>JAEEGI010006888.1_pt1 | contig 25588 bp, 25 predicted proteins | sample 8958751 | NCBI WGS metagenome assembly JAEEGI01 (sample SAMN16246545, study PRJNA631951) | gut metagenome | biome: gut microbiome; feature: rumen; material: KS-attached | host: Bos | place: Iran: Karaj | collected 2018-10
TTCTGGTTTACGTCATGCTGGTACAGGCCAACACCAATTGCTTTCGGGTCAATTTTTACAAGCTCCGCGAGCGGATCCTGCAGACGGCGGCCCATGCTTATTGCGCCACGGATTGTAAGGTCAAGCTCCGGGAACTCTTCGCGGGCAATGTCGCTCGCCGAATAGACGGATGCGCCGCTTTCATCAACAACGGTGTAGCGCACATCAGGATAATTCTCGCTGATAACCTTTGACACGATATCCTGAACTTCCTGGCTTCCTGTTCCGTTTCCAACAGCGACGACCTGAATGTTATATTTCTTTATAGCAGCTTTAATTAAGTTATATGATTCGTCCGGTTCTGCGACCTGTTTAATCAGGAAATAGCCAAGATACTTTCCTGTTTCGTCGAGCGCGGCGCATTTTGTTCCTGTACGGATACCTGGGTCAACGCCAAGAACACGGCTTCCCTTAATCGGCTGCGTCATAAGCAGGTTTTTAAGGTTCTCGCTGAAAATACCGATGCCGTGCTCATCCGCTTCATCAGACTCGTCGCTGCGGATTTCGCGCACGACAGCCGGTGAAAGAAGGCGTACAAGGCCGTCCTCAATCGCGTCGCGGTGGTATTTGTTGTTGATTTTGTAGCGGCGTTTCAAAAGATCAATCGCGCCGTCAACATCAACGTCAATCGTTACTTCAAGCTGCTCTTCGCGCTCGCCGCGGTTTATGGCAAGAATGCGGTGCGGTTTTATCTGGTTCAAAGCTTCCTCGTAATCCCAGTACATCTGGTAAACAGAAGTCTTGGCAACAGTCTCATCGCCCACGCCCTTCACTTTTATTAAGCCGGTGGACATGTAGAAATCGCGCACTTTGGAGCGGTTGTCGCTTTCCTGCGCTATGCGTTCAGCCAAAATATCCTCTGCCCCGGCGAGCGCATCTTTCGCTGTCGGTACAGAAAGCTCCGGATTTTCCGCGTTCTCTTTCACAAACTCTTCGGCTTTTTTCTCGATTGCCGCATCATCAAGCTCAAGCATCGCTTCTGCAAGCGGTTCAAGCCCTTTCTCCTGCGCAATCATGCCGCGCGTCTTCTTTTTCTTTTTGAACGGAGCCCACAAATCCTCAAGCTCGGTGAGCGTTTTCGCGTCCATAACAGCGTTGTACAAAAACTCTGTCAGCTTGCCCTGGGCAAAAATACCCCGGATAATCTCAAGCCGGCGTGTCTCAAGGTTTGTGTATGTCTTAAAAAGATGGTCACAGTCGCGTACCTGAACTTCGTCGAGCGAACCGTGCTGCTCCTTTCTATAGCGCGAGATAAACGGAATCGTACAGCCTTCGTTGATAAGCGAAATAACAGCTGAAACTTGCTGCATCCTGATATTTAATTCTGTTGCGATTTTTTTCATGATTTCAACTTCGTTCACAACGAGAGCATCAATCATCTCTTGGGTTAATTCCATATAAATAAACTCCTGTTTTGAGTACGAGTTTAGAAAATTTCGGCGAAATTTTCAATCAGGGATTATTTATCAGGGATTATGGCGCGATGTTACTTCAGTTTCCCGGTGTTCCGTGCTTCGCCGTCTTACGCGGCTCATTCCTTCGGGCGTTCGTTCCTTACGCCCTACGGAACGCCAAAGGCGGCACTCCACCCCGGCGCGGGATTTACCTACTCAAATTGGTGCGGGACTTTTTGTTTATTTGTCGTTAAAGCGGTATTCCACATACCGGACGCGGCCTTCTTTCACGGCGCGACGGATTTCTTTTTCGCGGGCGTTAAGTTCGGAACGCCCGGTTTTCACTTCTATTAAAAGAACTTCGTCAACTTTGTCGCTTTCGGAAAGCCCCGGAAACGCGACAAAATCTACGGGTTTGCCAATAAAACGCGCGTCCGCCGGATTACAGGGAAAGCCTGGCAGAAAAGGCGCGACTTGCTCAACGACCTGCCCGCCGATTACGGCACGCGAGCGGTTTATTGCGTCACTGCGCAGGCGACGGCGGTCTTTGTGGACACGCACTGTCTGAATTACGAAAAGTATTAAAAGCAGCACGCACAAAACAGGATAAAAAGCCGGGTGTGTAATAACCGCCTGAACAAACTCCATAACGCGCGTGCCCATGTTCCCTATGCTTAACGCTCCGTTACAGAGCCGTCGCCGTGCGCAATAAACACTATCGGGTGGTTTTTCGTGAAAAAGCCGTTTTCAACAACACCCGTAATATCATCGATTGCATCTTCCATCTTCGCGGCATCAACAGGCTTTTCCCATACGCAGTCGAGCACTATGTTGCCGTTGTCAGTTATTACGGGGCCGGCTTTTTTAACGCCTTCACGCACTTTGCAAGTCGCGCCGAGCTTTTCCAGGGCGGCGGCGACAGGTACACGAGCCTCCGCAAAAACTTCCACAGGCAGCGGGAACTTTGTTCCAAGACTTGCAACATCTTTCGTTTCATCTGCAATTATTACAAGCTGAGACGCGTTGTATTCAACGAGCTTTTCCTTAAGGTGGGCAGCGCCGCCGCCCTTTATCAAATGGTTTTCCGGGCTTATCTCGTCAGCACCATCTATCGCTATATCAAGCTTTCCGCCAATTTCGCGGCTAGAAAGCGAATAAACCGGAATTCCAAGCTCTTCACACGCAATTGTCGTCTGGTAGCTCGTCGCCACTGCCCTAATGCCAGAAAGTTTTCCTTCCGCAATCAGTTCCGCAAGCCGCTTAACTGCGGGCATTGCCGTAGAACCTGTTCCAAGCCCAATCTTCGTTCCGTTTTTTATAAGACCACGTTCAAAAAGGCGGTTTATCGCCGTTTCTCCGACAAGTTTTTTCTGTTCTGATTGTGAAAGCATTATTTTCTCCTATTTTTTATGTGCGCCTTGCAGAACTGTCTTTGTTCTGCCGGTAAAAAGCTCAAATTGTCTTACCGCTTGAAATTCAAGCATCTTGTGTCCGTTCGATATACGGCATCCTGCATTTTCTGCTCTTTCAAGAAGCGGCGTTTTTTCCGGATGATAAACAACATCATACACAGCTTCATGACCACGGAATTTGTAGAAGTATATAGGGTCATTTTCCGGCATCGTTTTTGATTCCAACGCTTCATCTACCCAATATCTTTCTGTAGGATTTTCGCTCTGCGCCTCTTTTTTGTAGTTCATTCCAACCGAAGTTGTCTGTATTATCAAATCAGAGAAAATTTCCAGGATGTCATTGCTCGCAGGCTCCAACGGCGCATATTTGAATCCAAACTGCTCCGCTAATCGCCGTGCTTTTGACACCGTTCTGTTAAAAATACAGGCTTTTCCTCTAAGCTGCTTAACTGTGTATGCAGCCGCTCTTGCGACACTGCCCGCTCCTATTATCGCAACACGCCTATGTGCAAGGTTCTTTCCACCAAAAAACTCGCACAAGGCTTTTTGCAGTCCCTCTGGGTCGGTGTTGTAGCCAATCCAGTCTCCACCCCGCTTAATCGCAAGGTTACAAGCTCCGGTATCTCCTACTTCCGCAGATATTTGCTTAAGATTAGGCAGAATCTCCTGCTTGAACGGACACGCCACAGAAAAGCCTCTTATTCCCGCCTCATCCGCAAAATCTATAGCCTCTTCTATATTTTTCGCTTTGAATGGGATATAAACGGCGTTCATTCCGTATTCTTTGTACATTTTGTTGTGAACATCAGGACTGGCGGAAAAATCAAGCGGAAAACCCGTTATACCGTAAAGCTCCGTATTCTGGTCAATAGAATTGAAATTATAGTTTTCAACAAGTGTTTTTGGGTCAATTGAATTCACATTTGTCTTTTCTTCTGAATTATCGTTCGGAACAGAATACGTAAGATATGAGTTCGTCATTGACGAAAGAATCGTCAAAGGTACAGAAAAAGGTCCTGATATAGAAAGGATATGGTTGTTATCCCTTAATTCCTTTGCTTGCTTAAGAAGATTCGTAACTTCGGCAAGAGAGCGCGGCATACATGCAATTTTGGGGATTTCAAAGCCGGTATAGCGCAACTCTTCAAATGAAGAAGCCAGATTTTTCACTGTGGTATTAAGACTGTAGCTGCTTCTTATAACGGAAGTTCCGAATGCGAGCGCGGCATCGTGCAGGCTTGGAACAAAAAAATCGTTTTCAAGGTCTATGTACGCAAAGTTTTTTGTAACATCCTGCTCGGCAAACGCCATCGCGCGTGCAAAAAGCGTGGTACGCGCAGCCTCGCCTTCCATGTAAAGCCCGCCGTCAATACGTCGCCGTATCGAAAGTATGCAGGGAATTCCTGCCATCTCTGGGAATCGCCGTACATAAAGACGCTCATCTTTTGTAAGGTAATCTACCCGCAGCTCTGCAATATCAATAAAACTCCTGTACCTTTCGAGTATCGCAAGATCCTCTTGAATCGTATTTCCTGTAAGGCTCAGACAAATTTTTGGACGCTGCGTCATTTTTCCCCTACCAATTTATATTTTTTTGCAAAAAAACATAAAGCATGATAATATTACTACATATAGATACTTTGTGAAAGAGGAGGCATTCTATGACAAATGAGAAGGTGATTGAGGCTTTGCAGCAGATTCGTACTTACTGTACAGCCGCGCAGCTTGACAGTTTGGACTACGTTATTGAGGTTATGAAAAAACTGGAAAAAGACGGCGTAAAAAAACCTCTGGAAACAGATTTCACAAAACTCGCATAAGAGCTGCAGGGTTAGCGCGTTCCGCGCAAACCAGGATATCTTAAAGCTTAATTTAGAAGGTGTATAAAAATGGTTGGTACATTTTGGTCTTTGGTGCCCGCAATCGTTGCTATCGCGCTGGCACTCATAACTAAGGAAGTTTATTCTTCCTTGTTCGTTGGTATTATTGTCGGTGCTCTGTTTTTTGCAATAGACGCTGGCTCCGGTTTTGCCGGTTTCTTCAATCATATTTTCAGCGATACAGTCGGCGAAGATGAATCGTACGGAATGATTGTCCAGCTTTCAGACAGCTGGAACGTTGGTATCATCGTGTTCCTTGTAGTGCTTGGAATTATGGTTGCCCTTATGAACAAAGCAGGCGGATCAGCAGCTTTCGGAAGATGGGCTAAAAAGCACATAAAAACTAAGGTTGGCGCACAGATTGCTACAATCTTCCTGGGAATTTTTATTTTCATCGATGATTATTTCAACTGTCTTACAGTCGGCTCTGTTATGCGCCCTGTAACAGACAAATACGGAATCTCTCGCGAAAAGCTTGCGTATCTTATTGATGCTACAGCGGCTCCGGTTTGTATTATCGCGCCGATAAGCTCTTGGGCAGCGGCTGTTGCTGGTTTCGCCGGTGACGGAGAGAACGGAATAATGCTTTTCGTAGATGCTATTCCGTTCAATTTCTACGCCATTTTCACTGTATTCATGATGTTCGCAATGGTTCTTATGAAGTTTGAGTACGGCAAAATGGCAAAATTCGAAGACGCCATTGCCGCATCCGGCGCGAACGAAGAAGAAAGTGCGGAAGCGACGAAAGGAAAAGTAATTGACCTTGTTTTCCCAGTTGTAACGCTCATTGTATTCTGCGTTCTAGGAATGATTTACACAGGCGGATTTTTCACAAAGCTTGTGGAAAATGAAGAAGGCTTAATGGAGGCAAATCCAAACTTCCTGAACATTATCCTTTCTTTCTCTGATTCAGATGCTTCTGTTGGTCTTGTTCTGGGTTCATTCGCGGCACTCATAATAACTGTCGCTTTCTACTGCATACGCAGAATCCTGTCTTTCAAAAAATGCATGAACTGCATCCCGGACGGATTCAAAGCTATGGTTCCTGCCATCCTTATTCTTACGCTCGCATGGACTCTTAAATCAATGACAGACAGTCTTGGCGCAAAAGAATATGTCGCGGGTCTTGTCGCTGGCAGCGCAGCCGGCTTCAAGCTCTTCCTGCCTGCAATTATCTTTGTTATTGCATGCGGTCTTGCTTTTGCGACAGGTACATCATGGGGTACGTTCGGTATTCTTATCCCGATTTGTATCGCGGCATTCCCTTCGACAGCAGATCCTATCCGCATTATCTCAATCTCAGCATGTATGGCTGGTGCGGTTTGCGGTGACCACTGCTCGCCTATCTCCGATACAACGATTATGGCTTCTGCCGGTGCGGTTTGTGACCACGTTAACCACGTTTCGACACAGCTTCCGTATGCAATCAGTGCGGCGGTAATTTCATTCCTTACGTACATTGTCGCAGGTCTTACGTCCGGGCTTGGTACGGCATTTAGCGCGATTATCTCGCTCGTGTTCGGTGCGGCAGCGCTTATGTGCTTCTTGTTCGTAATGAAAAAGCGGACGGTAAAAGCGAAATAATAGCATAAAACAATTTTACATAAAAAAAGCGAGGCACTGAACTTCTGTGCCTCGCTTTTCTTTTTATAAGCAGCTTGTTACTGAATCATCGTGCGACTTATCTCTTTATCCTGAACGGAAAGCACAAGTGCACTGAAACGCGGAACGTGATAAGGGACAGTCAGGTTTCCACCAGGATGCTTGAACGAAATGAGCGTGTAGCTGTCACCTTCCTGCGGAATGATGTCTATCTGCACCTTAAGCGCATACGGATATTTACCAAGTTTTGCGGAGAAAATGCCGTAAACTTCATCATCAACAGGCGTATCCGGCATTGCGATAGTAACTTCTGAGCGCGAATATACAGGCTGTGGCTCTTCTGTAAAGTTCTTTTGTGCAACGACTGTACCTGGCTTTTCACCGTCTTTCATCGCTCTGGCATCAAAATCAAACACAAGTTTTGTTCTGCTCATAAGGAGCAGCGTTTCGTCAATTGACTTGCCCACAAGCCAAGGCAGCTTTGCCGTTTCGTTGCCTGGACCACTGCTTACAACAAGCGACATTGTTACAGGTGATGTTATGGCCGTTTCTGGCAGAGGATTCTGCTCCAGTATTGTTCCAGGCTCAGACTCGTCAGAGCGATAAATCGGGTTATCTGGCAGCGTTATGAGCGGCACAGTGTATCCAGAAAACAACGCAGCAAGAGAAATACGAACGTCGTCTATTTTTTGTCCGATGTAGTTTCCAACGCTGTCCACAACGATACCACGGCTTATTACAAGATTGATGCGCCGTCCTGCATTGACAATCGTTCCGAACGGCGGATCCTGCTCCAAAATCATTCCTTTTTCATTGATACTGTTCGAATAGCGAAGCTGAATCTTCGGGTATAATTCCTTTGCCTGAAGCTCCAAAAGTGCATCTTCAAGCTGCTCGCCTATTACGTTCGGAACCATGACCTGCTCTTCACCTTGTACGATGAAGAAGAAAACTGCGACCACAGCAACGCCCATTATGAAAATTGTGAGCAAAGAAGTAAGAAGAAGCGACTTCCAGTTAAGCTGGAGCGATTCCATAAATCTGTGAAAATTAATTCTTGGGTCAGGAAATTTTTTCATTTTTCATCCTATACATAAATATTACTATGCAATAGTGCGCTTTACGAACCGCACACACTGCCAATAAAGTTCCGGCTGCCGTTAAGAAAATCTTTAAACGGCATTGCTTTTTTTGCCTGCCACTGCAAAACACGGGCGGCAAGAAGTCCGTTTCCAGTCTGAAACAGAATGCCTTGCGCTTTGTCCATGCCGATTACAGTTCCGGGGCAGGCAGGGTGCTCGCCAGTCGCACCACTTCCGGTTGCGCCAGTCGCGCCGCATTCCGCATAAACAGACGCTTCCAGTATTTTAAGAACCGTTCCGTTTACTGTTGTGAACGCGCCGGGCCACGACGTACAGGCACGAATAACTGCATCAAGTTCTTCTGCGCTCCGGTTCCAGTCTATTTTGCCGTCATCTTTACCGAGCATCCTGCTGTAAGTTGCCTCTGCTTCGTTCTGCTGCTTACTTTCCGCATTCCCGCTATCTATAGCGACAATCGCGTCACGCAGCATTGGGGCACCTTCTTCGGCTGCAATATGGAGCAACGAATCGGCTGTTTCTGTTCCCGTCATTATATAACGCTTCTGAACAAGTATATCACCAGAATCCATTTTTTGCGCTAGCTTTTGAACGGTAAATCCGGTTTCTTTTTCCATATTCCATATTGCAGCCGGAACCGGAGCGCAGCCCCTGTAACGCGGCAATAAGGAAGGGTGGTAATTTATTCCGCCTTTTGGAAACAAAGACATGAATTTTGGTCCAAAAATCTTTCCATACGCAAAGCAAACAAGCAAATCCGGCGAAAACGCGGAAACAGCTTCTCTTGCGGAAGAATCAAGTTTTTCCGGCGCAATTACAGGCAGCCCCAGTTCCCCGGCAGCCAGCCCTGTTGGCGTTGGCGTAAGGTCGTGGTGTCTTCCCTTTGCAGAAGGCGGATTGGTGAGGACAGCAACAATTTCATTGCCGGTACCGTCAAGAAGCTTGTAAAGCTCTTTTAGCACCAAAGCCGAACAGTCGGGGCTGCCGGCATAAAGAATCCTCATTTTTTTGCCGCCTTTTTTGCCTCTATACGAGCGGCTTTCGCGGCTCTTTGAGCTTCTTTTTGCTTTCTCCGCTCGTTCTTGCGCTTAAAACTTTCTTCCGTCTTAAACTTGAAGAACGGATCACCTTTATCTATATAAAGAATACCTTCAAGATGGTCATATTCGTGCTGGATTATTCGGGCAAGAAGTCCGTCTGCTTCCAGAGTAAATGGCTTTCCGTTCTCGTTCAACGCCTGAACCGTAACTTTTACAGGACGCGTAATTTTCTCATAAACTTTCGGAATGGAAAGACACCCTTCCTCGTATTCTGAAACTTCCGTAGAAGTCGATATTATCTGCGGATTTATAAAAACACGCCTTACATCATCATCAGCGATGAGCACGAACATCCTTTTAAGAATACCAACCTGCGGAGCTGCAAGTCCTACGCCCTGCTCTTCTATCATCGTTTTGAACATTTCTTCTGCAAGAGCTTTTAACTCCGGAGTCACTTCTTCTACAGGCTCGCTTTTCTGCCTTAGTAATTCATCACCTAGCGTCAATACTTTCATAGCGTATTTAAAGTATATGATAGAACATTTTACGTCAATAAGAGCCGCCTAAACGAAAACATAAACGAAATCTGAAAATAAAGCAAAAAATCGGAAAAAAAATTTGCCTGTTATCTTCTAAATTAATAAAATAACAAACACAATCTCATAAGCGGCATATAATCTTTGACATTCTTACAGCTTCTTACCAACATTATGCCGCCCACTTTCAGGGAGCTTTTATATGAATGCTAAGTTGAAAAAGGTTTCGGCAATTTTCATTGTAGTCGGAATCATTGCAATCACAGGGCTCGGATTCCTTATCCGTGAAATTGCCCGTGACCACTTCCGTACAGAATCTTATGCTGACATGGAAATGATTGCCCGTGTAAAGCGTGCTGAATTCGAGTCATCAATGAACGAGCAGCTTACGATTGTTCTTCAATTGATGAAGATGCCGTCAATCAAGGCGTATTTTCTGAATCCTAATGACCCAGAATATATAAAAGCTGCTTTTACAGACTTTGAGACTTTTAAGGAGTCATTCAAATCTAAATCAATTTTCTGGATTTCCGACGTTGATAAAAAATTCTGGAGTGATATGGCATTCAGTTATGTTGTAGACCCGAATAATCCTGATGATTACTGGTACAACATGACTATGTACGAGACTGAAGTGTACAATTTCAATATCAACTACAATCCGCAGCTAAACCAGACTAACTTGTGGGTAAACGCCGTCATTAAAGACAACGGTAAGCCGTTAGGAATTGTAGGAACCGGCATCCCTCTTACTGATATGATTAACGCAATGTATTCCGGTGTTGATTCTTCTATTACAATGTACCTTTACAATGACGGCGATGAAGTAACTGGTGCTCTCGACAGTTCTATTCTTGCGGACAAAATCCCGATCACCGACATGATACCCCAGCTTTCATCCCTTGATTACAAGCCTTCTGACATTACATTCCATTCAGTGGACGATACCGATTTTGTTTTCGCACCTATACAGCTTGTCGGATGGCACATAGCCATGTATGTGAATTATACGTTGAACGACTTCTTCTATCACGGCCGTACAGCGTTGATTGCCGCTGTCATCACGATAATTATCATCATCGTTCTTGCAAGCCAGATTATAAACATGATAGATCAGCTTACAATTTTGAACGAAGCCGTGAAGGACTTAAGTTCCGGTAATGCCGACCTTACGAAGCGCGTTAACCTTAAAGGGCGTTCTATTTTCCGCGTTTTCGGTGACCTGGTTGTGAACGAGAATACGTTCATCGAAAAATTACAGGGAATAATCAGCAAACTGAAAGCTTCGGAACAAAACCTCAACACCGTTGGTGTAAACATGGCAGACAGCTCCCAGAATACTGCAAACGCCATAACCCAGATTATTTCACATATCGACTCTGTTCACGACAAAATAACGGAGCAGACCGAAAACGTACAGGAAACGGCAGGTGCCGTAAACCAGATTTCAGCAAACATCGACTCACTGGAAAAGATGATCCGGCAACAGGCAGACGGCGTTACACAGGCTTCTTCCGCAATCGAAGAGATGATAGGCAACATTCAGTCGGTAAACGTTTCCGTTGACAAAATGGCGACATCGTTCGCACAGCTTGAGCAACAGTCACAGTCCGGACTGCAAAAGCAGGCTGCCGTAAACGAAAAGATTCTTCAGATTGAGGACAAGTCTAAGACGCTGCAAGAAGCAAACCAGGCTATCGCAAGCATAGCAAGCCAGACGAACCTTCTTGCAATGAACGCCGCTATCGAGGCAGCTCATGCGGGCGAGGCAGGAAAAGGCTTTGCCGTCGTTGCCGATGAAATCCGTAAGCTTTCAGAAACCGCTACCGTTCAGTCAAAGAAAATCGGTGAGCAGCTTAAGAGCATCAAGACTTCTATTATTGAAGTCGTAAACGGTTCTCAGGAATCGAGCCGTGCGTTCAGCATCGTCTCTGGCGAAATTGACAAGACGAACCAGATTGTAAACGAAATAAAGGTCGCCATGACGGAGCAGAACGAAGGCTCCAAGCAGGTTATCGATACGCTTCATATTATGAACAGAAGTACGTCAGAGGTAAGCAGCTCCGCACAGGAAATGATTGAGGGCAACAAGCTCATTTTCAAGAACATCGCTGATTTGCAGGATTCTTCAAGCATAATGAAGACCCGTATGGACGAAATGGCTTCTGACGCAGGAAAGATAAACGAAAGCGGCTCGGAGCTTTCCGAAATTGCGGACAAGATGAAAGCGTCCATCGACGACATCGGCGAACAAATCGACCAGTTCACGGTTTAGATTTGCCTGTATCATCGCGTCATTTCGTGTGGCAAGACATGCCAATAATGCAGCTGTCTACCGTGCGCCCCATATACCGCTTGAAACGACACGCATAATCTTGTAGCATTTGCGCATGAACAAAAAACTCCTTACGTTCGCCGCGTCTGCCGGGCTTCTGCTCGTAACCGTTATCTGGGGCGCGGCTTTTGCGGTTGTTAAAAACTCACTCGACTACGTGCCGCCCATCTACATGATGGCTTTCCGCTTTACAATCGCGGGCGTGGTGATGTCTCTCGTTTTCATAAAAAAGCTTATTCGCATAAAAAAAGAGGAGCTGATTCATGGCATCGGAATCGGCGTGTTTCTTTTTCTTGCCTACGCATTCCAGACAATCGGCTGCAACTACACGACGGCCGGCAAAAACGCCTTTCTTACGACCATTTACGTCATCCTTGTGCCTTTCCTGAACTGGATTCTTATAAAACGCCGCCCGGATATTTTCAGCGTAATAGCCGCAGTGCTTTCAATAACGGGAATCGGGCTTTTGTCGCTTGAAAGCATAGAAGGCGCACTTTCCATGAACAAAGGCGATGTGCTCACGCTTATCTGCGGTTTCTGCTACGCGCTGCAAATCATCTTCATTGCCCAATGGTCTCAGAACGATGACCCGGTGCTGCTCGCCATTCTTCAGATTGTCGTCGCCGCGCTCTTGTCGTGGATAACAGCTCCGTTTATCGACGGCAACATGAACTGGAGCGTCCTTGGCAGCAGAGACGTAATCCTGAGTATGCTTTATTTGGGGCTTCTTAGCACGATGGTCGCCTTTGCGCTGCAGACAATCTGCCAAAAGTACCTTGCGCCGTCGCTCGCGGCTCTTCTAATGTCTTTTGAGGCTGTTTTCGGCGCGCTTTCTGGCGTAATCTTCCTTGGCGAAGTCATTCCTCCGCGCGGTATTGTGGGCTGTGCGCTGATGTTCTTCGCAGTCGTCCTGAGCGAAACAAAATTCTCGTTCCTCCGCCGCCGAAAAACCAAATAAGGTATCTGGCGGTGCCCGACATCCGTCCGTTGTCCGACCGTCGGTCGCTACGTTCCGGGTTCCGGCTTTCGCCTACATTCCTACGCGGTTCCCGCTTCGGAACGCTGTCGCGCCCTGCACATCGCTCACCGAATTTCAGTTTTCTTCTTTGTCATAAATTTCAAGGATATAGTGAATAGCTCTGTTATCAATACGAGAAAAACTCTCGTTTGTTAAATCTTCTTTTTCTAAGACAGTATTTCCGTACTCATCGATAATTTTGAATTCCTTGAAAACCTGATTGAATCGATTGATGAAAGGTATTTTCTCTGTCTCAGTATCTTTCATATAATGAAAAAAATTATAAATTTTATTTGGAATAAGTATATATTGTTTAGAAGGATCGCATTTGAAGAAATCCGCCTTTATTCTATTATTATTTTCATCATAAAAAAATACCGTTTTCCTTCCCCAAAATTCAAACTCATTATTAAGTTCATATTCAAGAATTAAATCATTATCAGACAAGTTCTTTATCGAAAAATGTATTTCAAGAAACGAAGCTGCACTTACAGTCATACAACAGCAGATAAGAGTGATAATTATTAACACTAGTTTCTTTTTCATTTTATGTGTCCTGTGAGTGAAACCACTAGTTTCATACATCCAGTCTACGGCAGGAAATGAGGGAAAGCAAGTTAAAACCTACTTATTTGTACATGAATAAATACCGGCCATTATAAATGTTATTATCATGGCTGCTATTGTAATTCTAAAAATAATTATATTATAAATTTTCAGTCGCTTTAATTCCGGATCATCCTCTCCTTCGATGTCAATCAAAAAGTCCTGGTATTCTGCATTGTGTGTATTTATGGTTATCCCATCTTTGCTATAAAGAGGATGCTCAACTCCTCCATTCATTTCGCGAAGTTTTTTAATAATTTTATTTTCTATAATGTTACGACATAAAAAGAGAATAAAAACAATTACAGCAAAACCGAGAACAACATACATACACATTATCAACTAATATCCTTTTTTTGTGTAATTCTGTCAAAACAGCCATACATCCAGTCTATGGCAGAAAAGGTGGGGCGCAAGGGGTAGTTTCCTTACGTAGCACAGAGTCTGCTCACAACAGGCCTGATAGCTTTTCTTACGTTGTCCAAATTCTGATATTGCCACCTTTTTGTGATGTGTTTTTAAAAAAAGTATAAACTAACGTAAATAACTCACAATACAAAAGTTTTTTCTAATCCTCAAATGTCCATCCATACGTATCGTAATAGTATTTGCGACTTTTGATTAAATCGGAGTTTATAGTTAATTCTTCATATCCCTGGGAGGTTAATTTCTCTAAAAGAGCAGGCAAATCCTCAAGGGTCGTTATATGTCTTTTACTATTATCTATAGAGCATAAATAATCTAGAAGCATTGTGTACCTAATATCGATAACTTTGTATGTGTTAAGGTACTCATCCATTTTTTCTTTATAAAGTTCATACACAGTATTATTATAATCTTCAATTGATTCAAAGAAGTGATAAGTTTGAATTTTCCCCCTTGCTTCTTCAAGAATCGTAATGAGTATCTCAAAATCACACGGAGATTGTTGATATGGTACAGGTTTCGTGTTTTTTAGTTTTTCCAATATATATTCACGAGTGGCATCTGGTTTTCCTATGATTATATGCACAAATTTAGCAAACTGTGTCCTTCTTCCGAAAGATGGTTTGTCGGTGTACAATTCTAAAAGAGTGTCGACCTGCTCTTTTCCAGATAGGTTAGGAAAGACCTTTTCTATTTCTTCTAAACTTTGGGAGAACAGGCTTGTAAGATGTATGCTTAACAACATCGTAAAGACTATAAATTTATTTTTTCTTATCATGCCGTTATTTCCTTATGTTCATTCCAATTAAATCCAAACCGATTATACTTCCAGTCTACGGCAGGAAATGAGGGAAAGCAAGGAGCTCCAATCGCTCACCGGGGTTGAAAGTTTATTAAAAAACAAGTTTTTCTTTCGTCTGGAAGTAATCCCAGATAATTTTGTCTTTGTCCTGATTTTGTGCTTTTCTTATGTTCACGTATTCTTTAATTGTCAATTTTATCCATCCAAAATGATATGAGTAGATATATATATTTGAATCTGTCGGATCTGATGGTCTTCGATAAAAATAAATGTATTCATACGTTAGTAAACCTTTATATTCATAAGAGAAACTGGAATATGAGGCATCTATAACTAAGTCAGATAATGGGAACTCTTCAGGTAAATCATGTGATCTGGAACATCTGTCATCACACTCGAAATGTAAATCCAAATCGTAGTCTTTTCCTGTTATATGACTCCAATAACTTCCCATCAGCAGTGACCTGTATGATTCCTTATGTACCCTGTAACCGTTAGGGTTAATGTTGCTAAGGAATTCGGCATTCTCTTTGAAATCAATATAGTCACTTATACATGAGCCTAGATTGCTCCAATAGTATTTATTAATGAAATTAGCTAACGTTAAATTCACGATATCTGTTGAGTATTCTGGGAATTTAGCGTCAAGTTTCTCATAGAATTCTTGTAATGTATGCGGATAGTCAGGTGGTGGTGGAAAATCTATCGCTTCTTGCGCTTTTAAATGAGAATCTAAATCGTACTCAATTCTATTTTTATAGCTCCAATAACATTCTAGCAGGATAAACATATAAGATGTATCCTTGAGTTGATAACCATTTGGATTTATGTTATTCAAAAAAACGATATTTTTATCGTAATCCACCCACTTGAATATAACTTTTCGATAACAACCAGATTTGAAATAACTCCAGTCATTATATGACATAGAAGTAATCTCTGTATCATCAGGAAATGTTTCATCAAGTTTTATGTAGAATTCCTGCAAATCATGTGGATAATCGATTATTTCTGTTTCCTGTGCGAACATAGGAAAAATCAAAAGAGCTGCCAGTGATAATGATGTTATTCGTTTTTTCATTTTTCTTGAAATATATATCAAACATCCAGTCTACGGCAGTTTTTGAACTGGCGCAATAGTAAAATATATGAGGAATTAGCTGTTTTTTTACTTGTATTATGTGTAGTAAGATGATATAATAATAGTGGCATTCGCAGTCAATGGCGGTCTTGCCTCCGAACTCAAACGGAACAATCTGTTCCGAATAATTGACAAGGAGGCTAAGAAAAGATGACGATTTACGAAATCATTTCGTTGGCGATTAATTTCGCTATTCTGATTCTTGAAATACTTAGTTACCTCCGCGATAGCAGAGATATAATTGAGTAAAAAAATCCGCCACAGTGATTCGAACCCAGTGTGGCGGATTAATCCAAAACATAGAGGCAAGACGCTAGACTGCGAGTGCCTTTCTTTCAATATAGCACAGAGTCTGCGGATAATCAAGAATTATTACAAACCACCGATAAAGGGGCTGTCTTTGAATAATTCATCAAAATAGGCTTGCATTTGACGGTCTGTTTGATTGTTAAGCAAATAATCAAAGTCTTTTTCTGGGATTTTTCGCCAGCTGTATGCAAATGAATATATATAAGTTTCGTTTAAGTCGTTTTTGAAGAATAAAATTGTATCTAATACCTTCTCTTTGTAGTAAGTACATGAGTAATAATAGGTTTTCTGCAAATCTGCATTATCTATGTTATCAGGGTATATTGTTCTTATAATACCCGTGTCCTCATACTCCCTATGATATGTACTAGGTGAATATGCTTTTAGTATAAAATCCCACCTGCAATCACCATATTTGAGCAGATAATAGTAGCTTCTATAAATCATATCTGGATAATCCTCAAAATGGATACCAGGATAACCTTCGGGTATTGTATTCGACCTTAACTCCCTGTTTTTCCACCTAAAATTAAGTTTTCCTTCTCTATATGCTGCCGTTTGGCTTAAGTAATCATTTCTCCCGACAAAGAAATTCTGAGAGCAAAATGAATAAGGAGAATCAAAGCTTTTTATTTTTGCCTTTTCTTCCTCTGTAAAAACTTCATCAAAATATTCAAAACAACCGTAAAGTGTCGTTGGTGGAGTTAATTCCTGTGCAAACAGAGGAAAAATCAAAAGGACTGCTATTAAAAATGTTGTTATTTGTTTTTTCATTACGTTCTTTATTTGTGTTTGTTCCATACGTCCAGTCTACGGCATAAAATCTGTCAGCGCAAGGTTTAATACATGTCTTTAAACCGGAAGAATAGGGTTGATGGGGAAAGAAACCGCGCAAGGTCTTTTGGACCGGCGGGGTGTCGTTCCCCATCCTTATCCCCTTCCTTTCTTTGGACGCATTTTTATACAAGAATTTGCACAAATATGCATAAATTTGCGGTTTTGAATTGACGCAAGAAGCCTGATGTGGTACATTTGTTACTGGAAATGCTTTGTTTGCATTACTTTGAAAGCCGTTGCTGATGCGCGAGTTTCGTGCCGCGCGGCTATGTAGAAAGTATCTTTATGCAAGCTTAGAAAGGTTCGGAGGAATAATATGAAAAAAATACTCACACTTGTTTGTTTGATTCTTATTGCCGCGACACTGTTCGCTGGCGGAAAGAAAGAAAAAGTCGTAATAAACTCGGCTGCTGACCTTGAGGGTAGAAAAATCGGTGTTCAGACGGGTACGACCGGCGAGCTTTATGCAACCGAAGAAATAAAGAACGCAAAAGTCGTTGGTTTTAAGACCGGTATGGATGCCGCGCTCGACCTTAAGAATGGCGCGATTGACCTTATCGTACTTGACGAGCTTCCTGCAAAAGAAATCGTAAAGCGCAACGCTGACCTTATGATTGTTGACCTTGACCTTGCTATTGAAGAGTATGCTATCGCAATCAAGAAGGGAAACACAGAGCTTCTTAACTCAATCAACGCGACAATCGCTGCAATGAAAGCAAACGGCGACTATGAAAAGCTCGTTAACGCTTTTATGCCTGTTGACGGAAACATCGCGATTCCTGCGGAAATCGTTTCTAATGGAACAGAAATCGTAAAACTCGGCACAAACGCTGCGTTCCCTCCGTTTGAGTATGTTGAAGGTTCTGATATCGTTGGTTTCGACATCACAATGGGACAGAGAATCGCCGCAGATTACGGCAAGAAGCTTGAAGTTGTGAACATGGAGTTCGACAGCCTTATTCCGGCTCTTTCATCCGGCGCAATCGACTTTATCGCAGCCGGTATGTCAGTAACGGAAGAGCGCAAGAAGAACGTTGATTTCTCTGATGCATATTACGCCTCTAAGCAGGTTGTAATAGTCCGCAAGTAGCTTTGTTTGCAAGGGGTGCCGACGCTGTTTGACGGCTTTCGGCAGCCCTTTTTTTTGTTTTAAGACGATGTGTGGAATCTGACTGGACTTTTCGCGCTCTTCGTCAATTCCCGCTACAAAGAATTATAAGACGATGTTTCAATCCATTTACGATACGATGATAGCCGGCGGACGCTGGCATTTAATTTTTCAAGGTCTTGGTGTTACTGTTCTGATTGCGGTGTGCGCGCTTCTTATCGGCACGACGCTCGGCTGTATTTTCGCGCTGATGAAAATCTCCACAAAAAAGGTGCTGCGCGGTATTGCCGAAATTTACACGACAGTTATCCGCGGTATTCCGCTCGCGACTCAGCTGATGATTTTCTACTTTGTCGTGTTCGCGCCGCTCGGCATGGACAGGCTTGCTGTAGCAATTCTTGCTTACGGAATCAATTCCGGTGCGTACTGTACGGAAATTCTGCGCGCCGGCATTCAGGGAATAGACATTGGGCAGATGGAAGCCGGCCGCTCGCTTGGTTTAAGCCGCTGGCAGACGCTGCGCAAAATCATCCTTCCGCAGGCGATAAAGGCTGTTCTTCCCACATACGCAAGCGAGTTCATCGTCCTTATAAAAGAAACATCCGTCGCAAGCTTTATTGCTGTTACCGACCTTACAAAAGCCGGCGACATGATTCGTAACGCAACTTACAACGCATGGATTCCGCTCCTTACGTGCGCAATAATCTATCTTATTCTTACGGTCGGTCTTACAAAACTGTTCGGCGCGATAGAGAAAAGGATGGCAAAAAGTGATAGAAGTTAAAAATCTTAAAAAAAGCTTTGGCGATCTTGTTGTTTTGAAAGATATAACGACGACCATCAAAAAAGGTGAGAAAGTCGTAATTATAGGACCTTCCGGCTCTGGAAAAAGCACGTTCCTGCGCTGCCTTAACCTTTTGGAAGAGCCGACAGGCGGAACGATTTTGTTCGAAGGTTCCGACATAACTGATAAAAAAGCTGATATCGATAAGTACCGGCAGAAGATGGGGATGGTTTTCCAGCATTTCAACTTGTTCCCGCATTTGACGGTGCTTCAGAACATTACGCTTGCGCCAGTGACGCTGAAGCTTGCGACAAAAGAGCATGCGGAAGCCACGGCGATGAAGCTTTTGGAGCGTATCGGGCTGCCGGAAAAAGCCAACGTGTATCCTTCAACGCTTTCTGGCGGACAGAAGCAGCGCATTGCCATTGTACGTGCGCTCGCTATGAATCCGGACGTTATGCTTTTTGACGAGCCGACTTCCGCGCTTGACCCGGAAATGGTAGGCGAAGTTCTTAACGTTATGAAGCAGCTCGCCCAAGACGGAATGACGATGATTTGCGTCACGCACGAAATGGGGTTTGCGCGCGAAGTGGCCGACCGGGTTTTGTTCATGTACGACGGGATTATCCTGGAGGAAGGGACTCCCGACAAGATTTTCGAAAACCCGGAAAACGAACGCACGAAGCAGTTTTTGCAGAGCGTTCTGTAAATGCCCGATGTTGGGGCGTTGCGGGGCGAGACTGGTTGTTGCCTTGCCCCGCTAGGGTGGGTAGCCCGCGACAATGTGCGGGCGTAGGGCGGGGCTCCGCCCTATCCATCATTTTAGACTAGATTCACACGGAGACTTTCTTTTCCCACAGGATGCACGACAGCACGTAGAAAATCGCGGAGAACACAAGTTCTATGAACAGCGCTATCCAAAGTGAGCTATCTTTTAAGTTATGCTCGCCGATGTGCGTGAAAACAACCGCTATCACTCTTCCAATAAGAATTGCAAGCGCGAAAATGCCGACAGCAACGAGCGGCCCACGGAACCTTCTGTTTTTGAAGAAAGCCGTGCCTGTAATAGAAGCAAAATCCAAGAGGGTTGCGCACGTAATAAACTGCGTCACAGCCGTTGCAACAAGCGTCAAGACTAAAAATACACCGTCCATTGTTGTGTTTACATTGTTGAAAGTCAGCGTAAAATGTATTATGTGATACGTGTTGCTTCCTGAAACCCAATCAAGAATCAGCAGATAGATAAAGCTTTGTACCGCATAGAAAAGGAACTCTGCAAGGCCAAGAATCAGTTTGCCACACAAAAGAACCCAGCCTGAGCGCGGAACCATTTTGTAAAGGTAACCGACATCGCTTCTAAGGTCTTTTCCGATGTTTGAAGCACCTTGTTGAACACTCCAGAAAAACACACCGAATGTGTCTATCATAACGATAACAGGTGTTATGAACTCCAAAAAAGACCACATTCCAGACGAGGAAATAGTAACGCTTCCTGTTGTTTCAAGCTGAGTGACGACATTGGCCATCATATTCGGATTTGCTTTGTTCGCAATCAGGGTCATTATTATAAGAAACGCGTTCAAAAGAAACAGCACAAGGCTAGAGATAAGAACTCCGCTTCGTCTGCGTAAAAAATCTTGTTTTATAACAGCTTTCATTTCATTCTCCTTAAATTGATCGCACCGCTTTCACGGCAACTCTTGCCGTAAGCTTCGGCATGGCACATGCCGGCGATGCGTGCGCTTTATTCTTCGTTCGCGAACAAATCCACGTAAATCTGGTCAATCGACTTTCCGCGCGCGCTTCTAAGCTCGTCCGCGCTTCCCTGCAAGATAATCTCGCCCTTGCCGATAAAACACACGTCGTCAAAAATCGACTCTACATCGTTCACAAGATGCGTGCTGATAATAATCGACGAATCTTCGCTGTAAGTCTTTATAATCGTAGAAATTATTCTTTCGCGCGCTACAGGGTCCACACCTCCGAGCGGCTCGTCAAGCACGAAAAGCTTTGCGTTCCGCGAGAACGTAAGAATCAGATTCATCTTCTCTATCATGCCTTTTGACATGCTGCGTACAGTTTCGTTTTCGTCGAGCTTCATGTCTTTGAGCATGTCGTGAGCTTTTGCCCTGTCGAAGTCTGCAAAAAAATCAGCGTAAAAGCCGATGGCATCCTTCACTTTCATGGCAGGGTACATAACGTTTCTGTCCGGCAGGAACGACACGATTTTCTTGGTTTCTATACCGATTTCCTTATCACACACATATGCTTTGCCGCTCGTTGGCTGCAAAAGCCCCGCAAGTATTTTAAGAAGCGTCGTTTTTCCGCTTCCGTTCGGGCCCATCAAGCCAAGAATGCGACCTGAATTAAGCTCAAAAGAAACGTTCGACAGCGCTCTTTTTGTAAGATAGTTTTTAGAAAGGTTTTCAACTCTTAAGATTTCTGACATCTTCTGCTCCTAATTTTGTTCGGCAATTGCTTTTTCAATTATCGAGATAATTTCCTCATCGCCAATTCCCGCATCATGCATCTTCTGTACAAAAGCTCTAGCTACCGCAAGGCCGATTTCTTCTTTAAGCTTATCACCGCGCAAATCACCTTCTCCTTTAATAAAAGTTCCCATACCTCTTCTTGTTTCTGTAAGTCCGTCCCGCTCAAGCTCCTGATACGCTCGCACTATCGTGTTCGGGTTGACTTTCAGTTCATCGGCGAGATCCCTGACGGACGGCACCTTGTCTCCGGCTTTCAGCGTACCGGCGATAATCCGATGCTTAATCTCGTCCATGATTTGAATGTATATGGGTACATTCTTATCAAATTCCATAGAAACTCCCTTTGTTAAGTGTTATAGTTTGATAGTACACCAATACATTAAATGTGTCAAGCGAAAATTTTGCGACTCTTTGATTGCGCGATTTGGCGCGAAGCTGGGCTAGTTACCCGGTGTTCCGGGGCTCGGCTCTTCCGTCTCGGTTCTTCGCGGCATCGCCGCTCGAACTTGCCTGCGGCAACCCCTCCACCCCGGCGCGGGGATTCTTGTAATCCAAAGCGCACTTGTTTTCTAAGAGTTTCTGTCATAAACTGTGAAACATGAAGAAGAGAACAATTGCAATATTATTTTTATCATTTTTGATTCAAACTGTATTTTCGCTCGAAAGGTTTAAGCTTCAATATCCAGTTGATTATTATATAACGGATACAAGGATAGGATACAACATTGTTCTAGGGGGCTCCTTTTATCATTTAGAAAAAAAATATGGAGAACCTCTTTCAAAAAGAGTTGTCTGGGAGAATAAATCAACTGGTTACAATATAACAGAATATGTATATTCGGATTTTAAGGTGCAGACGGACAATCGTTCATACACTATCAGAAGTTTTGAAACAAATAGTCCCTGTTCTATTACTTCGCGTTCTTTAAGAATAGGTGATAGTATTGAAATGTTATACGAAAAATACGGAAAACCGAGTTTTGAGATTAATACAGAAGTATGCTATTTACGTTATTTCGATGAAATTAATAGAGATGGAGAGCAAACTTTGTTGCATTTTTTCGTAGATGAGAATTTGGAAATAACCAAAATCTTATTTCATGTAGAAACAGGAGTATGAAACATATGACAAGAAAAACACTAACCCTGACTATTTTTCGTCATCTGATTTTGGATTACACCGACAAAATACAGGGTTCATTGTAATATGGAATCAAAGTATCATTAGTCAAAAAAGTAAGACCATCTGCTTTTGCTTGAGAAAGCAACAATCTGTCAAATGGATCATGGTGTTCGGGGGCATTTGTAGGACGAGAAAGTGTATCAATTGTAAAAATGTGTTTTTGATATAGAGGATACTCCAAAAACCCTTGTTCATCACAGAAATTAGCGAAATCTTTTGCAGAAAGGGTAAGCTTATCGGGTCTCCTTCCGTGTTTTATTGCGACTTCCCATATGGAAATAAGGCTGAAATATATTTCGTTTGATTCATCGTCTATTAGTTTTCGTGCCTTTTCAGAAAGCCTGTGATCACCTGTAATATATCATATTATGATGTGGGTATCACAAAGTATTTTCATCAGACGGCTCCAAACAACTGAGCAATTTCTTCATTGTCTTCGTCAAAATCCATTGGATAAATGAATTTGCCTTTTGCACTTCCAAATTGACGCTTTTTAGGAACAGACTGTGATTGTTGTTCCTGTTTTTTTTGAGTACGCAACATTAGTTTTGCTAAGAATTCCATTACAGATAATTGATCAGCTAAAGAAAGAAGTTCAAGCTGTTTTTCAAAGTTTTTCAATTCCGCTGCTGACATTGTGCGCCTCCTTTTGATAGTTGAATATATTATATTATTTCTTTTAGTAATTGTGTGTTTTTTTATAAGCGTTAAAAAACTTTTTGTAATTCAAGGCGCACTTGCTTTTTTTTCAGATTCTATACGTCGTCTGGTTTTGTGTAATCCCAGTTGTGTTTTGGATAGCGGCCTTTCATTTCTTTGCAGATTTCCGGCCAGGTGTTTTTCCAAAAGTTTTCAAGGTCGCTTGTAACTTGTAGCGGACGGCGCGCGGGCGAAAGAAGTTTGAGCAAAACAGGCTCGCCCATTATTTTAGGAGTAGAAAAGCACCCGAACATCTGCTGGATGATTATCTCGATTACAGGCGACGCGCCTTTGCGACTGTCAGTCGTTTCGTATACGATTTTGCATTTTTTGCCGTTTGGCAGCGTAAGCCGTTCCGGTACGTTTTTGTCTACAGCGTCGCCGTCGAGTTTCCAGCGCAGGGCCGAAAGCACTGTTTCTGCAGTGAGCTTTGTGCCGTTTTGGATAAATGGGGCGAGCCATTCCGCCGGAGACGAGGCAAGCGTTTCTTCAAGATTTTGCGGAGTTTCTTCTGTGCTGTGGCGCACGAAAAAGTCCGCCCGCGCGAGAAAGCGTGAGCAGTCGTCGTTCCAGGGAAGCGCGCGGATGCCTTCTTCGTCGGCGAGCGTGCACCATGCGGCCGTTGCGTCTTCTGCCGATGCCGGTAAAACCCGCGTTTTCAGCGGAATTTTGCCGAAAAAAACTGTTTCTGTTTTTTTAAGTTTTGTATGCTGCTTGTCTACGAACGCGACAGAAACGCGTGTTTCTGTTCTTGACTCAAGCCAGCTGTCAAACTCGCCCATAAGTGATTCTGGAACGCTTTCAAAGCTGTAGATGCGACCTTCGCGTTCGCCGGCATCGGCATCAACCGCGATAATCCACTGCGGAAAGTTCGGACTGAGCCGCTTTTTGTCTTCATCCAAAAGAGATGCTTGTCTGCCAGACGGAAGCATGTAGCGTCCGTCACCAAGCAAGTATGCGGCTCTGTCCGGGAAGCCTGCGAGCAAGCACAAAACGCCGGGAAGCGCGGGTTTCTCGGTATGCGAGGCGTTCGCCGTATTCTGGCTAGATTGCGCCCCAAGCTTATCCCGAGCACTTTTTCCCATGTTCGCGCCAGCTTGGGTTGCGTCGCGCGTGTCGGAAACTCCGGGAGCTCGCGAGCCGCCGGAACTTCGCGCCTCAAACTTGTCCCGCGCCCCGCCCGTGTAGCCACGAAGCCGCCGTGTCAGCTCGCTTTCAAGCCGCGCGCACTCTCTCTTGCGTACATCGTCCGGCATCCATTTCCCCACGGAAACGCCATATTTCGCCGCGTATTTCACTGCTTCCACATTGCCACGTAGCGACTCCAGCGCAATGCACGCAATCCTCGGATGCACGCCCATTTTAAGCACAATCTTGCCTTTCGCTGTTATCAGCCCGCCTTTCTCGCTGCTTTCAATGCAGCCCGTCATCCGCAAAAAAGCCGCGGCGGCATTCCACGCGGAAGCAGGCGGCGGATCAAGCCACGAAAGCGCATCGGGCGTACATGCTCCCCAAAGTGCGCACTCCAGCACAAGCTGAACAAGTTCTGTGCACATAATCTGTACAGGCGCATTCCTGATGCGAACATCGCCCTCGCTCCAAAGACGGATGCAGTTTCCCTTTGCGGTTCGCCCGGCGCGTCCGGCACGTTGCTCTGCTGAAAAAACGCTTTCAATCTCCGTAACAAGATGATTCATGCCTGTCGCGGTATTGAGCCGATTTATGCGCGAAAGCCCGGAATCCACAACGTATGTTATTCCCGGCACTGTTACAGAAGTTTCCGCGACGGCAGAAGAAAGGATAATCCGCCTTGTGCCGTCCGCAGCCGGAGAAAGCACTTTCCTCTGCTCCTGAACCGGAACAGAGCTGTGAAGCACAAAAAGCTCCGAATCCGTGCTTTCAGCAAACGGAGCAAGCAACTCCTCTGTCCGCCGCAATTCGCGCAATCCCGGCAAAAACGCAAGTACGTTTTCCCGAATCGGAATCGACTTCACAGCATCTGCAACATCATCACAAATATCCCGATTTTCCGGCTGCCTGTACGTTATTTCAACTGGATATTGCCGCCCAGGAACGTGAATATAATCGCATCCCAAAAACGATGTAAGCCGTTCTGTATCAATAGTCGCGGACATTATCAGAACAAAAAGATCGTCACGAAGCTGAACCGCATCCTTCAAAAAAGCAAGCGAAAGATCAGTCCAAATAGAACGCTCATGAAACTCGTCAAGAATCACGACAGAAACGCCATCAAGCGAAGCATCTTCCTGCATCATGCGCACAAGAATCGCTTCCGTCATAACCTCGAAGCGGGTTTTGGCGGAAACGCACGAATCAAGATGAAGCCTGTAACCGGCAGTTTCTCCGCATTTTTCGCCTAAAAGCTCCGCCACTCGTGAAGCAACCGCCACAGCCGCAAGTCGCCTTGGCTCCAACATCAGGATTTTCCCGGCGAACGCATCTAAAAGAGCGGGCGGAACAACTGTCGATTTTCCTGCCGCAGTTTCCGCCGTCAGCACAAGAAACTTTGATTTCGCTGATTTTAACGAATCAACAATTTTTGGCAGATGCGGCGTAACTGGGAGATTTGCATTATCAGGCATTACGCGAAGCGTCTCTCTTTGCGACATATGCCTTAAGCGCAGCCTTCGCGGATACAAACGCAATCGGAAGCTTGTCTACATCTTCCGCCGAGTCCACCTTCACTGCGACAAACTCCGTCACTTCCTCTTTTTGAGCCTTGAATTGCTCGAAAATCGCCGTATCAAGCCGATACGCAAAGAAAAAGTCGCACGTTTTGTATTGTATGCCCTTGTATTCATAAGTATTTGGAAAGTTCGCCACA
>JAEEGI010006892.1_pt1 | contig 25583 bp, 16 predicted proteins | sample 8958751 | NCBI WGS metagenome assembly JAEEGI01 (sample SAMN16246545, study PRJNA631951) | gut metagenome | biome: gut microbiome; feature: rumen; material: KS-attached | host: Bos | place: Iran: Karaj | collected 2018-10
TTACAATAAATACAATTACTCATTTCTTCAATACAATTTTGTATAAATCCGTTTGAGTTGAGACAAGTTTTTTCTCCTATACTTTCTTTTGAATAGCATTTTTTTCCATATAATTCATAATTATCAATACATTTTGAACAATTTGAATCTGAAGTACATTCTTCACATCCATAATCACTACATTTTTTATAACAATTGTTTGTTTTAAAATAAGTATTTTCAAAAGTATTAATTGGATGACAATAATTATTTTCATCACAAATTAATCCATAATTATTTTTACAAGAATAACAATAACTTTTATTTGAACAAGTTTCACAATTATTAACACCTTTATTACAAGAATAATAATTATATTGATCAAATTTAAATATTTTATTTCCATATGTATTAATCAAATTATTTTCTTCATTACATTGAGTATAATCTTGATCTAGAAAAAAAAAATTTGAATAACATTGATTACACATTGTTCCATTATTTGAACAAATATTACAATTAGAAATTTTTGTATCACAATTATAATAATGAATTCCTGAATCATTTGTAAATGTTGTATTTCCTAAACTACTTTTGAGAATACAATTATTTGGATTATTATTTAAAATAGTATAATTATTAGAACATTTTTTACATTCATTTATATTATTTGGACATTCTTCACAATTTTGGACGTTACATTTATTATAACATTTATTTCCTTGATTATATTGATAATTATTAATCTCATTTTCAGTTATACATATTATTAAGTTTTGATTACATAAAGTAATTGAATTATATCCGTTTTCACATTTTGTACATATTCTTTCATTTGAGCATTCAGAACAATGAGAATTGTTTTGATTACACGAACGAAATATATCAGAATTTGGATCATAATATATTCCAGGAATATCTTCAACATCTAAATCGTCTTCACATCTTGGATTTGCATAATCATAAACAAAAATATATTCTTCATAACATTCTTTACAATATGTATTATTATCACATCTTTTACAATTTGGGATTAGATATGAACATGATTTATATGTTATTCCATCCAAAGATAAATATTGATCATTATTAATTGAATCATATGTCATACAAGAATTATCATTAACGAGATAATATCCAGAATTACATTTAGTACATTTTTCTTTACTTGAACATTCTTTACAATTAGACATTGCATTATAACAATGAAAATATTTTAAATTATCTAAAGTATAATATTCTGCTAAATTATAATTATTTTTAGATTGACATATTTTATCATCTTCAATAAAAATATAATTATTTTTGCATTTATAGCATCCATCATAATTATATTTTTCACAATAAGGATTTAAATTTTTATTAAAATAACATTCTCCATCTTCTAAATAAAACCCAGTTTTACACTGATTACATTTTGTCTTAGTACATTTAACACATCCTGTGAAATCTGCATCACATCTTGAATATTCTCCATTTCCAAGACTGAAATAAGTTCCAGAAGCAGCTTTTTCACAAAAATAATAAGGTTCAATAAATAATTTATAATCAGTAGGACATAAATTACAATAATTTTTCCCATAACATCCAGAACAATTAATAGAACAAGGTCCTTCACCTGTTTCATCAAGAGGAGGAGAGATAACACTTCCAGGACTAGCAATATTAAGTGTTGTTTGAATAGTATAATCATAAGTCCAAGTATTAATTTTAGGTTTAGATTTCTTATTAATACAATCAAATATGGAATTACAATAAACTTCACCAGTACAAATTAAATTATAATCAGGACATAAAACAGGACCTTCAGTGTCTTTTGGTCTTATTAATCCTCCACTTCTAGGACAAGCAACATTATTATCTTCATCAAGTACTAAATATAAATATTTTGTAGTGCATATTGCTTTTACACATACTGGTGTATATGGTTTACCTGAATTTCCAGTTCCTGAAGCAGATGCTTTTGTCAAAACACATATTGATTCAGGAGAATACTTTTCACCATATGCAAAATGATGGTATGTACTTGATGCACATGAAGTTGGGAAATAATTTTTTGAATATAATAAATCATCATCAAATATTTCTACATTTTTAGTGACTGTTGGACAATCATCAGCATAATTATTTTCTTTAATATATATACCATACCCTAATCTGAATGGAGAACAATTTAATTTTCCTGAATTATACATAAAATCATTATTAAAAACTGAACTAAATGAAGTACAACTTGTTTCTAAAAAAGAACATCCTCTTCCTTTACCACTTCTAAATAATCCACCAGTATATTTTTTAGTTTCATACCAACCTGTATCTTCAAATAAAGCTAAGGTAATTTCTGATAAAGTAAAATCAATTCGATCTACTAAAGATACCATTAAATCACCATTCATTATTCTACTTTCCCAATGATATAATTCTTTAAAGTCTCCTCCATCATTTTCTAATTCAACTCCTTCTAAAGTAGGGCAATTAAAATGTCTTCTTGCAGTTTCTACTACTTTAGGACTTGATAATAATGTTCTGTTTCTACCATTTATTAACTTATATATTAAGTTTTCTTCTTTAAAGTTCTCTGGGGCAAAAGCTAAAATATGTCCTAATTCATGCATAAATAATTGAGTCAGGAAAAGATCACTATTTTTTTTATTTACATTAATATTTTTATCTATATTTATTATACCACCTATTGGTCTTAAATTTTTACCATCAATTACACAATAATCTGCAATGGCGAAAGTATTTTCTATTACCATTGTTCCAAAATATGGAAATATTACTAAATCTGCTTCTATTCCGTTTATTAATTCTGGACTCTGATAATTTACTAAACAAGAATCAAAATATATATTTGTTAATTTATATGTTAGTCTTTCTACTTTTAGTATTTTTGACCAATAATTTGCTGCTGAATTTAAAGCATTTATTACTATTGAATATCTAGAGTTGTTTTGGGATTGTATATATGATTTTTCTATATATATTCTCATTTTTCTTTTTCTTACCTTATCACCTGTTAAATTTCTGTTTGAATATGGATTTTCTATTACCTTTACTTTTTTTTTTGATGGGAATTTAGATAAAAATACTTTTTGGAATAAAAGAATTAAGATTAATATATAAATTGTTCTGTAGGAGTTGTTCATTATTTTATTTTTATAATTTTTTTGAAAAAATTTTTTAATTAGTTTTTTTACTAAATCAAGAATAATTTTAAGATATAATTTAATGATAATATTGCAATCTTTAATTTTTTTAAAATTGGGTTTTATTTTCGAAATTAAAGATAAAATAAATTAATGATTAACTATGATTAAGGATTTATTATTTATTTTAATAAATAATAAAAGAAAATATATAATGATTTAAAATAAAAAAAAGAATAAAAATTATATAATTCTTAATCTTAAAAATTGAACTTTAGTTTAAAAAAATTGAATTATCTATTAAAAATTATTTATTTTTTCAAATCCACTAAAAAATAAATTAATTTTGATATATTTTAATTAATGGAAAAAGATAAAATAGATAAAATTTTTTTGAAAAGCCATAAATATGTATCAAGATTAGGAATAATAATAATATTAGTAGCAGGCACTTCAAATTTTTTATCATGTAGTATGTCTCTTTTAAATAAATTCCCAGAATTTACTTGTATAAATACAACATCTTTGGAGAAAATAGAAAAATGTACTCAAGAAATATTTTGTAATGCAACTGATATAAAAGAATCAATAAATGAAACATTATCAACTGATAATTTTGTTTCAAAATTTAAATTATATTGTAGTAAGAAAGATTTTATAAGAAATTTTCAATCAGCATATTATTTAGGAGCAATGATAGGTTCTTTTATTTTAGCTCCTGTTGCAGATAAATTTGGAAGAAAAAGTACTTTTATTTTTTTAGTAATATTAAATTTATTTTCAATGATAAATTTAATTGTGACTTTCCATCCATATCATTTAATGGTTGTTTTTTTTATTTCAGGTACTTTAAATTACACTAAATATTTATGTAATGTAATAACATCTGAATTTTCAGGAGGAAAACATGTGGGTTTTGCTATTAGTTTAGCAAATGCAATGTTTCCAATATTAGGAATATTATCTGGGATTTATTTCTATTTTATCAATAAACTTTTATATATTTTATTATTTATTACTTTATTAGTTGCTTTAATTTTACTTTTATCTTTAATATATATGGTTGAAAGTCCTAAATGGTTAATTACACAAAACAAAAATGATGAATTAAAAAAAGCTTTAGAATTTATAGCAAAATTTAATGATGATTCAATTGAAGATTTAGAAGGTTTACTTTCTATAAATGATGAAAATGTAAATGAAACAACTATTAATGAAAATGCCATAATGGAGACTCCATCAACAAAAGGAAATATATCAGCTCTTGAACAAGAAAATAAAACAGACCAAAAAGAAACAAAAAAATTTTATAATTATATTGATGTAATTTTAATGAAATCTCAAAGAAAAAAATTATTAACAATGTGTTTTTTAGCATTTACATTTTCAATATCATATTATGGAATTTTATTAGGAATAAATGTAATAACAAAGCAAAGTTTTTATTATGGTTTTTTTATGAATTTCATAGGTGAAGTGATATCACTTTTATCAAGTGGAATAATTTCAGATTGTTTCGGAAGAAAAGTTGTAATGGTAACATCTTCTTTTTTATCAGGAGCACTTTTTATTATATATCATTTTTTACAAAAATATTATTTAAATGAAATTATAAATTATTCAGGTATTGTTGTTGGTGTTATTTCATTTTGTATTTCTGCTGGTTATAATATTCAAGGTATTTTATCTAATGAAATTTTTCCTACTATAATTAAATCTTCTTGTAATGGATTAATTAATATTATTGGAAAATTAGCTTCTGTTCTTGTTCCTGTTGTTCTTTATTTTGGAGAAAAAATCCTTCTTTTAATTTTTGGAAGCTTTTTAATTACAGGAGGAATATTTGCTTTTTTTATTGATGATAAAGAAAAAGTTGATGAAGAAAATTTATCTTAAATTATTTAATTAATGTTTATTTAATTCAAAAAAAAAGTATATAATTTATTTTTTTATTGATAATTATATAAAAATAAATTAATTTTTTATTTTTTAATAAAAATGATTCTCCCAGACCCTTATTTTATAAATGTATTTAACGAAAAAGAACTGTATGAAGAATCATTTTTTGATTTAAATTTAATTGAAGAAGAATTTCCTTTTGATAATATTATTGAAAAAGATAATGAATGTTTTAATAATAAAGAAAATAAATTATATAACAGTAGAATAAAATATATAGAGAATGATTCAAATACAGAAAATAATATATTTAATTTTTTTAAAAAGAAAGAATTTGAATTAAATAAAAGTATGAATAATTCTTCTGAAAAAAAATTAAAAAAAATATTTTTAATAAAAAAAACAAAAAAAAAACCAAAAGAAGAGAGAAATATAAAAAGAAAAAAAAAGAAAAAAATATATAAATGTTTATGTGGAAAACAATTTTTAACAAGAGAAAATCAAATACTTCATTTTAAAAATACTCATTTAAATCATAAATCATATGAATGTTCATATTGTCACAGGAAATTTACACATAGAAATGGAAAAACTTATCATGAAAGAATATTTCATACTTTTATTTTTCCTTATAAATGTTATATAGGTGAATGTAAAAAAGAATTTGCATCTAAATCTGCATTAAACTATCATGTCAAATATAAACATTAATATAGTATTTTTTTGTATAATTCAATATAAGTTTCTATTGTTATAATATAGATTTATAAAATCTTAAGTTATTATATAATTATAAAAAATATTAAATATAAAATTTTTATTTTATAATTTTTTTTAAAATATATGAATTGTACTTTTACTTGCAAATATTGTAAAAAATTAAAAGAAATTGAATTTAAAGGTTTTTCAATTATTGACAATGAAAATAAACAAGGACAGAATGATGCTTTAAAAAAAATAATTGAAAATGAAACATGTTCAAATTGTTATAAAGAATTAATAAAACAAAAAAAAGAGGAATTAGAAAGAATACAAAAGAAAACAAATGATATAGATGATATAATAAAAATAATAGATAAACATTTAGAAGATACAATTTTTTCTTCTCAATTGCAATCTAATATAGAAGATTTTCAAGTTGAAAATAATAAATCAATGGAAACTTTTATGTCTTTAAAAAAAACTCAAAAAGAATTAGAAGAAGAAATAGAAAATCAATTAATAGAATTAAAAAAATTAAAAACCAGTGAAGAAAAAATTTGGTCTAATTTTGAAAGATTAGAAAATGAAATGACTTTACTTTCTAAAAATTTAAATTGTGAAAAAGTGAATTTATCAATTAATGAAAATATTCAAATTAATTTATTAAAAACAAATATATTTAAATTATTATTTGATTTAGAAGTTACTGAAAATTATGGAGCAATAAATGGAATAAAAATGTATTATTCAGATAATAACTTTAAATTTTCTGAAATTTATTGTGGTTGGGGACATATAATATTCCTGACTACTATTTTAAATTATAGAGCAAATAAAATATTAAATATGAATGATGAACATAATTTTAAAATATATTATGCTCTTGATCATTCATATATAATTGATTTTAATGATAAAACTAGAGGTCAATATCTTTTTTATTCAGAAGTTCCTACTGAAAACAATAAAAAGAAAATTGACAAATTAAATCAATCTATGAAAATTTATTTGAGAATTTTAAAAATTTTAATTAAAAAATATCAGAAATTTGATCTTTCAATTCAAACCTTAAATACTGATTTTGAAATTGGAGAAAATTCAATCAATAAATTTTCTATTTTATGTGATTTATCTGAAAAAACAGATAAAAATTGGAATTTATGTATAAGAAATATAATTATTATACTTCAAATTTTAATTAAAAGTATTTTAAATTGGGAAAATAAACAATTAACTTTGTTATTAGAAAAAACAAAATTATTTCAAATTAATAAATAATTTAATAATTAATAAAAATTATTTTATTTTCTAATTATTTGTTAATTTTTAGTTAAATAAAATGTCAGAACAATATTTCACTTCATTCTTTTATAATTCAAATAATATTTCAAATAAACAAAATTATTTTTTAATAAATCAATTTATAAACAAAATAAAAAATAATAGTAAATTATATCCAAATGCAATAAATTCTATAGAAAATCCAGAACAAATTAATATTTTTATTCCTCAAGAAAAAATAAAAAAGAATAAAATATCAAATCAAAAAAAAAGATTATCTAATAAAGAAAATATAAATAATTTTGAAACACCAAAAAATATAAATCCTTATTCATCAAAAAATGATTTGATTTATTCCAAAGTTAAAAAATTAAAAGAAGATTATTACGATATAAATAAATACTATTTTAATCCTTTTCCTCAAATAGAATTAAAAGACCCTTTTAAAGATATTCTTTTAGAATCTTGTGAATTAATTGTTAGAAATCAACCTAATTTTGTTTTGGAATATTCAAATGACATATTGAGATTTCTAAAACATTTTCAAAACTTAAATGAACCAAAATTAAGTGAAAATCTTCTTAAAAATCAAAATAATATTTCAAAATCAAAAAGAGCTTTATTAATTAATAATCTTATATATATTCATGAAAAATTTGAATTAATAGATGAAACACTTTATTTAACAGTAAATTTAATTGATAGATATTTATCAGATTCAAATATAAAAATTAAAAATGATATTGAATTTTTATTACTTGGTATAACTTGTTTATTTATTGCTGGAAAATATGAAGAAGTAGAACCACCTGAAATAACTGATTATATTTATATTACAAAACATATTTTTTCAAAAGAACAAATCATTTCTATGGAATATAAAATTTTATCATCTTTTAATTTCAATATTATTCATATTTCTCCTTTAATTTTTTTAGATAGATTAACTTTTGTTTCTGAAATGAAAAATAATCAAATGATTTTCTTATCAAAATATATATTAGAATTATCTTTGTTTGACCCTATTTTTTATAAATATAATTCTTTGATAAAAGCTTGTAGTGCTGTTTATTTAACAAGAAAATTTTTTAAATTCAGTGAATGTTGGAATGATATTTTAAAAATTCATTCGGGATATGATAAAAAATCTTTTAAAAAATGTGCTAAAGATTTATGTTTTATGATAAATAATATTAATAAAACAAATTTAAAAGCAATAATACATAAATACTCTACAAATGAAAAATGTAAAGTGTCATTAATTTAAATAACAATTACATTTATTATAAATATAAAATTATATAATCAAAAACTATAAAAACAATTATAATTTTTCTAAAAAACAATTAAATAAATTTATTTAGATTTTTGTTTAAGCCTATCTAATTCTTGTGCTCTTTCAATAAAAGTAGGATGAGAATGATTAACAGCAGAATATAAAGGATCAGGATCCATATCAGATAAATTTTTTTCAAATAATTTTTTAAGACCACTTTTTAATAAATCTCCATAACCTAATTGAAAAGCAAAAGCATCTGCTTCATATTCACAAATTCTAGTTAAAAAATTTTGTAAAATTTCAACAAAATAAGAAATAGGATCATATAAACTCATATATAAAGTTAATCCAATAAATATAGAAATATTTTTAAAACCAAAACTAACAAATACTTTTTCATTACCAATAAAATATCCAAAAATATAAAATAAAATAAAAATATGAAAAGAAGAAAAACAAAGTAATTTAATATTATGTGATTTTTTCCAATGCCCTAATTCATGTCCTAAAACAGCTTCAATTTCTTCAGGAAGTAAATTTTTAATTAATGTATCAAATAAAACAATTCTTTTATTTTTTCCAATACCATATAAATATGCATTTGAATGTGCAGATCTTGTTGATTGATCAACAACATATATTTTTTTTAAAGGATATTCAACTTTTTCTGCCATTTTTTCTATTTTTTCTCTAATTTCTCCTTTCTCTAATTCTGAAAATTTATTAAATAACGGTGCAATTATATTTGGATAAGCCCACATAAAAATAAATACTAAACATAAACAAGTTATTTCTGCATAAACATAAAAATATTTTCCTCCTTTTATTATAGCAAATATTATTACATCTATTCCTAACGGTAAAAATAATATTTGAAGAATTAATGTTTTTATTATATCTGTTATGTAAGTTTTCATTGTTGTTTTATTAAAACCAAATTTTTCTTCTAAAATAAAGGTTTTATAATATGAAAAAGGAATATCTAATATTGTAGATCTTATAAATTCAAATCCAGTAAATATATAACATAATATATATTCATTATTTGAATTAAATTTTAATTTTAATGCTGTTCTTCTAGATAATTCCCATAAAAATGCATAATAATTAAAAACTAATAATGTAGTTTCTATGAAAATTGAAAAGAAACTTTCAACAAAATGAAATTCCATTTTTGCTTTGGAATAAACATTACTTTCTTTATATTTTTTTTCGTCTATTTCTAAATCTTTTAATTCTTTTGGAAGAGGTTTTTCAATACTAATTCTTCTATATTGTCTAAATTCTATATATTTTTTAATTGAAAATTTTATTAAAGATAAAAAGATAGTAACTGCTTTAAATGGAAATCCTATACTAAAATCTTTTATTTCTTCAATAGTCATAAAAAAAATAAATAAAATATTAATATTTCATAATTTATATATCATATAATATTAATAATATAATAATAAAACTTTTATTTAATCATATTTATAAATGAAAAAACCAAAAGAAGAAATTTTTCATTTATTATCAGTAATTTTACAAGAAACTATTGCTAAATGAATTCCCAAAAAAAGAGTTCCACCAAAAAAAGATATAGGGATGATATATGGTGAAACTTCAATTCTTTTTTCTAAAATCATAGGAATTAATATACCATTTAACATGAAAGCAAAAATAGAAGGAAAAACGGTAAAAAATAATATTATTATTTTTGCTTTAAAATAGGAATAAACTGAAATTAAATGAATAATTGTATATGCTAATATTGGTCCATATAATATATATATTGGAATAAATAATATTTTCCAAGAACATCCTTTTATTGGGTCATCGATTTTTTCTCCTATTTGAGTAAAATAAAGAATAAATAAAAGTCCAAAAAAAAATTTACAAAAAAAATACGAAAAATTCATATAATTTTCTGAAAAAATTGAACTAAAATTTTGAATATTTTGTTTTATTAAATAAACTCCTTCATTTCTTGGATATTTTTTTTCATAATAGTTAACATTATTTCTTTTTGTTTGAAATCTTTTTTTAGTTTTTAATATTATTATTTTTAATAGACTTTTCATAAACATTATTCCATAAAAAAATAATGATGAAATTAAAAAAACAAATCTATTGCTTAATTTCTTAAAGAATATAACTTTTAAAACAAGAGGAATAAAAAATAGTATAATTCCTATTAATAAATCTTTAAAAAAAGTATGTTCATAATATTGAGATTTCATTCTTAATTTTTTAGATAAATTTTTAATATTAGATTCAATTGCATATTTCATTTTCTTTTTATTTATATATGAATCAATAATATTTTGAATTTCCTTTTTTGCATTTTGTTCTCTTTTTATATATAAAAAAAGAATAACAATTGTAACAATCCACTCAATAAAAGAAGGAAAAATAATAAATAAAGAAGATGTTTTATTATCTGTTTTAACATCTTTTTTATATTTCATAGATATAAAAAGTGAGGTCATATCTAATCCAAGAATAAGAAAAGAAAATAAATAAAAAATTATTAATCCTTTATTTCTGTTTTGAAAATTTGAAAATATTAAATCAGTTTTTTTTGATATTTCTTCATTTACATCAAAGTTTGTTTTATCAAAATGATTTTCCTTATTAAAAATAATATCTGATAACCTATAATTAATATAAAATATACTTACGGTATTCTTGAATCAATTATAATTTCCAATAATAATTGATTTCTTTGCTCTAATTTTGAATTAATGTCTTTTGAACAAAGTAATAAATTACATATATCATCTTTATTTAAATAATTCATCAATGATTTTGATAATTTTTCATTATTTATTATTTGTTTTAAATATTCTTTAATTTTATGTTCCATTTATTTATAAAAGTTATTTTCAGATAATAATATTATTTAATTAAATTTTTATTATTTTTTTAATTATTTTAAAAGTTTTAAGACTTTTTTTTTGTTTATAACAATTAAATTTTTATATTTAAATAAAACTTTGAAATTATTTTTTATTTGATTATGATATTGTTCAATAAAATATATTATTTCATCTAAATTTCCTTTTTTACAATAATACTCAAAAACTTCTTCATATGCACTTATTTTAATTAATAGATTAATTCCAAATTTTTCAAAATTATTATTTTTAGAAATTAAATAAAAGATATAACCTGAATTATAATATATATAACTATTATCAAAGCTATATAAAACTTCATAAACATTATCAAGTTTTTTTATAAATGTTATAATTAATTCATCAAATGAACTTAAAACATTTTTAATTTTATTTTTTTTATATAACCATAAATTCTTTAAATAAGCCATATAATTAATTATATGATTAAGTAAATCTTCAGATAAATTTTCATTTTGTAAAAATAATTTAAAAAATTGATTTTCAATTGCTTCACTAGTAATTATCATTTTTTTCTTATCATCTAATAAATAAGCATTTTTTTTATCATTCACTATTCTTAAATATTTAAATATTTTAATTATATCTATACTTTTATAATTATCATTTATCATTCTATAAAGTAAATGAAAAATAGCAGTTTGATTATTTATTCTATTAAATAAAGGTTCAGCAATATCAATAATATTTAATTTATTTCCTTTTTTTATTAGTTCATAACTATTTTCACAAAATTTTTCACAATCAAATTCTATATTATATAAAATTCTTTGATTTCCTTTTTTTTCTTCTAAATAATTACCGCTTATAATTAAATATTTATGATAAGGAAAATCAGTTATCGTTCCTTTATTAATTAATCTTTGTTTTGGAATTTCATAAATATAAGAAACTTTTTCCATAAAAGAATGAATAATTAATAAATTATCTATAAATTGTAAGGTTGACACTTTTAATGGAGGAATATCAATCACACTTTCGTTAATAAAATTATCAGGTAATGAATAAAATTGAGCAATATATATTTTATTATATTCATATGATAAACAAATAAAAAATAATTGATTGTAAATCATTTGCAAAAAAAATTGACTGTTAACATATTTTTCTATTGAATTAAATACTTCATATGTTCTTTTAATATTTAGAGAATTTTCACTTATACTTAATTTTGAATTAATGGATTTTTTACAAAAAGGAAAAGTTCTAGAACAAATCTTATCATAATTTTTAGGTTCAGATAAATCTATAAAATCAAATAAATCATCACTTCTACGACAACATAAATATTTATATTGATAACTATATGAAAAATCATTAATAAGATAATTTGAAAAATTATGAGTTAAAAGATGTTTAATTTTTCCTGATCTAATTAAGGTATTATAAACTAATTTATTGGGAAATATCATGATATAATCTTTTTTTAGGTCATTCTTATTGTAACCTATAAAAAATATTCCCATAACATAATCATATGAATTATGATCTATTGTTATTATTGGATTTTTAGTATTCAATAAGTTTATAAATAATATTTTATTTTTTCCTTGAGTTTTTTCAAAAAATATACACATTAATTCAAAATTTGAATCAATTGAAATAAAAAGTATTAATTCTGAAGGTAAACGTAAATTAAGTGATTTTATTAATTTATTATGTTCATTATATATTTCTGTTGTGTTGGATGTTATTTTTATTAGATTTTTTGAATATTTTTCATAATAAAATATTTCTTCTTTATTATTATCAGAATTTAAACACTTAAAATTTAAAGCACTTAAATTTTCCATTAAATTTTTTTTTGAATTAATAAAAAAAAATGAATTTTAAAAATATTTTTTGATATATAAAATATAAATTAATTTAAAAAATATATTTTTTATTTAAGATACATAAAATAAATAATCAGCAAATTAAACATAAGCAACTTGTTTTCCTTCAACAATATATTGATTAAACCTTCTTCTTCCAAAATAAGGTTGTTTTTTATTATCTTTAATAGCATTAGTTAAAGTAGAACTATTATTATTAGTAATTTTATCAAGGGGTTCATTTCTATTATTATAAGAACCAAAGGTTTTTCTTACATTATTACTTCCCATATAATCCCCAACAGCTTTACTTTTATTTTTAATTTTATTAGTAAAAGAATTATTCATTTCCTTTGTTTGTTCTTTATTTAAAATTTCCATAGGATTAACATAATAATTATCTTTAATTTTCCTTTGAAATGCATTACTTTTTCTTTCTGATCTAGGTTCATCTAAATAATTATTACTTTGTTGTAATTGAGTAAAACTTGCAAAAGTTCTTCTTTTTTGCATTCTAAATGTTTTATTATTTTCTACATAATTATCATTAAACATCACATTATCTTTGACTTTAAAATGCTTTTTTGCTTGATTTTTCATTTCTTCAGATTTTCCTTCGAAAAAATTTGAAATATTTTTCTTTGATTTTGGTAGTTTATTAATATCTTTATATGGATATAATAATTTTGTATCTGCATATACATTATTTTTTTCATTTGTTCTTAATCCATTTTGAAAAGTTGAATGAGCATTTGATTCTGTTAAAATATGTTCTATTTCTTGTTTTTCACTCATTTTATTAAATTTATCACTATTTTCTTTTTTTAAATATTATTTTTTGAATTAATTAATTAATTTTTTTAGGTTTTTCAAAAAAAAAGAATACTCTGATTAGATATTGTTTCATCGAACTAGAAATATTAATTTATTTGATGAAGATTTATTAAATGAATATTTATATTTAAATCGAGAATTTAAATCTTTAATAATACTTTTCAAGATAAATAAACAATTATTTGAATTAAAAAGAAAATTTAAAGATAATAAAAAATTGAATTAAATCAATTGAATTAAATCATTAAATTGGGATTAATGAGAATCAAATAAATTAGTTAGATTTTATAAAATTAAAGGAAATTACCTTCTAAATTTATAAAAGATTATTAATAGTTTAGAAGATGAATTAATTCAATTCAATAAATCAATATAATATTATTAAATATGAAAATGAAAAAATTCAGATAAGAGTGGTAGAAATAAAAAAAGAAATGAATAATTTAAAAATTTATATAATATATGTATAATACTATAAAACAGTAAAAAAAAATAGTTTTAGTTTAGTTTATTTATCTGGAAAACTGACTCATATTTAATATTAAAATAAAAACCTAAGCATTTCATTATAGACTTTTTTAATCTTTGTTTTTTCATATTTATAATACATATCTTTAATAAATCTTTTAATTAATCATATTATTTTATTATCTTTTTTCTTTTCTTCTTTTTTATTCAAACAATTTAATAAAAAAATCAATGTTTTCAAAAATAATTCCTTTTTTTAATTTTTATATTTAATTTGACTCATTAATTTAAAACTGTAAAAAAAAGCCGAATATCGGATTTGAACCAATGGCCTTTTGCTTACAAGGCAAACGCTCTACCGCTGAGCTAATCCGGCTGCTCTGGGAATTTAGTAAAATTAACATAAATTTAACATTGAATTATTGATGTTTAAATAAAAAGGAATTTAATCTTTGTTTCCGAAATAGATTAATCTAAATATTTCATATTCAAATAATAAAATATAATAAATTAATAAAAATTCATCATATTTTTTTCCTTTTTATTTATGTTTTCATCTATATTCATCATAATATTATTATTTTTTTAAAAAAATAAAATGAATTCAAAAGATTATGAAAAAAAAGAAGAAAAATATATTATTGATAAAATTGCAAATAATATTGAAGTAATTTCTAATAAAAACATCAATAATTCAATTTATAAAGTTTATCGAGATATATATTATTCAATTAAATCTGAATATTTCACAATGGATTCTTTATTACCTGTTCTTGAACAACATAATGAAGAAGGAATTATTGATTATCTAATAAATTTAATGACTTCTAAATTTTTGGATGAGTCTTTTTTTTATATTTCACAATTAATTGTCTTAACTTTTTATAAATTATATAAAGATAGTTTAGAAAAATATATTATTGATAGATGTTTAAATGAAATCAAATTTTCAATAAAAATTACTTTATTATTAAAATCATTTAAAACTACACCAGAAATTGAAAAATTATTGTATATTATTGATTCAATGTTAATTACTAAAAATTGGCCATTAAGAGATAGTAAAAATAATATGATTTTCACTTATAAATTAGGTTCAGATTATATTATTTCAAATCCAAATTTTATTAATACTGAAGTATATTTTTATTATAAATGTTTAGGATTTTATGATAATTTAAGAAATTTGTGTCTTTTATTATTTCAATACCCAATAAAAGAAGAAGAAAAGAGTTTAAATAGAAAAAATGTTTTAAATGAATTTATAAAATTAATAAATGAAGAATTAAATAATATGAGAAAGGAAAACTATTTGAAAATGCTTAAAACGAATAAAAATTTGGAAATATCAAATAAAAATTCATCTGGAAAAAAAAATAATAGTAAAGAAGAATCAATTAAAAAATCCATAAACATAAATGAAGAAAACCAAATATATAAAAATTCATTTATTTTAAATGAAGATTCTACACTATCGAAAAATTGTATATATCTCAAAGGATATTTATTACCATTTAATAGAACTTTATCAAATTTAGATCCTCATAGTTTAATAATATTAAATATAATTCCAGAACATTCATTTTGTTTTAATACTAAAGAAAGAGTTCCAATAAAATTATGTTGTGAATGTATTGAAATAAGTGAATGTGAGAATTTTTATAATTTATATGATGATAATGAATTTTTTAATGTTATTGATAATGAATCAATTGTAAGCACTAATGATTTTCTTTCTCAACAATCTGTTTTAGAAAGGAAAAAAATATTTGATAAATGGAAAGAATTAGAAAAATTTTTACAAGATAAAGAAATTATTACTAATGAAGAAGTTAAAAAAGAAGATACTAATGATTTAATTGAAGATAAAGTAAAAGAATTTGTTGTTGTTGATTATAATTTAGATGCTATAAATCCATTTGGTGAACCTGTTGAAAAAATAAATGAGAAAATAAAAGAAAAATCAAAATTTAAAAATTTTAAAACTTATAAAATTAAAAATTTTATAGCAAAAGCAAACGACGATTTAAAACAAGAAATGTTTGCATTGCAAATGATAAAAAAATTTCAAGAAATATTATCTCAAATTGGTATTTTTGTAAAATCATATGAAATAATAACAACATCAGAAAATTCAGGTTTAATGGATTTTTTATCAAATACAAATTCAATTGATGGAATATTAAAATCAATTCCTTCTAAATGGAAATTAAATCAATTTTTTAGAAATTATTTTAAGAAAAATTTAAAAGAAGCTCAAAAAAATTTTGCTGAAAGTTTAGCTGGTTTTTGTATTGTTTCTTATTTTTTACAAATTAAAGATAGACATAATGGGAATATTATGTTAGATAATAAAGGACATATTTTTCATATTGATTTCGGTTTTATTTTAGGTTCTTCACCTAAGAATTTAGGATTTGAAAAACCTCATTTTAAATTAGTTAAAGATTATGTTGATATATTAGATGGTTTAAATAGTGAAATATTTGAATATTTTAAAAATAAATTTGTTGAAGGAATTATTGAATGTAAAAAACATCATCAAATATTAAGTTCTATTATTAGAATTATGTATTATGCTGGGATTAAGTGTTTTGAAGGAAAACAAATAGATAATATTTTGAAAGATTTTCAACAGAAATTTTTGTTTAAATATTCTGAAAAAGAAATTAAAGATCATGTTAATAAAATGATTAATGATTGTTATAATAATTTCTTTACTAACAAATATGACTATTTCCAATATTTTACAAATAATATTTCATATTAAATTTTCAACAAGTAATATTTTCATCTTTGAATCAAAAATATTTTTGTGGGTGTATATAGGAAAAAAAACAGAATAAATATTATAAACCTTAAATAATATATATTCAGTAAAAAATTTATCAAAATAAAAAGAAAAAAATAATTAAAAGAAATTTATTATATATCTCCTTTCATATATTAATTCCAAAAATTATAAAAATAATACCTTTATTTAGATTTAGGTTTTTCTTTTTTACCTCTAAACAAAGCATTAAGTCCAATATCAGCAACATGAACGACTTTGAATCTAACACCAGGTAAATCTCCTACAGCATGTCCTTTTCTTCCTAAACCTGCAATAAGAACTCTATCATTTTCATCTATAAATTCTAAGTTACCATCACCAGGTATAAAAGCAACAATACTTTTATTATTTTTTTTAAGTTGAACTTTAACACATTTTCTACAAGCTGAATTAGGTTGTTTTGCTTCAACAGAAACTCTTTTTAAAACAATTCCTGATGCATGAGATGCTCCTTCAAATGGAGTTTTCCATCTTGATATTCCATGTGCTTTGTTATATGTTTTATCATTCCATTTTTGTTCTCTTCTGTGATCTCTTAATTTTCCTCCTGCTAATATTCCCTTTGCCATATATCTTTTAAATAAAATTTAATTATTTTTAATTATTTTGTTTTTAATATATATTTATTTTATTCTTTTTTTTTAATTTATTTTTTATATGAATAATGTTTCTTGTTATGTTGGGAATGATTTGATTGAAAATAAAATTAGTTTAAAAAAAAGGAATTTTTTTAAAAAAATTGTTAAAAGTCATTCAAATGAGAATAATTGTAAATCTAGATTTAATATATTTAATTTAAATAAAATTAATACTAAATCAATAATTAAAAATTGTTATAATAATAATAAATCAAATTCAAGTTCTTTTAAAATCATTCAAGATAATGGAACACAATTAGTTAAAAACTTACAAATAGATTTACCTATTCAATTGCTATCTTCTAATATAGATTTAAATAAAAGAAGTAGACAAAAAATAGATGAAGATAATAAAGTTTATAAACATAGAACAGGACAAGATTTGAAATTCCCTATTATTACAAATCAAATAGAATATGAATATGAAAAACATCAAAAATTAAAAGAAGAATTTAATATTAGTTATAAAAATTTAGGTTTTGAAGCACAATTAAAATCAAAAATACAAGAAATTAAAATAGAATTATCAAAAATAAAAGAAGAAAAAACAAATTATTATAATAAAATTCAAGAATTGGTAAATAAAATTGAAAATAATAAAACAAAAGTATATATCATAGATAATAGAAATAAAATTTATAAAGATAAAAAAGCATTTAGAAAAAGTGAATTATTTTTTTTTTTTAAAAAAGAATATGAATCAGAGATGAAAATAAAACAAAAAAAGCAAAAATTAATAGAAGAAATAAATTTATTTGAACAAAATATAGATGATTTTAAATTAAAAATTAAAGATATAGAAAATAAATTAATAGATTTAAGAAAGGAAAAAAATGAATTAATTGATAAATTAGTAAATCATTATAAAAATATATTATATGAAGGAACTGAAACAAGAAATGAAGGTTTATCTTGGATAATAAGGGAAATTTGGAATTTAAAAAGAGATGTTCCTCTTGATTTTTTTCCTACTTTTTTAGATTTTAAATCTATTCAATTTTTATTTGAATTAGCTAAAAAAGTTATAGAACTTATCAATACCAAAAATGAATTAGAAAATTATAAGAAAGATTTATATTTAAAATATAATGATAAAAATAAAAAAAGAATATTTGCTACTTCATTATCTACTAATAATATTCAAAATCCTTTGACTGATATAAATACAAATTTAATAAATCATTTAAAAAAAAATAGAGTTAAATCTCTAAATAAAAATTCGGAGAAGTTAAATGTAAATTTCAATAAATTAAATTATATAAAAGACAAGATTAACGATTTAAATAATGAAATTAAAGAATTTAAAAAAAAGGAGGTTAACAGGATTATTCATGAATTTATTGAAAATGATTATGAAAAAAGATATAATGTTATTATTGATGTTGTTTTATCTGCATTATTAGGAGATAATAATAAAGAAAATGAAATAAATAGATATTTAAAAGCTAAGAAAGAATATAAAAATAAAATAATTAATTTAAGATTTTTCGATTCTTTTAATCATAAATGATAATAAAAAAATTAATCTTATGTTTATTAGTTTTTATATAATTTATATAATTAAAGGTAGTATTATATAAAAAACTATGAATTATATAATTAGCATAAATAACATGTTTTCTTTTTATTTATTTTATTGACTTCCTCTTTATAATCTTCATCCATATAACTTTTCTTCCTTTTAATATTAGATAATATTGCATCATTATTATAGAATTTTTCTTCATAAATTGATTGATTTGATATATCAGATAGAGATGTACCTTCTTTTTCTTTAAAATCATCTAATAAAATTTTAGTAATTTCTTTAAATAATTTTAAGATATTTTCTCCATTTATAGATGAAATTTCAATATTAAAATCAAATTTATATTCATTTACAAAAGACGATATTTTTTCTGATGTAATTTCTCTATTTTTATCCAAATCAATTTTATTTCCAATTAATATATATTTAATGTTATTTCTATTATTTATCTGTTTTATATTTTCTATAATTTCCTTTAATTTATTTAAACTTAAAGGATTACATATATCATATAAAAAAAAAATAATTTGAGAAAAAGAAAAAAAATTATTTCTTATATCAATTTCTTGATTATTCCAAATTTTAAATCCAATAATTTTATCAAATATTTTAAACCTAATTTCACATCTATTCATATTATTAGTAATAGAACAATCACTCATAATAGAAATGCTTGAATTTAAAGAATTAGGAGGTATCAATTCAATTTTTGATAAAAAATAATTATTAACATAATTTACAAAAGTCTTTTTCCCAACTCCTAAAAATCATTTTTATTTTTTACCTTTTTCTCCCAAAAGAACCAAATTAAAAATAATATCAATTTCATCGTTTAAATTGTCTAATAAAATAATTTGATTTTTATTATCTTCATTCATTTCAAGAATAAATAATATAAAAAATCAATAATTTTAATATTGATAATTTAAAAATGGACAGCCAAAAAAATTCGGAAAATGAAGTTTTAGAAAGAGAAGAAAAAAAAGAAGACAATATTAATCAAGAAGAAAATTATGATATTGAAAGAGCAAAAGATGAAAATGAAAAAAATAATAATGAAAATAATCTTCCAGAAGGAAATGAAAATAGGAATTTAGAAGATGAAACTGAAAAAAAAGAGTTAAATGAAGAAAATAATGAAAATAATAATTTTGAAAATAATGAGGGAGAAAATGTTGTTAAGGAGGAAAACAATGGAGTTGAAATAAATAATTTTAAAGTAGTTAATGATAATAATGAAGAAAATAAAAGAGAAGAAGTTAATAATGAAGATGAAGAAGGTAATAATAAAGAAGAAGATAATAATAAAAGGAATTATAATAATGAATTAGAAGAAAATAATAAGGAACAAGGAAATTATGAAGATAATAAAAATGAAATCATTGAAAGAGTCCAAGATATAGAAGAAGGAAAAGAAGATGAAAAAAGAAATAATGAACTTATAGAAGATAATTCAGATAATGTCAATGAAAAAGAAGAAGTAAAAATAGAAGAACCTAAAGAAGAAGAAGTAAAAGTAGAGGAACCTAAAGTAGAAGAAGTAAAAGTAGAAGAACCTAAAGAAGATGAACCTAAAGAAGAAGAAGTAAAAGTAGAGGAACCTAAAGTAGAAGAAGTAAAAGAAGAAGAACCTAAAGAAGTAGAACTTAAAGAAGAAGAACCTAAAGAAGAAGAACTTAAAGAAGAAGAACTTAAAGAAGTAAAAGAAGAAGAACCTAAAGAAGAACAAGTAAAAGAAGAAGAACTTAAAGAAGAAGAACCTAAAGAAGTAAAAGAAGAAGAACCTAAAGAAGAACAAGTAAAAGAAGAAGAACTTAAAGAAGAAGAACCTAAAGAAGAACCTAAAGAAGAAGAAGTAAAAGAAGAAGAACCAAAAGAAGAACAAGTAAAAGAAGAAGAAGTAAAAGAAGAAGAACCTAAAGAAGAACCTAAAGAAGAAGAAGTAAAAGAAGAAGAACCTAAAGAAGAAGAACCTAAAGAAGAAGAAGTAAAAGAAGAAGAACCTAAAGAAGAAGAACCTAAAGAAGATGAACCTAAAGAAGATGAACATAAAGAAGATGAATTTAAAGAAGATGAACATAAAGAAGAAGAAGTTAAAGAAGAACTTAAAGAAGAAGAGAAAAAAATAGAAGAAGAAGAGAATATTTTAGGTGAAGAAGAGGAAGAAAAAAAAGATAAAAAACAAAAAAAAAATGGGAAAAAGAAATTAAAACCAATAAAGCAATCAATTGGAAATAGAAGAAGATTAGTTAAAAAGCAAGAATTATTTGATTCATATAATTCTCAAAATTTATCAACAATAGATTCAGATGTTTTAAAAGTTGAATTATATTATTGTCAAAATGATATAAATAAAAAAAAAGAAGAATTAAATGATTTAAATGAAAAATATAATAAGTTAATGAAAGATAATAATACTTTTAGAAGATTAATTGAATTAATTTTAGGTTTAGAAGATGCAGAAGAAGAAAAAAGGAAAAAAAAAGAAGAAGAAGAAAAAAAGAAAAATGAAGAAAAAGAAAATGAAGAAGGAGAAGAAAAAGAAGGAGAAGATAATGAAAATGAAGAAGAAAAAGAAAATGAAGAAGAAGATGAAAAAAAAGTTAAAAAGAAGAAAAAAATAAAAAAGAAATTGAAATTGAAAAAAAAATCAGACAAAAAAAAAGATGAAAATAATGATAATAAAAAAGAAGAAAACAATGAAAATATGAAAATAGAAGATCAAAATGATGAGAAAAATAAAAAAAAAAATAAAGAAGAAGAAGAAAAAAATTCAGATGAGAAAAAAAAGAAGAATATGAAAAAGAAAAAAGAAAATAAAGAAAAAAATAAAAAAAAAGAAGATTCTCAAAGAATAAAAGTATTAAAAAAGCAATTAGTAGATTATAAAAAATCAGTAAAAAAAATGAATATAGAATTAGATGAACAAAAAAATGAATTAAATCCAACTCAATTTTTAAAATTATCAAATATATTAGATGAAAGAGAAAAAAAATTAAAAGATTTAACTGAAAAAGCAGAAGAAATGCAAAAACAATTATATGAAGATAATAAAGAAATAAATGATTTAAATAATAAAATTGAAATGTGTAGAAATTTTGAAATGAAATTAAATGAAGAAATGGAAAAAACAAAAAGAAATTTTGAATTTAAGGAAAAATCAAATGAAAATTTAGATAAAAAAAAAGGAAAATTAGATGAAATATTAAAAAAAAAAGAAGATACAATAAAAAAATATAAAGATGAAATAAAAAACAAAGAAGATAATATAAATGAATTAAAAGAAAAATTAAAAGATGAAGATAAATATATAAAAGAAAGAGATGAAATGGAAAAAAAATTTAATGAGTTAAAGAAAAATGAAGAACAATTAAAAACTAATGAAAGAAAAATAAAAAATGAAATTGAAGATTTAACTCAAAAAAATGAAGATTATAAAAAAAAAAATGAAGATTATGAAAAAGAAAAACCAAAATTAGAAGCAAAAGCAAAAAAACCAAAAGAAAATGAGGAAAAAATAAAACAATTAGAAAAAGAATTAGAAGATAATATATTAAAAGCTAAAAAAGATGATTTTGAAAATAAAGAAAATCAAAAAAAATTAGAAGAGGATACTAAAATAAATGAAGAAGAAAAAGCTCAATTTATTAAAAATATTGAAGAAAATCTTACTATTAATGAAGATTTAAAAAAACAAATTGAAGAATTAACACAACAATTTAATATAATAAATGAAGAAAATGAAAAAAATAAATCTGAATTAGATACAATGAATAATGAATTACAAAAAAAAAAAGAAGAAGAAGATGCTTTAAAAGAAAAAGAAAAACAAGAAAAAGAAGAAGAAGAAAAAAAACAAAATGAATTTAAAAATGAAGAAAATCAAAAAGATGCTGAAAAAGAAGAAAATTTTATTTTAGAAAAAGATAAATTAGAAAAAGAAATTGAAGAATTAACTTCAATTTATTTAAAATTAACAGAAGAAAATTCTTCTTTAAAAACACAACAAGAAGAAAATCAAAAAAAATTAAAAGAATATTTTGATATGGAACAAAAGATTAAAAAAGGAAAAGAAGAACTTGGAATTGATAATGAAGAAAATAAAGAGGAAAATAAAGAAGAAGTATATGATGATATTGAAAAAGTTGAAAATGAAAATAAAGAAGAAAATAATATTGAAGAACAAAATATTAATGAAAATAAAAATGAAGGAAATGATGAAATTGAAAGAGATGAAGATAGAAATAATATTGATAAAGAAGTTAATCCAGAAGAAAATAATGATGATGAAGGAAATAAAGAAAATAATAATATTGATGAAGAAAATAATGATAATGAAAAAGATAAAGAAGGTAATAAAGGTGAAGAAGGAAATAATGGTGAAGAAGGAAATAATGTTGAAGAAGGAAATAAAGGTGAAGAAGGAAATAATGTTGAAGAAGGTAATAAAGGTGAAGAAGGAAATAATGATGAAGAAGGAAATAAAGTTGAAGAAGAAAATAAAGTTGAAGAAGTAAATAATATTGAAGAAGGAAATAAAGGTGAAGAAGGAAATAATGCTGAAGAAGTAAATAATATTGAAGAAGGAAATAATGTTGAAGAAGGAAATTATGCTGAAGAAGCAAATAATGTTGAAGAAGGAAATAAAGTTGAAGAAGGAAATAATGGAGAAGAAGGTAATAAAGTTGAAGAAGGAAATAAAGTTGAAGAAGGAAATAATGGAGAAGAAGGTAATATAGAAGAAATGTATATGGAACCAAGTGAAAATGATGAAAATAAAGGAGTGTTAAATCCTGAAAACCCTGAACAATAAATATAAAAATTAATAATATTTAATTTATTTTTTAATTTTATTTTTATGAACTAAGTTTTATATAAAATAAAGTATAAACTTCATTTGAATTATATTGAGGATTTGCTTTAACTACTTTAGAATCAGTAAAATAATACCATTCATTATTTACTCTAATATAACTATAATAATGACCTGTATTTAAATTACCAATATGATTTGTTACTGCATATAATTGATATCTTGTAGAATTTGCATTATAAATTTCTGCATCAATTATATCTCTTAAATCAAGTTTTTCTTCATAACGAACATAAGCTTCATTCTTTGTATTTAAATATTGATTTATTCTTTGTAATGATAATATTAAAATTTGAGGTAATTCAGCTATTCTTATTTTTTGTTCTAATTGGCTTTTTCTTAAGCATTGTCTACAATTTTCTTGTGATTGTATTTTTTCTGTTTTGAAGTTTTCTTGAATTAAAGAATTTAAATTAAAATTTGAATTAAAAGTTTTAGGAAATTGAATTGGAAAATCTAAGAATTGACTAAAAGTATAATCTTTACAACCACAAACACAAGTAAATTGATAAGAATAATAACCAATAAATAAATCAGTGATAATACTACTTTCTTTAGCTAAACAATCATTTTTATAATCAATAAACATTTGTTTTTTATTAGATATTTTTAATTCTTTTTTATAAGAGGAAGGAGTTGAAATTCTATTAAGTTCTCTATTAAAATCTTGTAATAAAAATCTACAAAATTCTTGAGTATCATGTTCTAAATTTCCAAAAAATTCTTGATGAATAGAAGTGAAAGAATCTTTAAAATTTGAGGGAGAAAATGAAGTAATTTGATTATTTGAAATATTTGATAATAATTCATAAAACATATTTGATATTGGAGTTGGTTTTGTTGATTTTTCAAAAAATTCAGGTGCACTATCTATGAATTTATATATAAATTGAGGTAAATGAATTAATATTTGTAAACATGAATTCATATAACATGTATTACCTAAATTTTCTAAACCAACTTTTGAAGATAAAATTTTATCTGGAGTGAAAATCATCTTAAAGTTAGAATTATAATTTCGATTTTTATTTTGTGGTTTGTTTTGGAAACTTTGAATTGGATAAGATTGATTTTTTTGAAGGCTTTGATATGATTGAGAATTGTTATTGTAATTTGTATTGATAATGTTTTGAGGGTGATTATATTTTTGAGGGTTCAAGTTATTTTGTTGGAAATTTCTATTATTGTTTTGATTTTTGTTCTTTTGATTTTTTTCTCTCTCAATTTGTTCTTTATAATATTTACCATATTCACTGTTTGATGTTTTATAACTCATATTTATTTTTAATTAAGATTTATAAATAATTTCAATATTTATTATATCTAAAATTCTTTAATTTTTATTAAATAAAAAAATATACAATGAAAATATTTAGGGGATTGGGGATTGGGGATTGGGGATTGGG
>JAEEGI010006893.1_pt1 | contig 25581 bp, 15 predicted proteins | sample 8958751 | NCBI WGS metagenome assembly JAEEGI01 (sample SAMN16246545, study PRJNA631951) | gut metagenome | biome: gut microbiome; feature: rumen; material: KS-attached | host: Bos | place: Iran: Karaj | collected 2018-10
TAATTTAATTGAAAGAGAAAAAATAATTAAATAAAAAAATTTTAATCTATATTATAAATATAAATAAAAATTTAAAAAATATAAATAAATAAAATAAAACAAAAAATTACTTGACTTTATTTTTATTATCTAAACTAATAGAAATTTCTTTCATTTTTTTTCTTCCTTTTTGAATAAGTTCAACAAGTGAATAATGAATAATTTCAGGTCCTTCAAGTTCATCTTCTTTTTTTTCTATTTTTTCATTTAATGTATTTGTTTTTGTTTCACTTTCTCCATTTTTTATTGAATAATTATTTATTATTTTACAAGAATTATTTTTTATTAAATTTTTACTTTTATTTATTTTATTTTTATTTAATAATTTATTTTCATTATTAAAATGAAAATCATATTTTTTTCCTAATTTTGTAATTTTCGAATTATTTGTTTCTGTTTTTCTTTTTGATAGTGGTTTTTTTATATTTTGGATTTTATTTTTAATCAAAAAAGTATTATTATTTTTATTATTTGGTGAAGTTTCTCTTTTGCTTTTTTTATTTGTTATATTGATCTCTAAAATTTTTTTCGGATAAATATTTTCTTTTCTAAAATTATTATTTAAATTAATATTATTTATATGTTTTAAACTTTTAACAGAAGAAAAATTTTCTATATCTTTCATACTTAAATTTTTATTTCTTGTCAATTTAATTTTATTATTATATATTTTATTCAGAGAATCATTTTTTCTTTTACTTAATTGATTAATTAAATTATTTCTTGAAAAATTTTTTCTACTATTATTCAAATTAACTTTTGAATTACTATTATTTTCTGATTTTATATTTCTATTAGTTAATGATTTAATTTGGAAATTTTTTTTTCTTTGAAATCTATCATAATTTCTTTGATATAAATAATTTTCCATAATTTTATTAAATTCATTTTTATTATTTTTTTTCATATTTTTATTTTCTCCTTCATAAATTGATAAATTACTTGAATTATTACTATTTATTCTTTTTGAATTGTTAATATTTAATGATGAATTAAAATTTAATTTATTCTCTTTTTTTTTACTCTTTTTTTTATTTGTTTTATTTAAATATGCTTTTGAAAAATATTTATCATATAAAGAATAATTATTAACAGTAGTATTTGAAGATTTTCCTAATTGTTTTATATTTTTTGAAGTAGATTCTTCTAAAAATTCATTTTTTGTTTTTGGTGAAATTAAACTCATTAAATTTTATTTCCTTATAAAAATAAAAAAATATAAAATTCCAATAATTAAAAATCATTAAAATAAAAAAAACAAATAAAAGTTAAAATCACTTAAAAAATAGAAAAAAAGAAAAAAAAATAAATAAAAATTAAGATAATATCTTATCAAAATAAGATTTTTATCTTCAATTCTAAATTTTGAGAATAAAAATATGTTTATAAAAACTATTATATAGAATAATATAAAAAGAAAAAATATTTTTTAATCAAATAAAATATAATATACATCTTTTATAATATTATTACTTTTTAAATTTTTTCTTTTGACTTTGAATACATTGTTTAATTTGATTAATCCCTTTATTAGAAATAACTTTATTATTAATTTTTACTTTTTGATTAGAATTATTTCTGATTTTCATTCCATTATTATAATAATCAGTTTTTAAAATAAAATCATTAAAATTATTAATATAATTTTTTCCAGTTAATAACATAGTAGAAAAAGGAATTTTACAATTACTAAAACTATTTCGATTAATATTTCTAGATAAATTTTTTTTAATTTTTTTATTTTCATTATTTTCAACTTGTTTAATTGCTTTAATTAAATTTTGATTATTTCTTTCAGTAATACATCTTGTTTTTTTTCCAGGAGATAACATTGAATTTATTGTATTATGAATAGAATTAAGAGAGAATTTAGGTTTATTATTTTTTTCATTTCTATAAGTATAAATTCCTAAATTTGAAAGTAATGGATTACTTATTATTAAATTTCGAGATCTTTTTTCATTATATAATACTTTTGTTTTTGATACTGATTTTTTTGAAAAACTTTTTTTTGAATTTCCATTGTCTAAAATAACCTTTTCTATAAATTGATTTAAATTTGTACTAGTTTTTGTGTGGTTATGATTTGATATTACTTTTTTGAAATTTTGATTGTAAATGAAAAATAAATTTTTTCCTAAAATATTAGTTTTTGTACAATCTGGACTTGAAGCTTTAAAATTTTTAGATATTTTTTCTTTTACAACTAAAGTATTATTATTCTCTTTTTTCATTACAATATTCTTATTATTAATTTTTTCTCTGTTACTTAAAGTATTATTATTGTTTTCTTTTTTTTTTATGATATTATTAATATTATTATTATTAATATTTACATTTTTTTTAATGGGATTTTTTTTCAAAGTTAAATCATTAATAATTTTTATCATAGAAGATTCAACAGAAGAAATATTAGAATTATTTAAACTAGGAAAAATAACAGTTAAATTAGACAAAGAATTATTATTAGAAATTAATTTCCTAATTTTAGGAGTAAAAATAGTAAATAAAGGTAAATTTTCTTTTTCTTCTTTAGGAATATCATCTTTATAATTATTCTGATAAAAAATTTGTGCTTTTCTTTCACTATATGCTTGAATTAAATCATTTAAATCTAATTCACTAAATATTGGTTTACAAAAAAACATTAAATAATTTTTATAATATGTTACAAATTTAGGAATTCTTAAAATACTTTCTTCTTGAATATAAAATCTTTTTAAAAATTCTTCATTGTAATTAAATAATATTTTTTCTTTAAAAACTGCAAGATCATGACAATATTTTGATTGAAGAACATTTTCTAAAAGTATCATATCATGTTCTTGAGGTAAAACATTATATTTTGAATATAAAATAGTATTTATTATTTTGTTATAAAATTTTTTTCCATAATTATTATCTTCACTACTTTTAATTAATCCACTTAAAGTAGTTCTATTTGTTTCTGATGATGATTTATTTTTATTTTCTGAACAATTATGAAATTTTTTATTTAAAACATATATATTTGTTGTAGGAGAAATATTTTTCATATTTTATTTAAAATAAAATTAAATCTTTTTCTAAAAATAATTAAAAATCAATTATTATTATTGTAATTAAAAGAATGGGAAATATGATTGAATGTATGGCTTTAAATTGTGATATGAAGGACAAAGTAAATGAAGATAAAAATTCTTCTGAATCAAATATTGAAAATAAAAAAAATGTTGAAGATAAAAAACAATATTTAGAAATGGAAGATAATTTAGTACAATATAGTAAACATTATGAAGAAAATTCTATTGAAAATTCTATTGTCTTGACTGAAGAAGGTTCTTAAAATAAAGAGTTTTAATATTTTTATTTTTTATATTTATTTTGTTTTTATTTAGAATGATACTTTATTATAACTTTTTTTGATTTATATAATAATTAAATATATAGAATTTTTAACTTATTTTTATTTTGATTGATCCAAAAGAAATTTTGAAAATTTCCTTTGGAAAAATTTTATTTTCATATCTAATTCATCTAATTTTCCAAATTTTTTGTTTGTTTCAAAAGGAACTCTATTTTCATATATTTTTTTAACTGAATTTTTAACATTAAAATATTGAAGTTTTAATTGAGTTTTTCTAATAGAATTAAAAAGTTGAAAAGAAGAAAAATGTGACTTTAAATTTATAGGAGTAGGTGATTTAGATTCTTTTCTAAAATAATTACTAATATTCTCATAATCTTCTTCTTTAATTTTTGGATTTGATTTAATTTTTTCATAAAAACATTCAATTTGAGTTTGTGAATTAAAATTATTAATTTTTGGACTGTTAAATTGAGTATAATATTTTTTTTTCATTTTTAATTTCCCATATTTTTTAAATAATTCAAATTTAGTTTTTGGAAGTGTTATTAATGAATTTTCCTTTATTTTCCTTCTTATTTCATTATCTGATTGTCTTGAATAATTAATATTTGATTTATTGTTATCAAAAGAATTTTTCATCAAGTTTTTTTGTAAAGGATACTTAATTGAATTATTTGTTACATTTGGTGAAAAAAATCCAGTTGTTGTAGTTTTATTATTATCTTTTCTTTCTATATATTCATCTAAATAATTTTTATTTTCATTTAATAAATCTAATGATTGATTTGTTTGTAAAATTGATTTTATTAATTCTTCATTACTAATTTCTTTTTCTATTATATTACTATTTGTATTATTATTGTTAGTATTATTATTATTTAATATTAAATATTTGTTTCTTGAATTTTCATCATCTTTATTTTTACTTTTTTTTATTTTTATTATTGTTTTTAATTTTTCTAAATATTTAACTGATTTTTCATTGGAAACTTTTATTTTTTTATTTTTTGAATTATTTGAATAATAAAAATCCAATTCACTTTTTTTTTTCATTAACAAAGGACCTTTTTTAAATAATTGTTCATCTTTTTTCTCTTGTTCAATTTGAACAGCACTTTTAATGATATTTTTATCAGAAGAACTTTTAACTAATAATTTATAATTTTTTTCAAATAAATTATTTGTGTCTTTATAAAAATTAAAACGTTCTTTTGTTTTTTCAAATTTATCTTCTGCTTTTAATATTATTTCATCTAATTGAAAAACAGGATTATTTATTTTATTTAAACTATAATATTTTTTCTTTATTGGTCTTATTGAATAAACTTTTGGAGGGATTTTTTTTAATCTTAAATTATAAGGAAATAATCTATATGTCATTAAAGCATTTTGTAATTTAGAATAATTTCGAGAAAAACATTTATTTTTTAATATTTTTGATATTGAAATTTTATTTTTTGTAATACTCATTTTTTTAAATATTCATATAAATTTAAATTATATAATTAAGTATTAAACAAGACATAATAGAAGATATAATTTTATTCTGCTTAATATTTTGGTTTTTTATTTTTTAATTTTTTTATATATTTATTTCTTTATTTTATATTAAATTGGGTTTATTTGTTTAATAAGTTATTCTCGATTATTGTTTTGGATTAGTTCACTGAAATAACAAATAAATTAATATTGATATTTTGGTTGTTATTCAAAAAAATTACAATAAAAATTGTTAAATAAAAATAAAAATAACAATATATAAAAAAATAGATATAAAAAAATAAGAAATCTAAATCATTTAATTGAAAATATTAAATAATCAAAAAAAATAACAAAACTCCCAAAATAAAAATTCAATAATATAATATTAAATTAATACATTAAAAAAATATAAAACAAAAAAGCTTTTTGTAATTGCTCCAATACCTAAAAATTCAAAATAAAATATGTATTATTTTGTTGATATTAAATATATATTATTTTATTAATATCTAACATTCAAATAATTTTATTTAAAATATTTAAAAATATAAAAAAATAAATAATAAATAAATAAAATAAATTAAATACAGATAAAAAAAACGAATATAAAATAAGCAAAAAAAAAAAAATAAATCAAATTCCTTTAAAAAAAAAATGAAAATTTTCCAAATTTTAATATTATCATTTCTCATAATAATAACAGAAACAATAAAAGTGAAAACAAAAGGATCAAAGGAGAAAATATGTAAAAAATTAGCAAGACCATTAAAAGAAATACAAGATTTATTTGAAGCAATTAATGATGTAAATTCATCAATAGCAAATCATTCTTTAGATAATGTAACAAAAAATGCAGAGTTAGATGATGATGTAGATAATATATATTTATTATATTCTCATTATCTTTCCAAATTTAAAGAAAAAGTTGTTGCTTTAAATTCTACTCTTCCTCAATCTCTTCTTACTGATTGTAATACTTTAATTTCTACTATCACAACTGCTAATAATAATTTAGAAGAATATAAGAAATTAGCCAAAGATACTCAAAAAGCTCTTAATAAACTTATGGATGGAGATTTTTAAGTTTTTTGAAATATTTTTAATATAATTATGAAAAATATGTTTTTTTTTATTTGTTTTTTTATAAAATGTCTCAATAAAAAATTAGATAATAAGATTTTATTTTTAATCAAAAAAACTATATAATAATAATAATATTTATTTTCTTTTACTTCTTGAAGTATCATTCTTACTATCATTATCTTCACTAATTCTTGAAGTTAATTCAATTTCCTTATCTTTATTTTTTTTATATTGATTATCAATTAAAGGAACTTTGCTTTTTTTTTTGTGATAATGATCATCACTGCTTCCACCAAAAGAACCAATTTTATCTTTTTTTAAATCTTTAAATCTACTTTTATCATAATGATACATACAAAAAAGAGAAAAATAAACAGTAACACAACCAAAAAAAGCCATTGAACAACAAATTCCACATAAACTTCTTGAGCGAGAAGATAAACTTGTAAAAAGTTCAAATATAATATTAATATCATTTCTTAAAAAAGCACAATCCATAAATGAAAATATTCCACCATATGTTATTGCATCTTCTGTAAATTTATCTAAATCCTCTTTAAAATTACCTGATATACTTTGTATAGATGATAATAAATCTTCACACATTTGAAAAACTGCAGTAACAATTGAATTTTGGTTATTTTGAATTGAATCTAAAATTGAATTATGCATGTCGTTTAAATCTTGTATGAAATAAATATAATTAAAAAAAGTTTCATCATTTTTAATTTTTTGACAGTCAGAATAAATATTTTGATTATATTGACTAAAATTACAATTCCTGTTAATTTTTGCTAATTCAACACAACATGGATTTTTATTACATAAACTTGTACTATAATAACCTTTGTTGGCATTTGTGTCAAAATTTCTATCACATGAAAATTGATTAGTAGGACATTCTGATACTGTCCAATTCTCATTATTTTTACCACATTCTCTTAATTTTCCATTTATTTTTTCAACAATAGTGTTTAACAAATGATTTTCATCATTATCTGGATTTAATTTTTCTAGACTTTTATATTGATTAATTAATTTGTTACCTTCTTGAGCAGATAAATAAGTTTTTAAATTATCTGTATTATAATTCAATAATTTATTAAATTCAGTATAAAGGTTCTCTAAAGATTCAATTAATAAAGTATCTAATTCGTACATTTTTATTAAATCTGTTTTTTTACCTAATAAACAATATTGTAATACTGGAATTGAAGTCTTGTTTGGGATTATCATTGGATTTTCAGAATTTAAATTTTCTTCACTAAAAGCATAATTAATAAATCCAATACAATCTTTGAAAGCTAAACTTAACATTCCAAATGCAGCTCCATACATAAAATAAGAAAAAGCAAAGAATTTAACACAATTCCAAATAATAACTAATATTTTCCTTATTAAAGTTTGCTCTTTAATACAAACATATGTAATTAAAAAACCAATACCACTAAGCGATAATCCTAAAACTATAATAAAATATATTAATAAAACAATATAAAAAAAAGCATATGTCACATGTCTATAATAATCCCATTTATCTAAAATAAAAGGTCTAAAGCTTTTCCAATCTTCATTGACTGAATTTATCTTTGTGGAAACTTCATTTAATTTATTTATATATGAATCTCCATTTAAATCAAGTTCATTTATTTTTTCTTGAATAATTTGTAATTTACTTACATAAGGGTAAATTTTACTTCTAATATCTAGGAGAATTTTCCCAAAAGCAGTTTTTGAATTGGTAAGATTCTCTTTTTCAATATATTTCTCAAAAAATGGGATATCCATAATTTTATCACCATTTTCATCAATTGTATAATTTTCAGTCTCAATAGTGTTATTGTGATTGTAACGAATTTTTATTGAATTAGAATCATCAATTAATTTTTTTATAGTTCTAATATATGTATCACTCCCAATTAATTGATACTCATCATCATAACCCCAATCTTCAGAAGGGGGATAAAAAGCCTTCCCTTTTGTGAATTTTTTAACTTTATTAATAAACCCACTTAAATTTTTGATTTTCCAACTAATAGATTCAAGCCCTTCCCATTTGGGATAATCTTTTTTCATTTGACCTTCCTTCATATCATAATAAACTTTTTCAAAAGCACAAGTAGCTCCATTTAAATCAATATTAAACCTATAAAGATAAACAAAACCACTAATACAACAAGCAATCATTCCAAAATAGAATATGATAGCAACCCAAAAAGCTAAATTCCTATATTGTTTGGCATGTAAAAAATCACAACAACAACATTGATTAGCCCAACATATCCAAACGAACACCCATACAATGAGAGAGATTCCCGCACAGGCAACAAAGAAAAAGTAGGCACCAAGTCGCTCTACATATTCACCTCTATTATAACTATTGGAACCTTTACCAATTGCCATGTTGATTAAAGGACGTGCATTATCTGTGTATATTGTACGATCAAAGGATACTTTTTGTCCTGTACTATAGTAGTTACCAATGTGCCAGTCCGCGTCATCGAAACATATTTCATTAGTTTCATCTAGAGATAAAAGGGAACGAAGTCTTTGTCTTTTTGGGAATGGTTGACAGCAGAAGTAAAGAGTAGAGGAGAAGAGGAGGAAGGAAAGTAAATATGGAAGAAGGGAAAGGAGGCGAGATTTTGGTGTCATTTATTTTTTTATTTTTTTTTTTAAATGTTTTAATTATAAATTTATCCCTTTTTATAATTTCTTTTTGATGAACAAAAAAATGTTTGAGTAAAATAATAATTATATTAACATATTATTCAAAATATTCCATTTTTTACATTTAGAAAAAATAAAAAAACAAATTTACAAAAAAGAAAAAAAAGATTTGAAAAAACTAATAAATATTTTACACCATTTTTTTTTTCTTTTTTTTAACTTTCATAATTTTAGAAGTACTAGCAGAATCAACTTTATTCATATTTCTTACAAAAATACTCATTCTAATACTATTTCTTTTAGGAGGTCTTTTAGGACCTTTACTAACATTATTTTCATTTAATAAAATTTGATCTAATTGAATATCATCTTTTCTATTATTAAATTTATTTTTTCTTTCATCCATAGTTTTATTATTTAATCTATCAGTAAAAGCATTTTTTTTTCTTTCTTTTTCTTCAGAATCATTTGAATCAGAATCTTCACTTTCAAATTTTAATATATTATTATTTGATATTTTTTTTCTTCTTTCTAAATTTACATTTAAACTATTAAATAAAGGTAATTTACTATTATTTTCTTTTTTCTTCTTAAAAGAAAGTTTAGGTAAAATAACATTATTGATTCTATTATTATTATTTTTGTTTTCAAAATATATTTCTTCTAAATCACTTTCATCATCTGAATTTTCTTCTTCTGAATCAGAAACATTAACTAGAAATTTTTTTTTTAATGTTTTACATATTTCTTCCATATCATGAGAAAAAGCTATTACATTAAATCTATTTCCATTCCAAATTTCATTTAAGGACTCATTTAATTTTTCTAAATGGATTCTTAATTGTTCTAATATTTCACATAACATATCTTGAAAATCATATTTTCTTTTAATTGATTCAATGTCTTTTTTTAAACTATCTAAATTAAAATCTTCTTTTTGTAATTCTTTAAAAAAAGATTTTTTATCAGAATAAGAAAAAGGATTTTTACTTTTAATATTATCTTTAATATAATAAATATTTCTTTTAATTTCATTATAATCATTATTAGTAATTGAATCTAAAGGAAGAGAAGGAATATTATCCATAACATTTCTTTCAGTATCTCCAATTTTTGCTAAAATATCATATATTTCTTCTATTTTATCATTTAATCTTTCTTTATTTGCTTTTTCTATTAAATTTTTTACTTCATTTTCTTGATTTTGAATTTCATTTATTAATTCTTTTTGATAAAAATAACCACATTGTTCTATATTTCCTTGTTCTACATTTAAAAATTTATGATTTATATGTCCCATATTCTTATCTACTTTACATAAAAATTTACACTCTTCTCTACAAAATATTGATATTTCTCTTTTTTGACATATTTCACATTTTTCTTTTTTTTTCTCTTCTTCTTTTTTTGATTCGTTTAATTCATTATTTATTATATATCTATTTATGTCAAATTGCTTTTTTATATTTTTTCTTTCTTCATTATTATTACTATTAATATTTAAATTGTTATTACTATTTAAATTGCTATTTATACTATTTAAATTATCATTATTACTATTTAAATTATTCATATTATTATTTATATAAATATTATTCATATTTAATTTTGGAATTTTTAAAGATGAACTTATTGTTGATGTTAATAAAGTTTTATATAAATTTTTAGAATCAGATTCTGTTACTTTTACTATTATTCTATTATTTGGAGAATGAAAAAAATCACTTAAAGAAGAATCATTATATTGTTTTTCTATATTTATGTTTTGATATGATAAATTTAATGATTCAAATGGAATACGAAATATTTTATGAGATAATGTTCTTAAATAAGAAATTGGCATAAATGGTGATATATTAAAAACAAAAGAATTTTCTTTATATATTAATTCAACTTCCATTTAAATATTTATTATAATAATTTAATTTTTTTAAAATATATATTAAAAACAATATAAAAGAATTCTAAATTCGATAATAAACTTAATTTGAATGAAATAAATTTAATTTATCAAGTAATATTTTTTTCTATAATTATTTTTATGCTTGATTTATATTATATTTTTTTTTAAAGTTATTTTTTCTTTTTTTGTCTTTTTTTACATTTAATTATTATTTTTTTATTATTTTTTTGTTATTTAATTATAAAATTTAAAAAATTTTCAAGGTAAAAAAAATAATTTTTTATTTTAAAATTTTAAAAATGATAATAACATTAGTAAAATTTATCCTTTATCATTCAATAACCTTAAAAAAAAATTAAATTTTCACCCAGTTTTATTTTTTTTCAATTCAATATTTTCTTGATTAGTTTCTTTGACTTTTAAAAAAGTATCAATTAAACGATTAATTTGTTCATAAGTTTTTCTATCTAAAGAAGCTAAAATAATTTCAATATTATCGTCATTTTCTTTTATACTAGCAGCACATTCTTTTTGAACTAATCTTACTAAAGAAGCTAAACCATCATTTTGTAATTTTCTTACTCTATTTGATAAATTGACTTTTTCATATCCAGTTAATCCTCCTATTGTATCATCATTCTTATCATATTTTTCTAATTCTTCATTTAAATTATTATTTTTATTTGTATTTTCATTTTCATTTATATCTAAAATATTTTGATTAGATAAACTTTTATTATCATTTAATTCTTCTTTTTCACTCTTATTGTTTTCGGATGTGTTTTTTTCTTCTTTTGCATTTGAAGATTTGTTATTTGATTTTTTATTACTTTTTGAATTAGAATTTTTATTTTGAGGATTATGTTTATCAAAATATTTTTTTGTAAATCTTTCACAAGCTTGAGCACTTTTATAAACTGCACTTCCTTCTAAATTATATTTTTTACAATTATCCCAAATTAATTGAATATCTTGATATACTTCTTCAATATTTTCATAAAAATTATCTTCTAAATTTTGACTTATTGTTGATAAATCCATTGGTTTTTTTATTATTACTGGATAATCTCTTAAACCTAAACCTATATAATCAACTGGTTCTAAAAATGCATATGAATTTTTATCTTTTTTAATTGCACTTAAGAAATTTTTTACAATTGAAATTTCTGATTGATTCATTAAATTTATTTTTCTTATTTTTAATTATATTAAAATTATATATAATTGTTAAATATGAAAAGAACTGAAAGCAAAGTAAAATAAAACTTATAATTATTTTTTTAAAATTAGAAAAATTCAAATGCAAATTCAATCATAAATTCTCAAGTTAATAATAATAATATAATTAGACTAAATTCATCAAATTCAATGTTTAATGATGAAGAAGATTATAATTATGAAATAGAAACAACACAAAATTTACAAGCAACAACATCAAAATTAATGAATTCTATGGAAAATTTTCCAAATTTAAACAGTCAAAAAGAAAAAGATAATTCTTCAAATACATATATTAACCAATTAGAATATAAAATAAGAGATCAAGCAAAAAGATTAAGTGAATTAGAAAAATACAAATATCTTTGTGAAAGAAGAATCAAACAATTAAATCCTAATCATCCTTTACCAATTACAGAAGAAATTTTAGAAATGCCAATTCAAAAAGATGAAATTATTGATATTGAAGAACAAAAAAATTATTATGATTTACTTAGGAAAACTGTTGAAAATGATTTATTGAAAAACGGTCTTTTAAATAAATATATAACTGCTGATGGAGTTTTAGAGTTTGCAAAGATTAAAAATGAATGTGAAGAATATAGAAAACAATTAGTTTTAGCTCAATCAATGATTAATTCTCTTAAAAGTGATGTTGAAGATTTGATTAAAGAAAATAATATTTATAAGAATGAAAAAAATAATGAAAGTAAAGATAATAATATTAATAATGTAAGTAATGAATTGCAAAAAAAAATTAATGATTTAACAAGAGAAAATCTTAAATTAAATAAAGAATTAAGTAATTTTAAAGATGAAAATTCTTCTTTAAAAGCAGAAAATTTTACATTAGATGTTAAATTAAAAGATATATATAAAAATGATGATAGTAAAATTGAAAATATAAATAAAAGATTAAATGATTATAAATTAAATTATGATAAAGTAAATTCAGATTTTGAAAATTTATTAAAAGAAAAAGCAGATTTAAAGAAAGAAAATTTAAAATTACAAAATGAAAATCATATGTATCAAGAACAATTATATTCTTTAGAAGTTCAAATAGATAAATTAAATTCAGGAGTTAATGCTCAAAGAGAAAGGGAAATTAATGATGAATATAAAAATATGTATAATGATTTATTAATTGAAAATCAAAATTTAAAAAAATTATTAAATAATAATAATAGTAATTTAATTGAAAGTAATAATTTTAATGAAAATGAAAATTCAAATTTTGCTATTTTATCTTCTGAAATTAATAAATTACAAATTGAAAAAGAAAAAATGAAAATTGATTTAGATAATGCATTATATGAGAAAATAAATCTTGAAAAAGAAAATGAAACAAATAAAAACCAATTAAAAAATTTAAATATTGAAAAAGTAAAATTGCAATTAGAAAATGAAAAAATTAATAAAGAACTACTGAATTTAAGAGATAAATATTCTATTGAATTGTCAAATAAATCTTCTATCATTCAAAATTTTCAGGATGAAATTTCGAAATTTAAATTAGAAAATGATGAAAATAAAAAAGAAAATAATAATTTGAATGATAATTATTCACAAACTTTACAAAAATATAATATTTTAAACTATAAACATGAAGAAATGAAATCAAAATATGATTTAATTTCAAAAGATTATGAAAAATTAAAAAAAGAAAACGATTTATTACAAAGAAAAAATACTTTAAATGAAAATGAATTAAAAGTTCTTCAAACACAATGTAAACAATATATTGATGAAAATAGTATGATAAAATTAAGTGAAAGTAATTTAAAAAAAATAGTTGAACAAACTGAAAATAAAGTAAATGAAACAATGCAATATAATGGAAAGATTAATTTACAAATAAGAGAAATGGAAAATGAAATCGAAGAAAAAGATAAAATAATATTAGATTTACAAAAAAGTAAAAAAGACTTTGAAAAAGTAGTTTCTGAAAAAATTCAAAATTTTGATGAATATATAACATACAATAAATCTTTTATATATGATTTAATGAAAAAATTAAATGAATTATCATATTCATTTGATCAATTAGCAAATAAAGATTTAAATAATAATATTTTTACAAAAGAATTTTCAAATGGAATTACTAAAGTTCTAACTCAAATAAATTCAATTAATAATATTCAAAATTATGATATTCAATTAAATGATCAAATATTTTTTGATACTCTTGATTTGTTTTTAACGATAATTTCAAAAGAAATTATTAATATTTATGAAAGAAATATTGGAATAAATTTAGAAACTGTAAGTAAAGTAAATTTTCTAAATGAAGAAGAAATGAAAAATAAAAATGATTTAAACACTCAAGTTTTATCTTTAACTAAAGAAAGAGATAATTTATTTGATGATTATTCTAAAATTAAAGGAAGAAATTTAAAACTTGAAAAAGATTGTCATAAAATTAAAAATGAAAATAGAGATTTAAAAAATAAATATAATGATGTTTATTTTAGATTTTCTCAAAATGAAAAAACCTTAGAAATGAATAATAATAATAGAAGAAATCTCTTTAATCTTATTCAAAAATTTATTCGATTATTTCCTTATAAAGAATTAACTAAAATTATGTTAGATATAATTAATATTACTGAACAATTAGGAAATGATGAATTAAACGAATGTTTGATTGAAAATAAAATATCTTTAATGGAAAATAATTTTAAAAATTATTCAAAGAATAATGTCAATAATGATTTAAATAATATATTACAAAAAGAATATGATGATTTAAAAAATTTATTAAATGATTTAAAAAATAAAATAATAATTAAAAATGAAAAATTAAAAGCAATGAATGATGAATATGAAAAATATAAAAAAATCTTTATTGATAAAGTTGGAAGTGATTATAATAAAATATTAAAACTTAATTGTGATAATATGGAATTAAAGAGTAGAATAAGAGATTTAGAATCTGCAATTGAAATTTTAAATAAAAACAAAAATCAAGTAATAACAATTGAAACTAAATTAGGAAATAATTTTGGATTAAGCAATAATAGTAATAATAACATTAATACTAATTATAAAATTGAACCTAATGATATTTTAGTTATTTCAGATATTAATAAATCAAGACAAAATAAAAATAGAATTAAAAATGAGGAAAATAAATCAGTTAATTTAAATAAAAATTCAGATGATAATAATAGTATTGGTAAAAAATTAGAGTTGTATAGTGTTGATGAAAATTTATTAAGTCATCAAAGATTAAATAATGATAATGAAAAAGATAAAATGGATGAAGTTTTATTAACAAATTATGATGAATTAGTTTCTAATTTAAATGATTAAATTTAATTTCTTGTTTTTTAAAGTAATTTTTTGATAAAGATTAATTTATTATAAATATTATTTAATAAATTATTATTTTTTTTGATTTCAAAATTTTATGTTATTTAATAAAATATTTAAAATAAAAAAATGAGAAAGAATATTGAATTTTCAAATATTGTTTATTTGGTTTTATCATTTATTACTATTGTTTTTGCAATTATTTTATTATTAACAAATATTTTATATAAAAAAAAATTGTTAAAAAGTGAAATCCTTTTATGTGAAAGATATTTTGTTTTAATAATATTTAATTTGTATTACATAATTTCAAAATTGGATTCTTTGTCAAATAATTCAGTTTCTAATAACAATTTTATTATTGTATTATTTATATTTTTAATAATTTATTATGTAAATATTTTTGCAGCTAATCGTCAAATATTCAAAGAAATAAATTATCCATTTTATAAATTTATAAGTATATTTAATAATAAATGGAAAAATATTTTTTGGGAAGGATTAACTTTATTTTTTATAATAATTGGAATTTTACTTCAAAAATACTTTGATAAAGAAAATAGTGCAAGAGATTCAGAAATTCAATTTCAATTAATATTAAGACCTAATCAAATTTCAACAATTTCAATATTATCTTTTATAAATATTATATATTTTATAAGTTGTATAATTAATTGTTCAATATTATCTAACTTTCAAAATAAGAGTAAAAAACAAATGTCTTTAATAAATATTTTTAATTTTATATTTAGTGTAATGCAAATGGGATATACTTCAATAATTTTTATTTCCTTTTTTATTCCAGTAAAATCTACATTTAATTCAATATGTACTTATTATCTTTTATCTTTAATTATACTTGATATGATAATAAATATGATTTTAATAAGAAATTCAGATTTTTATTTTTATTCATTAGGAAATAAAGGTTTTGCAAGTTTTTATTTTTTATGTGGCTGTAATGATTTTTATAAACCTGTAATACAAATTTCTGATGGAGAAAATAATACAATTAATCATGTATTATTAAGTAGTAATGAAGAAATTATCAAAAAAGATAATATATTATATTATTTTCATAATAATTTAAATTTTACAAATATTTCACAATTTACTTTAGAAATCTCTGAATATTGTTTAAATTTATCTATTTCTTGTATATGTTCAATTTTTGAAAAAATAAAAGAGCAATTAATTTCTAAAAATGATTTTATTATTCAGGTTAACGATAACAATTGGAAAAATAATTTAGATAAAAAAGGTAAATATTATGAATTTATATTTAATGAATCTTCTTTTAAAGATAATGAAAAAGCTTTTATTACAAAATTACAAATAAATTCATTTGATCAAAATGTTAAATATAATGATAAATTTGAAGTAAATGTAAAATATTTTCATTTTGATTCATTTTTATCAATTATTCAAAATAAAAATATAAATTTATCAGAATTAATTAAAAGTTTATTATCACATTCATGTAAGTATCCTTTTTTATTATGTAAGAATTCAAAAAATGAATATTTTAAATCAATGAAAACCTTAAGTTTAAAAACAAATGACAGAAAATATATAATAGAAATTTTTTCAAATGTATTAAATGATGATTCAAATAATGTAATATTAGAACAATATTTATCTTATATATCAAATAGGCAAACTTTTCTTCCAACATTAATAGGAGCTTTTAAAATAAAAATAAATAAAATGAAACCTTTTACAATTTTTATATCTAGAAATTCAATAATGGAAAATGTACCAAAAGAAATATTTACATATTGGCAATTAATGAGATATATTCCTAAAAAAGAAATTTTCGAAAAAATTTCCACTTCAAAAGATAGAAGTTCTATATGTATAACTGAAGATAATTTATTTACATCATCTCAAAAAATTACTTTAAAAGATTATTTAAATTTTTCTTCTATTATAACTGAAGATGTAAATTTTCTTTCAAATATTGGAACAAAAAATTTTTCATTATTAATTATGTATTATGAATTTGACCAAAATAATCAAAATGTTGAAGAATACTTAATTATGAGTAGATCAAATTCTAAAATAATAAAAAATGATCTTGAATCAAGTAATAAAAAATTTGATGAAGGAAACATTGATTTTAGAATAAGTGAAATAAAGAATATGAAAGAAGATGAGTTAACTCAAACAAATTTAGATTTTACAATTTGTAATGCTAATATAGATGGAAATGGATTTGAAAGTAAATTTAATGGAGTGAAAAGTATGATTTATTTTTCTTTTGAAAAAATATTTGAATTTAGAGGTTATTCTTTTTCGACTTTTGATTATAATTCTTTTATAAGAAAGATGATTGATTATTTTGACAGTAATTTTGAAGAGTAAAAAATATAAATAATACATAGGATTAAAAAAAATAATTTATTATTATTATTAGTTGATTACTTATTAGAAAAAAATTATATATTACAAAAAAACAATTAATGTATAAATATAAATTGATTATTTTTTAAAATCATAAGCAGAATTCAATTTCCTAAAAGTTCTTGTACATTTTTTTAAAGTCATAGAAGTATCAAAAACAGATTTTTTTCTTCCTCCATTTTTTAAATCCTTAACTGAACTTATTTTATTAATATAATCATTTGGAATAATCTCCCATTGTTTTTTATTATTCATAATAAAATTAGGCCATTCATTTAATTTTAATTCATCTAATTTTCTTAAAAAATCATATTGAAAAGATTTCTTTTCTTTTATAATATGCTTTATTTTTAAATTAAATTCACTTTTTTCAATATAAGGTTTTTCAATTTGTAAATTTAATTTTTTAAATTTCCCTTTTATAATATTAGCAAAATAATCAATATCATTATTTTTATATATTTCAATATCTGCTTCTTTTTTATGGTAATTTAAAATATTAGGGGAAAAATCTTGAAAAACTGAAAAATCCATTTTTAACTCTCCTTTTTGAAAATTTGAGATTAACATTTTTGGAATAAACTTTTCTAATGATTCATATTTATTTACATGATTTAAAAATTTCATTTGATCAAAATTTAATTTAAAAACCCAATTTTTATTTGAATTTAATTGTTCATATTCAACTTTGATTATGTATGAATATATAGTATATAAATTATTTTGATTTGTTTCATTTGTATTAAAAAAACAATAATACAAATCTTTTTTTTTATATTGAAATATTTTTCTTTGGGATAAAGAAAAAACATTTATTCCATTTTTTTCTATTGTTTCAAAACTAGAAAACATTATTTCTTTTTTATTTCTTTTTGAAAGATGATATTCGATAAATTTCCTAAAAAGTTTAATAGAAAATAAATAATTGATAACATAAAAATCCCAATTAAGAAAATTATTTTTTAATAAAAAAAGAAATAACTCTTTATCTATATATCTCATAATAGTTTTGTTAGAAAAATCAGAATCAAAAGTTATATAAGGAATAGAAATTCTAACATTATAATTTATTAAAGGAGTAATCCAAATAAATTCATATTCATTATAAAAATCATTCTTAGAATGAATATTCCTTTCACTACTATTTATATCAATTGTTTTTTTTATTTCTGAATTTGAATCACTTTCCATTTGTTTAAATCTAGATTTTCTAATTAATTTTTGATGAAAAAAGGATTCTGAATTTTTAAGAGAAATTTTTTTTTGTGTTGGTCTTTCACTTATAATAGTATCATTATCAGAATTATCATTAATATTTCTTATTAAATCATAAAAATCATTATCATTAAAATAAATATTAGAATAATCATTATTAAATTTAATTGTTGCTAATAGAAATTTTATAAAAAATTGTATTCCTTTGTAATAAAATAAAAACTGAAATGATAAAGGAAGACTTAAAATATTTTCTTTATATTTATTATCTTTGTCGTTTAAAGGAGTAAATATAATTCTTAATGGAAATATTTTCAATGTTATATTTTCTCCATTCAAATGCTCAAATGAACTTTCTAAATTTGTTGTTATATTTTCTAATTTATTCTCTTTAATATAATTTATTTTATCTTCAATAAATTTTTTATAAACTTCTTCTTTATTAAAAATATCATCTTCTTCATATTTTAAATTTGAATCATTCCATTTATGTAAAAAATCCGCTATTAAAATATTATTTCTTTTATCTCCTTTTTTTAAAGCTGTAGCACTTAAACATCTTCCAATTGTATTTCTTTTCTTTTTTAAATAATCTATTTTTTTATTAGTTGGACTTATTGGAAAATCCATTTTATAAATTTCTTCTTTATTTATTTTAACATTTGAATTTCTTTTGGTTATCATTTGTTTATTACTGATAAAAAAATTTATACATGAAGAAGAATTTTTCATTGATTTATTTTCATTAATTTTATCAATAGAAGTATTATATTGTGTTTTATTTAAAGGAATTAAAGCACTTGAATTTTTTTTTAATAAAGGATAATACATTATATCTGGTTTTTTAAATGTTAATTTTTGAATTGATTCCATATACTTTTTAAGGTAATCATTAAATAATTTTGAATTTGAAATTATTGATTTTGTTGACTTTAAAAGTAAAGGAAACTTATTTTTTCCTTTTAATGAATTTCCAGTGTAGAAATTTGAATATAAAATACGAGCTTTTTTCATAATAATTATTTTTAATTTTTGAATTATATTAAATATGATGAAAAATTATAATAATAATTCTTATTATGTATATACATAATTTTTGATTTGAATTTCAATTCAATAAATTTTGATTACATATAAAATATCATTGGGGAATATACATATTATATATTTAATTCATCGAAGAATAATAGTAATATATGAGAAATCATAAAATAGAGTAGATATAGAAATTAATAATGATGAAAAAAAATTAAAAAATAAATTTTTCGAGGAATAAATGGAATAAAAATTATAATCAATACAAAGATTATAAATTTTATTAAAATCAAATAAAAACAAAAAAAAAATTTTGAAAAAATGAAAGAGAAGTTAAATGAAGATTTGAAGGAACCATTGAATGAAAAACAAAAAATAAAAACTCGTCCAAGTTCATGTTTTTATTCTTTTCTTTGTTGGACATTCCAACTTTTAATATGGATATCACTAATATCCATATTAATAATGGAAAAACTTCACATTGGTTTTTATGAATATCAGTTATATATATTATTATTTTCTTATATTATTTATATAATATTAGAATTATGTTCATCAACATGTAGATTTTTAATTGTTAAAAAAGAAAATTTATATACAAGACTAAAGGAAATATATTCTTCATTACCTAAAATATTATTCAAATGTGAATGTTATCATTATGAACAAGTTGAATATACTGTTAGGGACTCTGATGGAAACACTCACACAGAAACATATACTGAAAAAGTAGTTACTCATAGAGAAACTTATTCTTTTCCTTATTATTCTTTTCAAGATGTAAGTGGACTTTTTATTTTGAATCAAGAGAAAATGAAAAATGCAGTTTTTATTAAATTAGAATTGGATAAAGAAATTAATTTCGCTGATAATATAAGTTATTATGATTATTTAATGCAAAAACAACATTTTTATACCACAAACAAAAATAGAGATTCTTATATGGATATGTGGGAAATAAGAGAAATTCCAGATTTTAAAAAATATCATTTTATAAAAATAAGAGATAAAAATATTTGTACTATTGGATTATTTATTTATCTTTTATCTGTATTTCTAACATTTGCTCAATTTTATAAATATTATGTAAATTGTTATTCAGTTTATAAAAATTATAAAATCAGAAAAATAATTTCAACAAGAAATGATTTACAATATATTAAATTTAGAGATAATTTATTTCCTTTAATTCCAACAATTCAATTTCTTGATAAAAAATATGATTTTAAAATAAATGATACAAGTTTTTGTTTTAGACAATTTAAACCTGCTACTCCTAATGAAAATGAAATTCATGAAGCAGATATTTATAAAAATGAAGTTCCTTTATATCAAATAAATTTACAAACAGGAGAAGTTGAAAATATTCCTTATTTTAACGAAAAAGATTATAATAAAAATGAACAATATAAAGATGTTGTTAGATGTAATAATTATAATATAAACTATTTAATTGATACTAATGATAATTATGAACGTTTGGCTGATAATACTGATAATATAGAAATACAATTAATTCACGATTAAAATTTATAAAATAAAAGTTTTAACATATTTTTTTCTTAAAGAAAAATTTAATAAACTGAATGAATTCACAAAAAAAATTTTTCATAATATTTATTATATTTTTTATAATTTAATAAGAAAATTTTTTTAAATTTATTCTAATAAAGGAATTTTTATTCCAAAAAAATTTTATTTAATTTCCAATAACAAAAAGAGGTTTTCCTGGCATTGCATTATCTCTCATATTTTTAGGTTTATTTCTTTCATTACATTCATCAACTTCAATTTCAGAAACTTTAGTTAATTTTTTAAATAATTCAATATTATTTTTTAAAACCTCTTCTTCATTAAATTGTAAATGATCTTCTAAAGCTTCTTTACCATAATTTTCAACTTCTTTTGCTTTAAATGAAGCAAATTCTAACATTGAACTTTTATCTTTTGGATTTTGACATTTTTCAACAATTTTATTTTTGTATCCTGGATTTCCTTTTTCATCTAAAGATATTATTTTACCATTTTCATCATAAGTTTGTTCTCTTAAAACCTCTAAAACTAATTTTTGATTTGGAGAAAAGTCTTTAGCAAATAATATTTTAATTTTAATTGGTTTTTCTTCTTCTTTCTTTTCTTCTTTTTTTTCTTCTTTTTTTTCTTCTTTCTTTTCTTCTTTCTTTTCTTCTTTCTTTTCTTCTTTTTTTTCTTCTTTTTTACCTTTTTTACCTCCTTTTGGTTTTTTACTTTTTAAAACACATTCTCTTATATTTTCAATAACTTTATTTATATAAGTATTATAATCGAATAATTTTTTATCTATTGTATTTGAAATAGTTGGGAATGGAGATTTATATAAAAATTCGATTTTGTAATTATTTAAATTATTTTTTTCAAAAATAGGATTTAAATAAGTTTTATACATATATTCAGTCCAATGAGGAATAATAGGGTTCATCATAATGAAAAATGATTTTAAGAAACGAACCATTAAAGTTGGGTTTAATTTACTATAATCATCGTTATTAAATAATATATATTCATCTTTTGAATTGATCATCATATAAAAAGCATATTTTAATACATTTTTATATTTCATTTCTTCATAAGCAATTTTACTTTGTTCAATTAAATAATTAATATTATTATCAAACATTTTATCAAAATCATCTTTTAATTCAATATTTTTATCAGGATCACTAATTTTAAAATCAGGATTTTTATTCCAATTTTCATTAATTAAAATTTTAACGAAATTTTCAAAAGAATATAATCTATTAATACTCAAATCACATAAACTAGAAACAAAATTAGCATCATCAAGTGAATCTCCACAATCAGCTAAAGAAATTCTTGAAGCATCAACTCCAAACTTATCAATTAAATCTCTTAAAGTTAAGAAATTTCCTTTGGATTTACTCATTTTTTTACCATTAATTGAAATATATCCATTACAAAAATATGATCTTGTCATATAATCTTCATTTAAATTCCATATTGCAGCATGATTATATAATGACATTGTTAAATGATTTCCAATTAAATCTTTACCTGAACATCTTAAATCCATTGGATACCAATATGTGAATGAATTTCTCATTTCTTTTAATATTTTTTCTTCAATTTGTGTTTTAGAAAAATCTAATTCTTTTCCCAAAAATATATAATCAAAAACTTCATCAGTTAACATTTCAGGAGTAATATTATTTTTTTTTTGTAAACCAAAAATGTCTTCATGTAAATAATTAGCAATAGTATAATAAGCCATATAAATAGTAGAATCACTTAAACTTTCAATTAAATATTGAGGATCCCAAGGAATATGACTTCCTAAACCAAAAGTTCTACTTAAACCCCAATAACTCAACCAATCAATAACTTGTTCAAAAGCTTTTAAAGTACTTTCACTATAAGTTTTAAATTTACCAGAATGAATATATTTAATTAAGAAATTTTTCCAATCATCTTCACCATAAGTGATATACCATTGATCTACTAATGCAACAACACATTCTTCATTTTGTCTATTTTTTATAATTCCTTCAGGTTCATAATATAATAAAGCTTCATTCGATTTAACTAAATCATTTTTAACTTTATCTTTTGCGGTTTTAATTGGTTCTCCTTTATAATCACCAATATCTAATATTCCTTTATAAAAACCTTTAGTATAAACTTCTTCTTTAGCTTTTTGTAACTTCTCTTTTTCTTTTGGATTTTTAATACCTAATTTTTCAACTGCATCTTTTGCAGGTAAAGGGCCGTATCCTTCTAAATTTAATATATGAACAGGTTCTTTTATCATTTCTAAAGTAATTCCCCATTTTTCTCTTAATTTCTCATCTGTTTTAAAAAACAATAAATTAATATAATCATCAGGTGCATCAGAAGGAACTGAAGTTACGATTCCTGTTCCTTTTTCCATTGATATTGTTTCCATTGGGAATAAATATACTTCTTTATAAATTGATAAAGGAGCAGAAATTTTACTTCCTATTAATTCTTTTCCTTTAATATTTAATAAACTTTCATATTTTCTTGGTTCTTTTGTCATTTCTTGATAAGCCAAATTTATAATAGCATGTTCAGAAGTAAGGAAATAATCTCCATTATTCATTTCATATAAACCATATTCTCCATTTGGTTTAATAAAACAATTAGTTTGGCCATACATAGTTTCTGGTCTTAAAGTAGCAGCAACTAAAAATATATTTTTATTATTATTGATTAATTCTTTCATTTTATCAGGTAATTTTTCATTAAATAATAATTTCATTTTAATTAAAGTATATTCTTGAGGACCTAATCCTTCACCTTCACTTCTATCATGATCAGCACAAGGTTGATTATCACTTACTGAAAAAATAGCATTTCTTTTACCAAATCTAATTCTATTTTGTTCTTTTAATTTGTTCATTTGCCATTGAACAAATCTATCATAATATTTTTGTTTTTCAGTTGTAATAAAACTTCTACTAAAATCAATATTTAAACCAAAATCCATTAAATCTTTTTTTCCTTTTGGAGGAAAATATTCTAACCAGTGAACTGGATCTACAAATTTAGGAATTTCTTCATCAGGAACATCAATTTGTTGTAATATTTCAATTTGAGTTGGATTTTCAGATTCTTCCTTAGTCTTTTTTGTCTTTTTTTCCTTTATTGCATTTGGATTTTCTTTTAATTCTTTTTCTACTCTTTTTGCTGATGCTGCTATTGGCATTCCAGTACAATGAAATCCAAAAGGAAATAAAACATTTTTTCCTATTAATCTTTGATATCTTGTTTGAAATTCACATTTTGATAATGAAAATGCATGTCCTAAATGTAGTTTACCATTCATATATGGATATGGGAAAGTACAAAAATATTTTTTTGAATTTTTTTCTTCAAATGATTCTTTTTCTTTCCAATTTTCTACTGCATGTGCTTCAAATATTTTATTTTTTTCCCATAAATTTTGACAGTTTATTTCTATTTCTCTTAAGTGGGCTAAACGATTTCCTCCTTTTTGTTTTTGCTCATTTTTATCTTTTTCCATTTTTTATTTAGATGATTATTTTTATTTGTTTTTGGATATATATTAATTTAATAACTATTATTTTATTAGGTTTTTTACCTTTTTTTTTGAATTAACTATTTTTTTGAAATTATTATTTTTTTTATTTTTTTTCAGTTAATATGGAATTTTTAAAAATAATAAATATAATATTATTGCTATTTGAACGAAGATTATTAAATTTATTTTTCAGAATGAAGTTTTTCATTTCTATCGCTCATTAATGTAATTAAATAAATAAATAATTAAATTTAAAAATAGTATTATAAAATTTAAATTATAAAAAAAAATTTGAAAACATCTTTCAATTCTATCCTGAATAAAATATAAAAAAAATGAATAAGCCTCATAACCAAAATAAAATTTAAAATCTTTATTCATTATACATTTGTTGATACCTTGGATAATTATTATTAATTCCTTTCAAATTATTTTTCCCACTTTTCCTCAAAGAACTTTTAAAAATAGCTTTTAAATGTTCTTCAATATCAGCATTATAAACTTGTGGTTTTAATTCTGCAGGTAAATAAGGAGTATTATAAATTCCAGGAATTTCTCTAGTAGAAATTAAATGATGCAAATTTTTAGCAATATTAACGAAATTTCTTCTTTGATTTTCTTCAATTTGTCTATCTAAATCATATTGTTTTTTCTGAGCTAATTCTCTCATTTCATTTAAAGTTTCTTCATTTTTTTTCTTAGTTTCTTCTAACCATTTTCTATTAGCATAATAATCCATAACATTTTTTCTACATTTATATCCTTCCCAATGTCTTTGAATTATACTTACTTGATATTTATAAAATTCTG
>JAEEGI010006894.1_pt1 | contig 25579 bp, 23 predicted proteins | sample 8958751 | NCBI WGS metagenome assembly JAEEGI01 (sample SAMN16246545, study PRJNA631951) | gut metagenome | biome: gut microbiome; feature: rumen; material: KS-attached | host: Bos | place: Iran: Karaj | collected 2018-10
GTACCGCAAAGCGCATGGTTCCCGATTACATCTCCGCAAAGGTAATGAAGGAACTCAAGGGCGGCAATGTATATACATGCATGGGATGCAGAAGCTTCCTTACCTACGAGCCCGGCGTTCAGAACGTGGACGGAACACCCAAGTTCTACGGAAGGTTCAATCAGGGTGTCGTAACACTTAACCTTGTCGATATCGCTTGTTCATCGGGCGGAGACATGGATAAGTTCTGGAGTATCTTTGATGAGCGGCTCGAGCTCTGCCACAGAGCACTTATGGCAAGGCATAACCGTCTCAAGGGAACCCTTTCCGATGTCGCTCCCATCCTCTGGCAGTACGGCGCACTCGCAAGACTCCAGAAGGGCGAGAAGATCGATAAGCTTCTCTTCGACGGATATTCAACCATCTCACTCGGATATGCGGGACTCAATGAATGTACCAAGTACATGACCGGCAAGTCACACACCGATCCTACCGCAACTCCCTTCGCACTCGAAGTCATGCAGAAGCTCAACGATGCGTGCAAGAAGTGGAGAGGTGAGAGCAACATCGCATTCTCGCTTTACGGAACTCCTCTCGAGTCCACCACCTACAAGTTTGCAAAGTGTCTCCAGAAGAGATTCGGCATCATTCCCGGAGTTACCGATAAGAGCTATATCACCAACTCCTATCATGTACATGTCACCGAGAATATCGATGCATTTGAAAAGCTTAAATTCGAATCACAGTTCCAGGCTCTTTCACCCGGCGGCGCTATCAGCTATGTCGAGGTGCCCAACCTTCAGGACAATATCGAGGCAGTTATCTCGGTAATGCAGTACATCTACGATAACATCATGTACGCAGAGCTCAACACCAAGAGCGATTACTGCCAGGTATGCGGATACAACGGAGAGATCCAGATCGTCAATGACAAGGACGGCAAGCTCATCTGGGAATGCCCCAACTGCGGAAACCGCGATCAGAACAAGATGAACGTAGCCCGCAGGACATGCGGATACATCGGAACCCAGTTCTGGAATCAGGGCAGGACCCAGGAGATCAAGGAAAGAGTTCTTCACCTGTAAATTAGGAATGTTTGGGTTGAAACGAGGGGTCGAAAGTCCCCTCGTTTCGCAAGTAAACAGATAAGGAGGATATATGCTCGCACTTGCATTAATACCGGGTCTGGTCCTGCTTTTTGTTGTATGGAAGCTGGATAAGGTCGAGAAGGAATCACCTGCGCTCATCATGAAGCTTTTGGGAGCGGGAGTAGCGGTGATGCTCATCGACATTCTTCTGCGCACGGGCGGACTGATGATTCTCGAAAGCACCTATGCCGGCACTTCGATCATGCTCTACACATTCATCGACGCTTTTATTTTCACTGCGCTTATCGAAGAGGGCGGAAGATTCCTGGCACTTAAGCTTCTGACCTGGAAGAATCCTGAATTCAATTACACCTTTGATGCCATCGTTTACAGCGTGGCTGTTTCCGTCGGTTTCCTTGTCGCAGAGAATATCGTTTACATCATAAAGTACGGATCGTCCCTCAGACCTCTTACACTTGTGCTTCCCGTATTTGCACAGGTTGTGATATCCGTATTCATGGGATATTATTACGGTCTTGCCAAGGTGGCCGAAAGTAAGAAGGAAGCAGACAGTGCGAAGAAGTACATGATCGAAGCAGTTGTCGTTCCGACGGTGATCCATGGGATCTATGAGATGTGTGTAAAGACACAGAACACAGCCGTAATGATACTGTTTACTGTTTATATCGTATTCATGACCGTAGCTGCAGTGGTGATCTTCCGTAATTCCCGGAATGCCGATTCCGAGATCCCCTGGGGCAATACCGACATAAAGGAAGGCGACGAATTTGAGATAAACGTCACCGATCTTCTCCATAAGAGCGATAAAGCCGGAAAGGAGGCAGATAATGAAGGTTAAGTGTAATTACTGCGATCAGCTGATCGATGATAATCTTAATTACTGTCCCTATTGCGGAGGATCGATGCCTACCGCGAACCGCACCGCATCCGACCAGCCTAAGACGATAGAAGAGCTTAAGGCCTGGTATACCGCACATAAGCTTCCTCCCGAGAACATAACAAGATTCTTCATCGGTAAAGACATCAAAGAGCCCAAGGCATTCGGTATCTACAAGAGCCAGACCGGTGATTTTGTCGTATATAAGAACAAGGCAAACGGCGAGAGAGCGATCAGATATCAGGGGTCCGATGAGGGCTATGCGGTCAACGAACTGTATCAGAGACTTAGAGCCGAGATAGCGGACCAGAAGGGTCACGCTGCCGAAAGACGCAGCCCACAGCCTTCAAAGAGTGCTCCCCGCCGCGGCAAAGGATCTGTCATCGGAAGCATACTGGGTTTCTTTTTCATGTCACGTTTCGGAGTTACCCTGCTTGTCCTTCTGGTAATATTCCTTATGGCGATATTCGATAATTCTCCTTCGAGAGGATATTACCGCTATAACGGTGATGACTATTATTATCAGAGCGGATCCTGGTATTCATACGATCCCGCATATGATTCCTGGGACTACATGTCCGACAGCGATTATCTCGACGATATCATCTATGATGATACTGCGGATGACTACCGCGTTTATGATCACAGCGGAACGGATTTTGAGGATACCTCATGGTATGACTCCGGAAGCAGCTCAAGCTATGACAGCAGCGATTACAGCTATGACTGGGATTCCGACAGTTCATGGGATTCGTATGATTCCTGGGATTCGGATTACTCAAGCTGGGATTCCGACTGGTGATTGTCATTTTCTGCAAAAATCCGCCGTTTTCTGCTAAACATGTTTTCTTTTTGAGACATATAGGGGATAATCCCCATTAGTCGACCGTATCTTATGATAGGGCGGGTTATATATATGTCTCAAAGTAAAGGCAAAGTATTCCTATTTCCGAAGCCGATTCAGGAATAGGGATATTTTGCTTTTTTGTTGCCTTTCTTTGTTATAAGATAATTATGTGTCGTGTAAGGAACGGCATAAAAGCCTGGTGAGGGGAAAATATATGGAAACCGGTATTATTGTTTTTTTGGCATTTGTTTTTTTGACACTGATCATATTGACCGTTTCATCGATCGTATATTATATCCGCTTTTCTCCAAAGGATGCGGAAAAAACAGATGCAGAGCCTGTCATATACGGGGAACCGGACAGACCGGCACCCTTGATCGCCGGTAATGATGATTGGAATTCGGGATTCGGTGATGAAGGTGCCGGCAAAAAGCGCAGGATGCCGGTAAAAGGCTTTCGTGACCGTTTATTCAAAAGCATAATCGTTCTCGTGACTTTGGATGTTTTATTTGTGGCCGTGGTAATATGCCTGGCTGCGGGGATCATCGGCACAGATTATCGTAAGAATGAAAAGCTCAATGACGGCGAATATGAATGGTTTGAAGAGACGGATTACAGTATTATCGGCGACGGAGTGATCTATGACGAAGGCGGGATCAGGATCACGGTTTCAGGTATATACGATGTTCCGAGCCTTGTTCCCGGTGAGGATCCGTGGCCTGCCGGTGCGGTAAAGGTAGGATTTATCGTGGAGAATTATTCCGGGAAGAATGTTGATATAAGGGTTACGTGTAATTCGATCAACGGAGTTGCGACATCATTAAGCTATTTTTACATGATGGGCAATTTCAAAAAGAATACAACCACTCAGGTATATGAGGATATCTATGCATATATTCCGGGAAACGATATCAGTCAGATGGTAATTGATGATGTTCTGATATACTCCTTAAAATACGAAAGGATCGCCGAAGCCGCGGATCCCGTATTCATCAACACGACAGCGGAGGTAACGGTTCCGGACCCTGATCTGACCGGGTATCATCCCATATTCGAAAATGATGCATTTGAGATATATGCCTGCGAGAATACGGACCGGTTCCACGAAGGTTACACGCTGTATCTGGAGAACAGATCCGGTATGAATTATACGGTCGATATAGAAGGAATGGCCGTAGACGGAAAGGGTGTCACGGGAGAAGGAATATACGATTCACTCATACCGGCGGGAAACCGGATGTACACATCGCAGATCTACAGCTATGATTCGGCATATGACACAGCTTCTCCTTATAAAAGGGAAGTAATGCTCAGTCTTTCCTTTAAATGCCTCGATGACGAAGAAGAGAGTTTTTCTACGGGATATATGCCGCTTAATTGAAAGGACTTTGGAAACCTCCCATGAAAGAAAGAAAAATGATACGTCTGTCACAATCCATAAGGGAGTGCCTCCCGGAAAGAAATCCTTCGGGTCATAAGGGAACATTCGGAAAAGCATTCATCTATTCCGGAAGTAACGGGAGTGCGGGCTGTGCTATCCTTGCGGGACGTGCGGCATACAGGACCGGTGCCGGGATGGTCAGGATATCATCACCCGAATGCAACCGCATCATCATCCAGACTGCCCTTCCCGAGGCTCTTTACGATACGGGTTATTTTGCCGGAAGGATGCATTTGCTCGATAAATGGAGCGATGTGTATCTTGCCGGTCCCGGAATAGGAACGGATGCCGAAGCCATCTCACAGCTTGATGTCCTGATGAACGGGAGCGGGTCAAAGCCCCTTGTACTCGATGCGGATGCGCTGACGATCATCTCATCCGATAAGGGAAGGTATCTTTCGGATGACCTGAGACGCATGTCCGCGGAGGGAAGAGAGTTGATCCTTACACCTCACGAGGGCGAGCTTCACAGACTGCTTAAGATAGTTCCGGATGCCCCGACTGACGGAGACAGGCTGTCGCTCGGCATTGCGGTTTCCGAATACTTCGGATGCACCGTTGTCGCAAAGGGTTATGTGACTTATACGATCACACCCGGGGAGGACATTGTCTGCAATGATGACTGCGGTAATTCCGGAATGGCAACCGCGGGAAGCGGGGATGTGCTTGCCGGGATCATCACAGGACTTTTGGCACAGGGGCTTGATGCACATACCGCGGCTTCTTACGGAGTGAGGATCCATGCTCTCGCGGGAGACAGGGCTGCTGAGGCAAAGTGCGAGCATGCGCTTATGGCCGGAGATATAGCGGAGTTCATTTATTAACTGAGGTGAAACACCGGAACCGTCCCCCTGTTTCACCTGATCTGAGCATATGAGAATAGATAAGTTTCTTGCCGACAATTCAATAGGGACGAGAAAAGAGATCAAGGCATTCATAAAGGCGGGAAGGGTTCTTGCAAACGGTGAACCCGTAAACGATCCCGGAATGCATATCGATCCGGACTCGGACGAGATCTCCTTTGACGGACGCACGCTCGAGTACGAGAAGTTCCACTACTACATGCTCAACAAACCCGCGGGCACCGTATCGTCCACCAGGGAAGGCGCATCGGTAACGGTTATAGAACTCCTTGCGGATGAAGGCGTGAAGAATCTTTCACCCGTGGGAAGACTCGATAAGGATACGGAAGGACTGCTCCTTCTTACTGACGACGGAGAGCTCCTCCATGACCTGATCTCGCCGAAGAAGCATGTCGGAAAGGAATACCTGGTCATTACAGAAAAGCCCGTATCGGATGACGATATGAAGAAGCTGGAAGCAGGCGTCGACATCGGAGATGATAAGCCCACTCTTCCCGCAAAGGCGGAGATGAAGGACGACGGTCTTCATCTTACGATCACCGAGGGCCGTTTTCACCAGGTGAAAAGAATGCTCGAAGCAGTTGATAACAAAGTGACCTGTCTTAAGAGGCTGAAGATGGGAGAACTCGCTCTCGACCCGGCACTCAGGGAAGGAGAATACAGGAAACTCACCGCAGCGGAACTTGCACTTATCAAAGGCAAAAGTTATAAATAATTTACTGTTTTTTTGCGGATAAAAGTGTTATTATGTTCGGGTCGGATCGGGAAACCCTTCCGATGCACAATCAAATATTTGGGGTGCTTAACTTAGCTGAGATCGGGAAAAGTCCCGAAACCCAATGGAGCCTTAGGGCTCCTGTAACTTGATCCGGGTAATGCCGGCGTAAGGAGGAAATGTTATGTTTTGGAATTCAGAAGACGGTTACTATGTAATGGGGGCCGGCGGATATGCCGTACTTATCGCAGCCCTGCTCATCGCCCTGGTGCTCATCGGAGTTTTCAGAGGCAAAAAGAAGGACGCAAAGAGCAAGTTCTCCGTTAAGACCGTTACTTTTGCGGGTGCGTCGATAGCACTTGCGTTTGTTCTTTCTTTCGTAAAGCTCTATCATCTTCCCTGGGGAGGGTCTGTCACACTTCTTTCAATGTTTTTCGTAGTGTTTGTAGGATATCTGTACGGTCCCGGCGTAGGCTTCGCTGCGGCATTTGTTTACAGCATCCTTCAGTTCATCCAGGGTGGCGGCGGATCGTATATGCTTTCCCCTCTTCAGGTAATGTGTGACTATTTCCTTGCGTTCACCGCACTCGGTGTCGGCGGATTTTTCAAGGGAAAGAAGAACGGACTTATCATCGGATATATAATCGCGGTAATATGCAGGGGTGCGTTCCATGCGCTTGGCGGATATCTTTTCTGGATGGATTACATGCCCGAGGATTTCTTCGCACCTGCCGTATATCCCATACTTTACAACTTTGCTTATCTGATCCCTGAGATGATCCTCACTGTTATCGTGATCATTCTCCCTCCCGTAAGGAAGGCTATCGAGAGAGTAAGGAACATGGCAGATCAGATGTAAAACCATCTGAGATAATGAACAGAGAAAAAACAATCGTCAGGACAAGTTTCATAGGCATCATCGCAAATGTGATCCTTTCGATCCTTAAAGCGGTGATAGGATTTGCGAGCGGTTCGATAGCTATCGTGACCGATGCGGTCAATAACCTTACCGATGTGATGAGTTCCGTCATCACGATCATCGGAGCCAAGGTTGCCGTAAAACGCCCTGACAAGGAACATCCGCTTGGACACGGCAGGGCTGAGTATATCAGCGCTGCCGTTATTTCCGTCATGGTCCTGTATGCCGGCGTCACCGCGATCATCGAATCTGTCAAGAAGATCGGCAATCCGGGCGAGATATCTTACGGGACAGTGCAGATAATCATCCTTATCCTTGCGGTAGGAGTCAAGATAGCATTAAGTATTTATGTCACGGCTGTCGGAAAAAAGGTGGACTCCGATGCGCTTGTCAATTCCGGCAGGGACGCGCTCGGTGATGTCCTTACATCCTCCGCTACTATTGTTGCCGCATTCGTATTTATCTTTGCCCATGTTTCGATAGAGGGCTTTGTCGGTATCCTGATAGGATTCTTCATCATCAAGGCGGGACTCGATATGCTCACCGAAACACTCGGTGATATCATCGGAAGAAGACCCGATTCCGAACTGACCGGTAAGATCAAGGAGGCCATCTGTAAGTTTGACGGAGTGTACGGCGCTTACGACCTGATCCTCCACAATTACGGTCCGGAAAAATATATGGGTTCGGTCCACGTTGAGATTGATTCATCCAAGAGTGCCGATGAGATAGATATGCTGTCGCGCAGGATCACACATACCATATATTCCGAGTACGGAGTGGTGATCGAAGCGGTCGGCGTGTATTCGAGAGATGATTCCCATCCGGAGGTATCCGAGATGAGGGGAAGAGTTTCCGATATAGTATTTTCGCATGAACATGTAATGCAGATGCACGGCTTCAGGGTTGATTTCGAAAACAAGCTGATCCTTGCCGATATCATAATCGGGTTTGATGAACCCGACAGGGAAGGATTGTACAGACATATCGTGGGAGATATAGCTGAGGCGTATCCCGACTTTACTGCCCGTATAGTTCTTGATATAGATGCATCTGATCTGTGATAAGGAGGTATTCCGATGCCTGCAAGATTCAAAGTTGATTCCGAAAAGCCCAATGCTCTGGTCACAGGAGCTTCGAGAGGAATAGGAAGAGCGATCGCCGAAGCGCTTGCTGCGGACGGCTATGACCTTATCCTTACCTGCAAGAATTCCATAGGCGAACTTGAGAAATTCGCTTCATATCTGGAGGAAAAGTATTCCGTCAGTGTATGCGCGGAGCGTGTAGATATGTCCGTTTCCGCGGACGTGCGTGAGCTCTTTGAAGGCATCACGGACCTTGATGTCCTTGTAAATAATGCCGGCATCTCCTATGTCGGACTTCTTCAGGACATGACCGACGAAGCCTGGGAGGATGTTATAGGAACGAATCTCAGCTCCGCATTTTATACCTGCAGATGCGCCATCCCTATCATGCTCAGAAACCATTCCGGAAGGATCTTCAATATCTCCTCCGTATGGGGTAATGTCGGGGCTTCGATGGAGACCGCATATTCCGCATCCAAGGGCGGACTCAACGCTTTCACCAGGGCTCTTTCCAAGGAACTTGCACCCAGCGGCATTTCCGTAAATGCGATCGCATGCGGTGTGATAGATACCGATATGAACGCCGTCTTTTCCGAAGAGGATATGGACGCCCTGAAAAAGGAAATACCCGCGGACCGTATCGGAAGTCCGGAGGAGGTTGCCTCTCTCATAGTGCAGCTTCTCAAGACTCCTTCTTACATGACGGGCCAGATAATCACGCTCGACGGCGGCTGGACCTGATTTCCGACACTTTACTCCACATTATGCTAAAAACTGCTTAAATATTGTTTTTTACCCCTGTTTATCGTAAAATATTTATAGTTATGCGGTGGTCTTCATAACGGTGAATCGTATCTTAAAGGAGTAAGCCTATGTTAGGAACTCTGATACCGCTTTTTGACGGTGGAACACAGGTAAAAGCATATTCCGTATTTGCTCAGAAGTATAATTCCTGGCTCAATCCCAGTATGCTCGGCACCGGAAGCTTAGACGGAGCGGGAACGGTACTTGGAATAGAACTTGTCGAAAGTATGGGAATGCGTACCCTTACCGATGACAAGGCTGTCTTCGTCGAAGTCTCGAATGTATCCCTCTTTTCCGATATAGATGAACAGTTTACGGAGCCGCACGACAAGCTGGTTCTTCTTTTTGATTACAATGTTGTTCCCGAGGAACTGTATGTAAACAGACTGAAGGAGCTTAAGGCATCGGGCTACAGGCTTGCGATAAGAAAGCTTGCCGTAAAGCAGTTTGAAGAATATAAGCCCGTCCTTAACCTTGTCGATTATGTATTTCTCGATCACAAGAAGATCGACATATCCAAGGCAAAGATCTATTTTGAGAAGGTTTATCCGAATATTTCGCTCGTTGCGGTCAACGTCAATACCCAGGAGGATTACGACGTGCTCACCGCGGGCGGCGGATATGATCTTTACGAAGGAAAGTTCTTCAGGCTTCCCGTTATAAATGACGATAAGGATGTAAGCCCGATGAAGGCTACATATATCGAGCTCCTCAATATCGTCAACGATTCCGATTTCGATCTTGATAAGGCTGCTTCAGTCATTGAGCACGATACGGCACTTGTTATCTCACTCCTTGCGATGGTCAACCGTATGACCGTCAATTCCGGAATCTCGACCGTAGGGCATGCGGCGGCAATGCTCGGTCAGAAAGAGTTAAAGCGCTGGATCAACACGGCGGTCACCAAGGAGCTCTGTGCCGACAAGCCCGGTGAGATCACAAGGATCTCGCTCATCAGGGCAAGATTTGCCGAACTGCTCGCACCCGTATTCGGACTTGCTGCAAGTTCATCGGAGCTTTTCCTGATGGGTCTTTTCTCCGTACTCGATGCCATGCTCGATAAGCCCATGAAGGATGCACTCGATCTGGTCAAGGTCTCCAAGGATATCTCCGGAGCACTTCTTGACGGAACCGGTAAATATGCTCCCGTTCTCGATTTCATAAATGCGTATGAAAATGCCAACTGGTCGGAGGTATCAAGACAGCTCATTCTGAAAAATGCTGAGGATTCCGCGGTATACGATGCATACACCGATTCGCTCAGGTGGTTCAGGGATCTGTTCTACGGTAAGGACAAGTGATCATTTTATAACCAAAGGCCGCGCCTTGATGAGGTGCGGCTTTTTATATATTACGAAGGTGAATGAATGGACATCGAAACATTACGTCAGGCGATAGACAAACTCTATGAAGAGGGAAGAGCTCCCGAAGCGGAAAGACTTATGCTCGAGGTTGCGGCGGTGGCTGCTGACGAAGGCGAGGATGCGTTTCTTCTTCAGATCCTCAATGAGCTCATAGGTCATTACCGTGAGACCGGTGAGTGGGACAAGGCTTTCGAGATCTCGGACCGTGCGGTCATGATCGCGGGAAGGCTGTTCCCCGAGTGCTCCGTTCCCTATGCGACAACACTGCTCAATGCGGCATCCATGTACAGGGCGGCCGGAAAGCTGGATATCTCCCTTGATATGTACCGCAGGGTCGAGCTTATCTACGCGGAGGTTCTTAAGGCCGACGACATGCTCTATGCGAGCCTTTTCAACAACGAGGCACTTCTGTATCAGGAAAGGGGCGAGTTCGCGAAGGCCAAGGCTCTTCTTATCAAGGCACTTGATATCGACAGGGCTAACGGAAAGGAATACGAGGAAGCTGTATCGCTTGCAAACATCGCGGCTACGATGATACAGACCGGAGAGACGGAGGAAGCGTTAAAGCATGCCGAGGCTTCCGTTGCACTTTTTGAAAATCTCGGTGTCCGGGACCAGCATCTGTGCGCCGCATTTTCCGCGATGGGAAGCTATTACTATATCAAGGGAAAATTCGATGCGGCATCCGTATGCTTTAAGCAGGGCATGGACATCATGGAGAGCATCCTCGGAAAGAACGGATATTACGAAAGGCTCCGCGAAAACTACGAGGCATGCATAAAGGCTGCCGGAATGAGCAGGGCATCGGAGAATGACGATCATGCAAACGGTGCGCCTTCCGAAAAGGAGGAACCTGCAGGCAGTGCGCCTTCCGGAAAAGAGGACGCAGCGGGCGTTGCATCTGCTGGTGATAAATCTTCATCGGATGCTGTTAAGGGTATCGATATCTGCAGGAAATATTATGAGACATATGTACGTCCGATGATCGATGAGAAGTTCCCGGAATATGCTTCAAGGATCGCTGTGGGACTTGCGGGAGAAGGCTCCGATGCTTTTGGTTTTGATGATGAGCTTTCAAGGGATCACGACTGGGGACCTTCCGTCGTGCTCTGGATAAGCAGGGAGACCGATGCTGAGATAGGAGATGCGCTCCGCACGGCTTACGAAGAACTTCCCGAAGAGATGGATGGAATAAAGAGAGCTCCCTACGTTCGCGGAAAGAGCAGAAGGGGAGTGCAGACCATACCGGAGTTTTTCGAAAGACTTACCGGTGCGGCTGAGTATGAAGATATCGACTGGAGAAATACCGAGAGCAGCAAGCTTGCCGCGGCTGTTAACGGTGAGATCTGGAGAGACGACGAGGGAACCGTGACCACTTACAGGGAAAAGCTTTCGAAGGGCTATCCCGAAGAGATACTTTTCCTGAACCTTGCACAGTACTGCGCTCTCTTTTCGAGGGAGGGCCAGTATAACTGCGGAAGGGTTAAGAGCCGCGGTGACGATATGACCTCCCGCATGTTTGCTTACGATGCGATCCGAGATGCAATGAAGCTTAAGTACCTGTCGGAAAACAGGTTCTTCCCCCATGACAAATGGCTCAGGAAGGGTCTTAAAGATCTGGAAGACGGTGAAGCGTTCGAGGCTCTTTTGCTCAAAGCGGAAAAGACCCGGGATTTTGAAGAGCTTGGCTCATACCTTGCGATGGAGCTTTACCGCAGGGATTACATCAGCGACATAGATCCTTATCTTGACCACCAGACCGAGGAGCTTTTAAAGAAATCACTCTGGTCCGCCGAGGATAAGGAAGAGCTTGCAATGAAGATAGCAAAGCTTGAGTTCGAAGCATTCGACAAGGTATCGAACGAAGGCGGAAGGGCATCGTGCCAGGACGACTGGCGTACCTTCAACATCATGCGCAGGAGCCAGTATCTTACGTGGGACAGGACCATGCTCCTTCAGTACCTGTATGATTTCGAAAGGGAGATGAGCCTCGGTCACAACCTCATCACCGAAAAGTACGGACGCATGATGGAATCTACGGCGCCCGAAAGATATAAGGAGATCGCGGATAATTTCCCGGAGCTGTCCGGGGAAAAGAAAGCGATAATAGAACAGATAGTAAAGATCCAGGTGGACTGGATGGAAAGCTTTGCCGCGCAGTACCCGGCGATGGGAGAGCGCGCACGAAATATCAGGACCTCGCAGGACAATGCTTTCGAAACATCCTATGAGACGTACCTCAGGGGTGAACTCGGAACATATTCCGACAAGATGCTCGAGCTTTACGCGAGATTCATCGTTACACTTTCCGGAGAAGGAAGAAATCTTGCATACGAGACTATGCAGAATACCGCAAGGCTCTATGGCTATGACAGCATAGATAAAGCGGAGCGTTTCTTTGCAAGATGACAGGAACCTTTATGAACAAGACTGCCCTTAAGGGGATCGGCAAAAAGAAAACTGAACCGGTCTTTCACATTTCGGCATGCGTTTATGCGGCCGTTATCTTCGCATCCCATTTTATGAGGATATTCGATAATGATTTCTGGGGAGATGAAGCATATTCCATCGGCATGGCAAGGATAGGATTTGACGAGATGCTTAAGATCACCGCCTCCGATGTGCATCCTCCGCTGTATTATTCTCTGCTCATGCTTCTTTACAGGATCTTCGGAGATCACGGGTGGGTCTACCATCTGGCGGCCATTATTCCGTTTACGGTCGTGCTCGTCTTTGCGGTAACTTCCCTTTATAAAAGGTTCGGAAAGGAAGCGGCATTCATCTTTCTGACACTGATCGGTTTTTCCGACAATGCTGTCATATACAATGTGGAAGTGAGAATGTACTGCCTTGCTTTCATGTTCGTTCTTCTTTCATATTATTCCCTCTACAGATGCATAAAAGGAGAAAAGCGGGCGGAGGTTTTCTTTGTTCTCTTTTCCCTGGGAGCGGCATACAGTCACTACTATGCGATGCTCGCCGTGGCATTCTTCTACCTTGCGCTCTTTGTGAGGGCCGTACGTAAGAAGTACAGGTTCGGAAGATTCTTCGCCGTATGCATAGCTACCGTGGCAGGATATCTTCCCTGGCTGATCCAGGTCATAACTACCTTCGGGCGGACCACGGGCGATTACTGGATGACGGAAATACCGGGAGTAAAGGACCTGGTCAAATACTTTTTCCTTTCCGGAAATAAATGGTATTCATATGCGATGTTTCTCTGCACCGCGGCTGTTGCACTCATCTGCATTCTCAAAAGAAAGCATGATGCCGCAAAGGCATTCTGGATATTCTGGGGACTGGCGGGGTGTCTGGGAGTAGTTCTTACGGGCGAGCTTGTTTCGGCATTGCTCAGACCTGTATTTACCTTCAGGTTCATATACCCAGTCGTTTCGGTCATGTGGCTTGTTCTGGCAGCAGGCGTATCGGAGCTTAAGATACGCGGTCTGCTCGCACCCGTCATCATCGTCATCTCACTTATCGTATATGTTCCTTCTTTTACGGACACCGTGCGTTATGAGCGCTACATAGATGAGATATGCGCAGATACGGCCGCCGACCTGCGCTCCATGGTAAAGGAGGACGATATTATCCTCACCGACGGTTCGCACCTTGACTGGACTCTTATAGATTATTATGTGCCCGGAACGGCACATGAGCTTGTCGAAAGCGTTGATAACGAATATGAAGAGGGCAGGACTTATTATCTGTTCTGGTCCGAGCCTCTTACGCAGGACGAGATAAAGGTCCTTGATGAAAAGGGATTAACGGCTGAAGAAAAGATCAGAAACGGACTGATCGGAAATTGGGTGAACGTTTACAAATTAACTGTCAAGATGACATAATTCGGTTTGAATTGTTTATTGTCATATATTTTGTGAAAAAATGACAATAAAGTGTCCGCGGACATTAATCGGCTGTTTTTCCGCAGTGAAGGTTTTCCACCAAAAATCATTAAGAAAAGCTTAATTTTCGGGTTTATACACGGAGTTAGTCACATTATCCACCGAAAAAAAACACTCATTACCCATTATTTTTATGGAAACCATCGAAAATATGTTTTGGTAAATAATGCAGAAAAACAGCAATTTTTGGATGATTTTAATAGTCTGACACCCATTAGTGGTCATGGTAGAAGAAAAACAATTCATTAAATTGTCAGAAAACTTATGCATATAAATCCATGACGAAAGCCCCCTGCTGTATGTTAAAATCTAAAAGATAATTTTAGGTCGCATTGCGACGGAATTGAGGTTTTTATGAAGCTTAAGAAAACAGCCCTGATACTTGCGATGACTCTTGTCCTGGGCGCATGCGGCAAGGGCGCGGATGCTGATCCCGTGCCCGCTCCGGAAGAGACTCAGCAGGTGCAGGATGATACTGAGACCGTAACACCCGCAGAGGATGAGACTGCACCCGCAGTGCCGGCAACCGAGCCCGAACCGGAACCCGAGCCCGAACCTGTGGAAGAAGAGCCCCTTACATTTATAGAGGATATGGGAACCACGACCATAAACGGATATACCGTAAAACCCGTTCCCGATACCGATGCCTTCGAATTCGTGCTCGGAATGCACGGCGGCATCAATCTCGGAAATGCATTCGATGCATCCGACTGCACCTGGGTGGCTAATGAGCTTGATTACGAGAGTGCCTGGTGCGGTGCCAAGACCACCTATGCCTATATCGATTCCCTTTGCAACGAGGGCTTCAATGTGATCCGTATTCCCGTTTCATGGCACAATCACGTCGATGCGAATTACAACATCAGCCAGGCATGGCTTGCAAGGGTAACGGAAATTGTTGATTACTGTCTCGGAAAAGACATGTATGTCATAATCAATATCCATCACGATACCGATAAGAATTACTTCTATCCCGATTCGGCGCATCTCGATAAGACCCTCAAATATACCGAGGCGATCTGGACACAGCTTGCGGAGCACTTCAGGGACCGCGGAGGCAAGCTGATCTTCGAATGCATCAACGAGCCGAGGCTGAGGGACACCGATCTTGAGTGGTGGTTTTCGTCCGAGAACGATACCGTGCTTGATGCTTACGATGCCCTCATGCAGGCAAACCAGCTCTTCGTCGATACGGTAAGAGCGTCCGGCGGAAATAATGCCGACAGATTCCTTGTTGTATGCGGCTACTGCCAGATGCCTTCCGCAACCACCTCCGCTGATTTCTCGCTTCCCAAAGACAGCGCGAAGAACAGGATCATCGTGAGCGTACATTCCTACAGGCCTTATGAATTCGCGGGAGAGGTCCCCGGAAAGACAGAATTCGGCGAAGCTGCGAAAAAGGACAACAAGCAGGTCTTCTCATCCCTTTACGAGAGATTCATCGCTAACGGCATTCCCGTCATCATCGGTGAGTACGGATGCATAGATAAGTGCAACGATGCCGACAGGCTCGAGTACTACAGGTTCATGGGCGAGTGCTCGGCTCTTTATTCGATCCCCATCATCGCCTGGGACAATAACGAGTTCAACAACACAAACGCCGCAGTGGCCGAGACCTACGGCTTTATCGACAGGGCATCCGGAAACGTGATCCTCAGGGATATCGTGGATGCCATGACCGCAAGCTATAAACAGTAAAACTTTTGCACAGACAGTGACCGGAAATCTTCTTTTTCCGTCCATATAAGTGAAGGAGGAACTGACGTGGAAGATTCTGCGATAATAGAGCTCTTTTTTGCCAGGAGTGAAGAAGCCATAAAGGAGACGGCGTCCAAGTACGGAAGGATGCTTAAGTCCGTTGCGCTCCGGGTGCTCAGGAACTTGGAGGATGCAGAGGAAGCAGTCAGCGACACTTATATGAAGACTTGGAATTCCATACCTCCCACCAGACCGAATGTTTTTTCGGCTTTTCTCACCAAGATCACGAGAAACATCTCCCTGGATATGCTCGATAAGGAGCACGCGGAGAAGAGAGGTGCGGGAGAGATCCCCGCGCTGCTCGATGAACTTGAAGAATGCATAGCCGACAACCGCATCCCCGTTCCCGGAGAAGGGATGGAGCTGCGCGAGATCCTCAACGCATTCCTGGAAGGTGAGAAACCCGAAGCAAGGAAGATCTTCGTAAGAAGATATTTCTTCGGCAGTGAGGTGAAGGAGATCGCGCAAGTTTACGGACTTGGAGAGAGCAAGGTTAAGATGACCCTTGCGCGCTCCAGGGAAAGACTCAGGAAATGTCTTGAGGAAGAAGGTGTTACGGTATGATCACGGATAAGAATAAATTACTCAGAGCCATCGGCGATATCGATGACAAGTACATAACGGAGATCCTTTCGGAGGATGCGGAAGGCAAGCAGAATGTGGTGAAGGTGCCTTTCAATCAAAGGCCGATCATTAAGAACATGAAGTATTACCTTCCTGCAGCCGCAGCATTTCTGATGGTTGTCGCATGCATCAAGTCAGGTTTGTTCTCCAATATGGGAGCTACGTCGAGCGGCGGAAATACCGCGGACAGTGCCGCACCGCAGGCTATGTATGATGCATCACCGGTAGCGGAAGATGCATATTATGAATCCGAGGCTGTATGTGATTCCACGGCATCCGAAACAAACGGTGCTTCTATGTCGGAATCGGCAAATACGAAAGATGATGAAGGTTCCGTCAACTATGCTAATCCCACACTTTCGGAGGATGCGGTGGATATGATCAATCCATTTATCGATTGCAGGACTCTTGAAGAAGCCGAAGAGATCGCAGGATTTGAATTTAATGTTCCGGATGATCTTGAGCCGGATCTGGAGGCGCAGTACCGTGCCCTGGAAGGAAAACTGATCGAAGTCATATATTATGACAGAGGTGAGGAGATCTATCGTATACGTAAGGGAACCGAAAGCGATGTCAGCGGCGACTACAATGATTATTCGGTAGCGGTATGCGTAGACGCAAGTAACTGGGCAGGTGAGCTTAAGGGTTATAAGGACGGCCTCACAAACTGTGCTGTTTGGACCGATATGGACGGCTTCGGATATTCGCTTACCACCACAGTGGCTCCCATCAGAACAGACAGAGTCATTGAGATCATAGACCTCTTAATGCAGTAATGTGAAAGTGATATAATACGCGTATGAGTGATAAAAAGATAATCGCACTTACATTTGACGACGGACCTTCCGATACCACATCAATGAAGGTCCTGTCCAAGCTGAAAAAATACGGCGTCCCCGGAAGCTTCTTTCTTATCGGGCAGAACATAACTCCCGAAAGAGAATATATCGTAAAGGAAGAACTTGCCTACGGATGCGATATAGAGAATCATTCGCTTACGCATTCCGATATGACGACGCTGGATGCGGAAACAATCCGTGCGGAGATAGAAGAGACTTCCCGCAGGATCACAGCAATCACGGGAAAGGAGCCTGAATTTTTCAGGCCCCCGTTTATTTTGTATAATGATACGATGTTTGAGAACATACCCTATATCTTCATCTGCGGACTTGCATGTGATGACTGGGTTCCCGAAGTGACTGCAGAGGAAAGGGCAAGGAAGGTTCTGGACGGTGCGCGCGACAACATGCTTGTTCTTCTTCATGACAGTGAAGGAAACGACAACACCGTAGATGCACTTGATATCATTATCCCGGAACTCAAAAACAGAGGATTTGAATTCGTAACACTGACCGAACTGTTTGGAAGAGCGGGAATAGATAAGAGCAATGCAAAAAAGATCGTCTACACTTGTACGGACGATCAGTGATGCAGCTCTGAAGGAGTATTACCGTGAAAAGAAAAATACTTATGTTGCTTATGGCCGGTCTTCTTTCTTTTGCCGGGATGGCCGGATGCGGAAAAACAGCTGAACCTGTAGCCGAGGCGGAAGAAGAGGAAGAAGACGACAGAAATCTTTCTGACGTGATCGAAGATGAAGACGAACCTGAAGAAGTTCAGGTTGAAGAGCCCGCTGAGGAGCCTGAGCCCGAAGAGGACGAAGAACTCGACATGCCCAGATCAGATGCATACGAGATGTTCCTTGCGGGAGAGATGGATGTCACCGTTCTTGAAGATCCCAATGACCCTTATGCACAGTACATGATCCCCGCAAAGGGAACCTATTCATATGATGAACTGATCGATGCGATCCTCGGGGAGTATCCGGGAAAGTACGATGTCAAGTACACCATGTTCACACCCCAGCTCGGTGAAGAAGGTGATGATGTATTCGTTCTTTATCTTGAAAATCACGATCCTTCCTTTTACAGCTGGATAGGATTTATCGCATACGATACCGACGGTCTCAACATGAGATTCTGTCAGGAGTTCGGATACAGAAGCTTCTTCGATCTTTACTATGACGGATATGTTCTTACCGGAGGAAGCAACGGTGCAGGCGCACAGGATTTCAACTGCCACTGTGTGCTTCCCGATTCATCGCTCCGGACATTGTTCAAGAGCTCACATCTGTATTCGAGCTGGTGCGGAGATATCACATGGACACTCGATCCCGATATGGATTATGAGCTCCGTCCCACACTTACATACGATTCGGGTCTCGAAATGAAAGTGTTGTATTTCGGTGATGACGATGTGAGATTTACGGTATCCGGTTACAGCGACAACAAGGCAGTCAAGACGGAAGAAGAAAGATTCATACAGGCGATCAAGGAAATGGGCGCCGTAGAGATAGACGCGGATGAATACGACAGCCTTACAAATGTGGACATCGATGAGAGCAAGCTCATAAATCTTTCAAATCTTTCGACATACGATACTGTCGAAAAAGAAACAGAGTATTGATAAAGCGTTATCCGAAAAGGTGGGATTATGGCATCATTTGATTTCCTGTCACTCAGATTTGAAAACATCAGTGAAAACGAAAATGACACGTATTCCGTTTTTCTGAATGAAGGCGAAGACGGTCCCGAGATGGTCTGGTACGATTCCATGGGAGATCCCATAATCGAGGTCGGAATATCGAAGAACGAATGGGATGATGTGAAGAAGCTCGCAGGTGAATGTGATGTCGCATCCTGGGACGGATACAGCGAGATGAACTTATCCGAGGTCGCGGGCTTTACACTTGAGCTCGAGGACGGAGAGGGCAATATCATCTGGGCCGAAGGTGCCGGTTCGTTCCCCGAAGGGTTCGAAGCCTTTGAAAAGGGCATCCGAGGCATATTCGCGGGCTATTTCGAGTAAAAGGAATACGTAAAAGCTCCGATTGAAAAACGTTTTCCGTTATGGTATCATTATTTTACGCCGGAAGCGTATATGGCACCGGATCGGACATAGGCAATGATCTAAGCAGCGCCCCGGACGAAATCATTTATGAAGGCGAGGGATGCATATGAAATTTGTCATCATCGGCAAAAACACCACGGTAACACCCGGACTTAAGGCTTCGGTCGAAGATAAGATCGGCAAGCTGTCAAAATATTTTGATGAGGATACCACCGCTCACGTAACACTTTCCGTAGTAAGGGAAGAGCAGAAGGTTGAGGTTACGATCCCCGTTAAGGGAACCATCATCCGTTCGGAGCAGAGCAGTTCCGATATGTACGTATCGATCGACCTTGTTGAAGAGATCATAGAGCGCCAGCTCAAGAAGTACCGCAACAAGATAATCGACAGACATCAGGCAGCAGGCGACATCTCCGAATTTGCCCCCGTTGAAGAGACAGAGGATGAGGGCATCAAGATCGTAAGAAACAAGAAGTTCGAGATCAAGCCCATGTATCCCGAAGATGCATGCATGCAGATGGATCTTCTCGGACACAGCTTCTACGTTTTCATCAATGCGGAGACCGACCAGGTCAACGTTGTTTACAAGCGTAAGGGCGATACATACGGACTCATCGAGCCCGAAGTATAAACAGACAATTGCCGAGGCCTTACCCGAAAGGGTAGGGCCTTTTTTGTTGACGGCCGGCGGGAGGGGGATGCCTTTTCGGCTCATGCGCCGTTCGCTAAGCTGTTCTATGGGAATACATATACTCCGATGGCCCCGCACCGCTCACATTCGCAATCCTTTGCTCATGTTCGCTGAACTTCGTAGATTTTGTTCGCGAGCAGGCATTCCTGCGAGTGATTACATAATCCGAAGTTTTATGCCACTCCGGGCAAAATTGTGCTCACAGGGATGTATTCCCAAGAACAGCTAAGCTCACTCTGAAATCGCCGAAACGGCATACCCCTCCCGCCGCCTGTACGCGAAATAATTCCTTTTCGGGCAGTGAAGGCAGAGGTGTTTCATAAGCGAACCCTGTGAAGGTCGTCGGTGCTTAGTGAGAACAAGCTGTGCGCAGTTCGAACTTAGTACCGCTACGAGGCTGAACCCACGACCTGCAAGTACATCCATGTACTTGCGGACAGGTCTGATTACATCCTGTAATCAGCCGAGAGGCGCGTTCGCGTTGAAACACCTCTGCCTTCGCTGCTTAAACTAAATGTTGTATATGCCGTTTTTGGGTACAACTAGGGCGAAGATAATGTTTGTTATTTAACGCTTAAATTATTGTATATAAGCGGGTCTTATGATAAAATCGTAAATGGTCTGACAAAAAAATAACAATCTCGGACCCGAGATTCATTATTTTAATGAAACAATTCAATTCGGAGGTAATCAAATGGCTAAGAAGGTTGTAATCGCAGGCGCTTGCCGTACAGCAATCGGAACTATGGGTGGTTCTCTTTCAACCACTCCCGCTGCAGAGCTCGGTGCTATCGTTATCAAGGAGGCTGTAAACCGTGCAGGTATCAAGCCTGAGGATGTTGATCAGGTTTATATGGGATGTGTTATCCAGGCAGGTCTCGGACAGAACGTAGCCCGTCAGGCATCCATCAAGGCAGGTCTTCCCATCGAAGTTCCCGCTGTTACCATGAACGTTGTTTGCGGATCCGGTCTTAACTGCGTAAACCAGGCAGCTCAGATGATCATGGCAGGCGATGCAGATGTCGTTATCGCAGGCGGTATGGAGAACATGTCAATGGCTCCTTTCGCAATCCCTAACGGAAGATACGGCTATCGTATGATGTGGCCCAGCCAGAGCCAGGGCGGACTTGTTGATACCATGGTCAAGGATGCTCTCTGGGATGCATTCAATGATTACCATATGATCACCACCGCTGATAATGTTGCAAGAGAGTGGAACCTTACAAGAGAAGAGCTCGATGAGTTCGCTCTTAAGTCTCAGCAGAAGGCTTGCGCTGCTATCGAAAGCGGTGCTTTCAAGAAGGAGATCGTTCCCGTAGAGATCAAGAAAAAGAAGGAAGTTATCCAGTTCGATACCGATGAAGGCCCCAGAGCAGGATCGACCATCGAAGGACTTGCAAAGCTTAAGCCCCTCAATCCCGACGGATTCGTAACCGCAGGAAATGCATCCGGAATCAACGATGGTGCAGCAGCTATGGTTCTTATGACCGAAGAGAAGGCTAAGGAGCTCGGCGTTAAGCCCATGGCTACTTTCGTAGCCGGCGCTCTTGCAGGCGTTCGTCCCGAGGTAATGGGTATCGGCCCCGTTGCTGCAACCAGAAAGGTTATGGCTAAGGCAGGATATAAGATCGAAGACTTTGACATCATCGAGGCTAACGAGGCATTCGCAGCACAGTCCGTTGCAGTAGGCAAGGATCTCGGAATCGATGTTGATAAGCAGCTCAATCCCAACGGCGGAGCTATCGCTCTCGGACATCCTGTTGGAGCATCCGGCGCACGTATCCTTGTAACCCTTCTCCATGAAATGGAAAGCCGTGATGCAAAGAAGGGACTTGCTACCCTCTGCATCGGCGGCGGTATGGGATGCGCAACCATCGTTGAAAGAGACTGACTATTAATCCGTACTCCCCGTTTCATACGGGGAGCGCGATCTTGATAAGGAGAAAATATGGCTTTTGTACTTTATGAGGTAAAGGACAGCGTAGCTGTCATCACCATCAACAGACCCGAAGCACTCAACGCACTCAACTCCGCGGTTCTCGATGAGCTTAATGCCGTTATTGACGGAATCGATGTTAATGTCGTAAGAGCTGTAGTACTTACCGGCGCAGGCGAGAAGAGCTTTGTCGCAGGCGCAGACATCGGAGAGATGAGCACCCTTACAAAGGCTGAAGGCGAAGCTTTCGGTAAGAAGGGAAATGATGTATTCAGAAAGCTCGAGACTCTTCCCGTTCCCGTCATTGCTGCAGTCAACGGCTTTGCACTCGGCGGCGGATGTGAGATCTCAATGAGCTGCGATATCCGTATCTGCTCGGACAATGCTATGTTCGGACAGCCCGAGGTAGGTCTCGGAATCACTCCCGGATTCGGCGGAACCCAGCGACTTGCAAGAACAGTCGGCGTAGGAATGGCTAAGCAGCTTATCTACACCGCAAGAAATATCAAGGCAGACGAAGCACTCCGCATCGGTCTCGTAAATGCGGTATATCCTCAGGCAGAGCTTATGGATGCAGCTATGAAGCTTGCTTCACAGATCGCAGCAAACGCTCCTATCGCCGTAAGGAACTGCAAGAAGGCTATCAATGACGGTCTTCAGGTTAATATCGATGATGCACTTGTCATTGAAGAGAAGCTCTTCGGCGACTGCTTTGAGTCATACGACCAGAAAGAGGGAATGGCTAACTTCCTTCGCAAGAAAGACGATCCTGCCAAGGTTAAGCAGGTTGCTTTCAAGAACGAGTAATAAATTCAGTCAGGGCCTGAATGCAGGTCCTGACTTTTGTTATGTTTTTTCAAAATTATTTTTTTATATATAAGGAGGCATATATGAAGGTAGGTGTTATCGGCGCCGGAACAATGGGCCAGGGCATTGCTAAGGCATTCGCTCAGATCGACGGCTACACTGTTGCACTCTGCGACATCAAGCAGGAATGGGCAGAGGGCGGAAAGGACAAGATCGTTAAGGGCTATGCCAAGCTCGTAGAGAAAGGCAAGCTCACTCAGGAGCAGGTTGATAAGATCACAGGTGCGATCACTCCCGGACTTAAAGAGGATATCTGTGCTGACTGCGACCTCATCGTTGAAGCGGCATTCGAGGATATGACCGTTAAGCAGACCACCTTCAAAGAGCTTGATGCTATCTGCAAGGCTGACTGCATCTTCGCATCAAACACCTCTTCACTTTCCATCACCGAGATCGGAAAGGGTGTTGATCGTCCCGTAGTCGGAATGCACTTCTTTAACCCCGCTGACAGAATGAAGCTCGTTGAGGTTATCGCAGGTGTTAACACTCCCGCTGACATCGTAGAGAAGATCAAGAAGATCTCCGAAGAGATCGGCAAGACTCCCGTTCAGGTCAACGAGGCTGCAGGATTCGTTGTAAACCGTATCCTCATCCCCATGATCAACGAGGCTGCTTTCATCAAGATGGAAGGCGTATCCGATATCGAAGGTATCGACAACGCAATGAAGCTTGGTGCTAACCATCCCATGGGTCCCCTCGAGCTCGGCGATTACATCGGACTCGACATCTGCCTTGCTATCATGGATGTTCTCTACAACGAGACCAAGGACAGCAAGTACAGAGCATGCCCTCTTCTCAGAAAGATGGTACGTGGCGGAAACCTCGGCGTAAAGAGCGGCAAGGGATTCTATATCTACAATGCAGACAGGACCAAGACTCCCGTTGATGCAAAATAAGTAACACATAGATCTGAAAAGATCTTGAAAATATATAAATGAAAGGATTAATAAGTCATGGATTTTACTTTGAGCAAAGAACATGAAATGGCTCGCACCCTCTTCAAGGAGTTCGCTGAGAACGAAGCAAAGCCCCTTGCTCAGGAAGTTGACGAGAACGAAATGTTCCCCAGACAGACCGTCGACAAGATGGCCAAGTACGGATTTTTAGGAATCCCCGTTCCCAAGGAGTTCGGCGGCCAGGGATGCGACATTCTCACTTATGTTATGTGTGTTGAGGAGCTTTCCAAGGTCTGCGGAACCAGCGGAGTTATCGTATCGGCTCACACCTCACTCTGCGTTGATCCCATCATGACATTCGGAACTCCCGAGCAGAAGGAGAAGTATCTTGTTCCCCTTGCAAAGGGCGAGAAGCTCGGCGCATTCGGACTTACCGAGCCCGGAGCAGGAACCGATGCACAGGGCCAGCAGACCAAGGCTGTTCTTGACGGAGACGAGTGGGTTCTTAACGGATCCAAGTGCTTCATCACCAACGGTAAGGAAGCTGACGTTTATGTCATTTTTGCGGTTACCGGCAAGATCGAGAAGAAGGGCCGCATCATGAAGGAGATCTCTGCTTTCATCGTAGAGAAGGGAACTCCCGGATTTACTTTCGGAACCAAGGAAAATAAGATGGGTATCCGCGGATCATCCACTTATGAGCTTATCTTCACCGACTGCCGCATCCCCAAGGAGAACCTCCTCGGACAGCAGGGCAAGGGCTTCAACATCGCAATGCACACCCTTGACGGCGGACGTATCGGAATCGCTGCACAGGCACTCGGCATCGCAGAGGGCGCACTTGAGAGAACCATCGCTTACACCAAGGAGCGTAAGCAGTTCGGCAAGTCGATCTCCGCATTCCAGAACACCCAGTTCCAGCTTGCAGACATGGCTACCAAGGTAGAGGCTGCCAAGGCTCTCGTTTACAAGGCAGCTATGAAGAAGCAGGAGTATGTTACCAACAATAAGGTTTCCTACTCTGTAGAAGCAGCTATGGCTAAGCTCTATGCGGCTGAGGTTGCTATGGAAGTTACCACCAAGGCTGTACAGCTCCACGGCGGATACGGATACATCAGAGAGTACGAAGTAGAGCGTATGATGAGAGATGCCAAGATCACCGAGATCTACGAAGGAACTTCCGAAGTTCAGCGCATGGTCATCTCCGCTAACCTTCTTAAATAACCCGCCACGATAAAATCAGGAAAGGAAGTATAAACCGTGAAAATTATAGTTTGTATAAAGCAGGTTCCGGATACAAAGGGCGGCGTTAAGTTTAATCCCGACGGTACTCTGGACAGAGCAGCAATGCTCGCTATCATGAATCCCGATGACAAGGCCGGCCTCGAGGCAGCTCTTCGTCTTAAGGATCAGTACGGCGCTGAGGTTACAGTTCTTACCATGGGACTTCCCAAGGCAGCTGACGCATTAAGAGAAGCTCTTGCAATGGGCGCTGACAAGGCAGTCCTCGTAACAGACCGCGTACTCGGCGGTGCTGATACCTGGGCAACCTCCACCACCATCGCAGGCGCTATCAGAAATCTTGAATATGATCTTATCATCACCGGACGTCAGGCAATCGACGGCGATACCGCACAGGTTGGTCCCCAGATCGCTGAGCACCTCCAGCTTCCTGTCATCTCCTATGCACAGGATCTCAAGGTAGAAGGAGACAAGGTTATCGTTCAGAGACAGTATGATGACAGATATCATGTTGTTGAAGCTAAGATGCCCTGCCTCATTACCGCTCTTTCAGAGCTTAATCCTCCCAGATACATGACTCCCGGCGGAATCTTCGATGCCTGCAAGGCAGAGATCACCACTTGGGGAAGAGCAGACCTCAAGGATGTTGAGGATTGCAACCTCGGTCTGAACGGATCGCCCACCAAGATCGCAAAGGCTTCCGATAAGGTTCGTAAGGGAGCAGGTGAGAAGATCGTTCCCGATTCA
>JAEEGI010006897.1_pt1 | contig 25573 bp, 22 predicted proteins | sample 8958751 | NCBI WGS metagenome assembly JAEEGI01 (sample SAMN16246545, study PRJNA631951) | gut metagenome | biome: gut microbiome; feature: rumen; material: KS-attached | host: Bos | place: Iran: Karaj | collected 2018-10
CGAAGAAGGTCTCCCCCGCATTCAAAGTGATGGTGGCCGTCGACCCAGGAAAAGTCAAATGGTGCTCCGTCTCATTGCTAGGCGTAATGTCTACCAAGGTATTATCTTCCACCGCGAGAATGAGGAAGGCGGTTGTCAAAATGTTCTCGTTGAGTGGAGTATCGCCATACTCTTGATCGAAACATTGGATGATGTATTCCGAGCCCAGACTCTCGACAGGCATCACGAAAGAAGCATCGAACGAATAGGCGGCGATGTTGCTGATGTAGACCGAAACCGTGTCGGAAGCCCTCAACACCAGCGACTTTCTGTCGACCACCTCCGAGTTGTCCTCGTTGTAGGCATATTCCTCTGGGATGTCAATGACGGTGATGCCATTGGCATTCACCGAGAAAGGAATGGCAGGCAGTGAGCCATCAGGTTTCTCGATGGTACCGGAGCATGCGCGTTTTGCGCTGATCATCACTGTATTGTCGACCCATTCTCCGCCATTATACTTGTAACCATTTTCCATGTAGGAAAACCAGAACTCCTTGCCTTGCGTAGAGTTTTGGGCCATTGCGAAGAGACCGCCCAATAAAAACGCCAATGTAAATACGATCCGTTTCATGTTTGTGTAGTTTTGATACTGCAAATATATGGCAAGAAATCCATTATGTCCATAAAAAAAGACAATTTGACACTAAAAAAAACTGTATTTAAATAGTTTTTACTCTTTAATTAATACCACTTTCTTCTTCCATGTTTTTCCCCATGTGCTTCGCAACCAAAAGATAGATGCCGCCAGGGTATGCACCCATGTCAAAGGTATGCGACGGGTTGATGTCGGCTTCAACATTGAGCGTCTCCACTTTCTGTCCCACTCCGTTGTACACCTGCACTTCCACCCTCCCTTGCATGCCGCCGAGTTGTAGGGTCACCGCCCCGTTGGTGGGATTGGGAAGTACATCAAATCCCATGTTTTGCTGGCCTTCTCCCACATCATAATACGATGTCTGGATAAAGAATTCCTCGTGAATGGAATCGCAGCGGTTGACGACCCAAGCATGAAGCGTGATGGGCTCCGTCAAGTAGGAATGGATGTAAAGGGTGCACTGTTTCCCTTTGTCGCCATGCGGCACCACATACCAGTTGGGGCAGTCGATCTGCCAAAGCACGGTATCAACTATAGCATGAAGTTCTGTCAGTTGTACCTCATACTCGTTCACACTGATGTGGGTCTCGCTGCCTCCGATAGGCCAATGCGTGCCATGAATCTCTAGAACCGGTGTGTAATTCATGTCTAGATTGAGTTCGATGACGCTGTCGCAACCTGAGGATGTGTCGTAAGAAAACGTATATACGCCACTTTCCAGCAGCGGTTCGCCATCCCACACCATGGTGTTGCATGCCAAGGTGTCGATATGGACGAATAGGTTCTCGCCCACCACCACTTCGAGATAGGTAGTGTCGCTTTGGTTCTCACCGTTGGTGATAGCACAGCCATAGGTACCCGACATGTCGGCGGTGGCATTGTGAAGGACGGGATTCTGGTCGTTAGAAGTCCAAGTGCCCCCTACCTTGAACCAATGGTATGTCGATCCCGAGAGCCCATTGGCCGTAAACGCCAAGTCGTCTCCAACGCACACCGGCCCATCACAGCCCACCAATGGCGGCAAGATGGAGCAGTCGGTGGTGGCCTCACCATCGGTCTTGCTGAAATGGATGTTGCATGTGCGGTTGGAATAATTGGTAATCAGCAAGATATAGTACTCGCCTTCCTGTGCATTCCTAATTTGGCACGTTTCGTTCCAACTGGTAGAATAACTGCAGGAAACAACCATCGACCTAGTCAATCCGCTGGGACAAGGCTCCAAGGGGTCGTCAAAAGGTCCCCAGCAGCAGAAGTCAATGTCGACCTGCGGTGTGCTGTACATATAGATATCCATGTCACCTGGGTCGAGGATGCGCATATAATACCATGCCGGATTGGGACGCGTCCTCAAGCAGTCATAATACGGTCCCGATTCGCCAGCACCCGCGTTGACACCAGCGGGGAACTCATACAAGCCGTTGTCGGTGCAAAACGGTTCGGAAGTGTTGCAGAAATTGTTCTGTGTGGCAGCCCTCAGGTTTTCCTGCTTGAGCAAGGCCACATAAACCGCCTCTGGCAAGGCGGATCGCCACATATCGAAGAAGTCGCCAAAGGCATACTTGTCGAGCATGGCATATTCCGCAAATTCTACATGTTTCATCCGAAGGAAAGCATCCAAGGCTTCTTGGCTGCCACCGCTGCAATGCGCAACGACCCGTGACGCCTCATCCAACGACAGTCCGAAATCGCCGCTCTCGTGAAGGGCATAGGCCACAAACACGCGTTCGGCAAAGCCGTCGGCCATCGCATCCCAGTCCGTGGTTTGCGACAATCCCTGCTTGCCCAGCGACAAGACCAGCAAAGCGCATACAACAATAGCAATTCTTTTCATGGTAGCAGTGTATTATCTATCTCTTTTTCAACGCGTCACAGATGGCCTCAGCGGCTTTCTCGGAGGCACCTGCGTTACCCATACGGTAGCGCAACTCGTCATAATCCTCCAAAAGCCGACGCTGCCGCTTGCCGTTATGAAGCAGCACGTCCAGTTCCTTGTAAACATTGTCCTCCGTCAAGTCGCCTTGAATCAACTCCTTTACCACTTCCTTGTCCATCACAAGGTTAACCAAAGAAATATATTTCACCTTGATCATCCACTTGGCGAGCCTATAGGAGAAACCGGTGGCCTTATAGCAGACCACTTCGGGGACAGAAAGCAAGGCCGTCTCAAGCGTGGCCGTCCCTGAGGTCACGAGAGCAGCACTTGAGTTTTGCAACAGCTCGTAGGTCTGATTCTCAACATAGAAGGCATCTGTACTGCCCATAATGCTTTTGTACAAGTCCTTATCGAGTGACGAAACGCCAGCCACCACAAACTGATAGTCGGGGAAGCGCTGCACCATCTTCAGCATCACGGGAAGCATCCGTTTCACCTCCTGCTTGCGACTGCCTGGCAGCAGTGCGATGATCTCGCGCTTCTCGCCAAGGCTGTTGCGACGAAGAAAGATGGAACGGTTGGCAGTGCCAAATTTGGCCAACTCGTCAAGCAAGGGATTGCCCACATAGGTCACATCGACACCATAATGCTTGTAGAATTCCTCCTCAAACGGCAAAATAACCAGCATCTTGTCCACCGAGGCCTTAATCTTACGCACACGACGGCGTTTCCACGCCCACACTTGAGGCGAGATGTAATAAAACACCTTGAATCCTTTCTCGTGAGCGAACTTAGCGATGCGAAAATTGAAGCCAGGATAGTCCACTAATACAATGGCATCAGGTTGATAGTCTATAATATCCTTTTTGCATTGCGCAATGTTGCGCAATACTTTGCGAAGGTTGGCGACCACCTCCACGAAACCCATATAGGCCATCGTACGGTAATGCTTCAGCAAGTCGACGCCTTGCGCCTTCATCTTGTCGCCGCCACAACCGCGAAACTCGGCCTTCTTGTCCTTCTGCTTGATTTCGGCAACAAGATTAGAGGCGTGCAAATCGCCGGAAGCCTCCCCCGCTATGATATAATACCTCATCCGTTAGTCGATTTAACAAGAAAGAAAACCAGCAGCATCCCGACCACCGTTATAGCGAGAATGCCTTTTCCCATCTTTTCGAGGTTCCATTTTACGAGCATCATCCTAAACAGGACGACCCCGGGGATGAAAGCCAGAAGGAAAGGTGCGCGATTGCCAAAAATCCCCAACGAATTCCAATTAACGAAGTAGTATAGAGGAAGAAAGGTCAGCACGCAGCAGGCAATCCCAACCAACAATCCTAGCCAAAAACTATCTTTGATTTTCATAAGCGTATTATTTGACATGAGACACGGGACTGCGGGGCACGGGACTTTCTATAGTCTCGCGTCTCGAAGTCTCGTGTCAATAGTTATGTTTTCAAATCCTTTCATCGGCTCAATCTGTGAATGTGCCGTCCAATCGAAGCAAGTGGGCACAACAGAGATGTAGTTGTTCTGCAAGGCCCAGAGGTCAGTGTCAGGGAGAACGTCGTCGCTCTCGAAGGTGCCTTCAAGGTCATAAAACTGCTGACCGTTTTCATCAAACTTGTCCTTGAACAGTTCCACCCAGCGACAGGCTGCCTGTCGGCACACCTTGATGCCTTTCATAGGCTCTTCGCTGCGTTTGGGGAAGTTCACGTTGAGGCAAACACCCTGGGGCAGACCTTCCGCCAGCACCTTTTTCGTGATTTCGAGGATGGCGGTGTCGAGATGGTCAAAGTCAGCATCGGGGTCAAGACTAAAGAGGCTATAACCAATGGCAGCGAGCCCGTTCATGCAGGCCTCGATGACGGCACCGATGGTGCCTGAATAGACTACCGTAGTAGCAGCGTTCATACCATGATTGATGCCCGAGACCACCAAGTCCGGCTGCCTTTCACACAACTTCTGGTAGGCCAGCTTTACGCAGTCGACGGGCGTGCCGTTGCAACGGTATTCGACAAAACCTTCTTCCTGCTGGACGACGCGCACATAAATGCGATCGCGAATAGTGCAGGAATGGCTCTTGGCCGACATCACCTCGTCGGTCGAAATAAGCACCACGTCGCCAAGCGTGCGCATCAAAGTGACTAGCTTGCGCAGGCCTTTGGCGGCATAACCGTCATCGTTGGTAATCAATATCAAAGGGCGTTTTTTGTCCATTCTGCAACAATAATTTGCAAAAATAGAAAAAAGCAATAATGGAATTGCCCTTCGGACAAGAAATCTATCAAAAATCTAATCGAAAAGTCTCATAAAAAAGAGAAATAATAGATTTTGAATGGTTTTAATACTGATTTTAGAAGTTTATTTTGCGAAGCAATCCCATTTTAGAACCCCTTCAAGCATTGATAGAGCTTTCGTGTCGGCAGGCCCATCACATTATAGAACGAGCCTTCCAAACCACTGATGCCCACATAGCCTATCCATTCCTGGATGCCGTAGGCACCCGCCTTGTCGAAAGGCCTGCAATGCTCAATGTAATAGTCGATTTCTTCCGCATCAAGTCGGGCAAACGTAACATTGGAGCGCACCGCAAACGATTCCGTCTTCTTCGCTGAGCGCACTGTGACGCCCGTCACCACATGGTGGGTCTTGCCCGAGAGCAGTCGCAACATTCGTTCAGCGTCTTCCCTATCCTTTGGCTTGCCCAAAATCTCGCCTTCGCAAATGACGACGGTATCGGATGTAATCAACAGATAATCAGCAGGCAGTTCATCGTCATGGAAAGCCAACGACTTTTGCAGGCTGAGGTATTTGGGGACATCGTCCAAAGGCAGATCCATTGGATAATCTTCGGTCGTTTCTTTGGTCAGAATCTCGAAATCCACGCCCATGCCGCGCAGCAGTTCCTGCCGGCGAGGGGATTTGGATGCAAGGATGATATGGTATTTTTTTAGGTTGGAGAGCATATTAATTAGAGGCATTATTATTTCTTGTAAAACCTATCCAATTCCCAACATAAAGGATTGTTTTGGTTTTTGGCAAAAATACAAAAATTTTGATTACCATAAAATAGTAATCATAAAATGGGAATCTGAATGGATTTTGCAGAAACCTCCCATAAAAAACGAAGAGGGTGACCAAAAAGTGGTCATCCTCTTCTTTTTATTCGGAGGGAGATACGAGTCTGTTGTCAAATAGTCGATTCTCAGACAGTGTTCCAGACCTTTTTGGTCACCCTCTTCATTGTTGCACATTCTCGAATGTCATTCTTCGAAATCCTGGTTCTTTTTATACCTAATTATGCCGATGATATCAATAATAAGGAAGATGACACCAGCAACAACCAAGGCCGTACTGCTATTCGTGCCTCTTAGGGCCAACGTGCCAGTTAATCCCCCAATTATCATTGCGATACTGATCAACAACCCAATTATTCTTCCTACCATAATGATTTCATTTTAATAGTTAGTCAATGATTAACGGTTTTCACAGCAACTTCTTCTTCAAAGTCTCGATCATGTCAACCGTCATCTTGTCGAGGTCGTACTTCGGGTTCCAGCCCCACTCAGCGCGGGCGCAACTGTCGTCCATCTTGTTCGGCCAACTGTCGGCGATAGCCTGACGGATCGGGTCGAACTTGTACTCCATCTCAAAGTTCGGATAATACTTCTTGATAGCGTTGTAGATGATTTCCGGGTCGAAACTCATGGCCGTCACGTTGAACGAGTTGCGATGCACCAGCTTGGTCGGGTCGGCTTCCATGATGTCGACCATGGCATCCAAAGCGTCGGGCATGTACATCATGTCCATATAGGTGCCTTTGCTGATGGGGCAGTAGAACTTCTCGCCCTTCACTGCAGCGTAGTAGATTTCCACGGCGTAATCGGTGGTGCCACCGCCAGGCAAGGTCAAGTTGCTAATCAAACCCGGGAAACGCACGCTGCGGGTGTCCACGCCAAAGCGAGTGAAGTAATAGTCGCTCAACAGTTCGCCCGTGACCTTGGTCACACCATAGATGGTGTTCGGGCGTTGGATGGTGTCCTGAGGCGTGTTGTCGTGAGGCGTGCTGGCGCCAAAAGCGCCAATGGATGAAGGCGTGAAGACGGCGCAGTTGAAAACGCGTGCCGTTTCAAGGCAGTTCACCAACGAACCGATGCCAACATTCCAACCCAGCATGGGGTTCTTCTCAGCGGTAGCCGAAAGGATGGCAGCAAGGTTATAGATGGTGTCGATGTTGTAGCGTTTCACCACGTCGACAATCTGCATGATTTGGGTCGAGTCGATTCTCTCAAAAGGGCCGGTCTCGACAATCTCACCGGTCAAAGGGCGAAGATCCGAGGCCACCACGTTTTCGTTGCCGTAGGTAGCACGGAGCTTCTTCACCAATTCTGTTCCGATCTGTCCGCCGGAACCAACGATTAATATTTTTTTCATATCATCAAATCTGTAGAGACGTTTCATGAAACGTCTCTACATTCAATTATTTTAATATTCCTAATTCTTTACCAATCTTCACGAAGGCGGCGATGCACTTGTCGAGGTGCTCACGCTCGTGGGCGGCACTCACCTGCACGCGGATACGAGCTTGTCCCTTCGGCACCACAGGATAGTAGAATCCCGTGACGAAGATGCCTTCTTCCTGCAACTTGGCAGCGAACTTCTGCGACAGCGGGGCGTCGTAGAGCATCACGGCGCAGATGGCGGATTGCGAAGGCTTGCAGTCGAAGCCAGCCTCGGTCATCTTCTTGATGAAGTAAGCGGTGTTCTCATGCAGTTTGTCTTGCAAGGCGTTGGTCTCGCTCATCATCTCGAACATGCGGATGCCAGCGGCCACGAGGCCAGGAGCCATCGAATTGGAGAACAGATACGGACGGCTGCGTTGACGCAGCATGTCGATGATTTCCTTGCGACCCGTGGTGAAACCTCCCATAGCGCCACCGAAGGCCTTGCCGAGGGTACCCGTCAGGATCTCAATCTTGCCACGGAGGTTGTAGTGCTCGGTGACACCACGACCCGTGCGGCCGACCACACCAGCGGAGTGGCTCTCGTCGACCATCACCATGGCATTGTATTTCTGTGCGAGTTCGTAAATCTTATCAAGCGGGCAGACATTGCCATCCATCGAGAACACGCCGTCGGTGACGATGAGGCGGAAACGGCAACCTTGCGCGTCTTGCAGTTGCTTCTCAAGGTCGGCCATGTCGGCGTTGGCATAGCGGAAACGCTGGGCCTTGCAGAGGCGCACGCCATCGATGATGGAAGCGTGGTTCAAAGCATCGGAGATGATGGCATCGTCAGGACCGAGCAGCGGTTCGAACACACCACCGTTAGCATCGAAGCAAGCGGCATAGAGGATGGTGTCTTCCGTGCCGAAGAACTCAGCGATCTTGGCTTCCAATTTCTTGTGGAGGTCCTGGCAACCGCAGATGAAGCGGACGGAGGCCATACCGAAGCCGCGGGCGTCCATGCCGTCCTTGGCAGCTTGGATCAACTCAGGGTTGTCGGCGAGACCAAGGTAGTTATTAGCGCAGAAGTTGAGGCACACCTTGCCACCAACCATGATTTCAGCGCCTTGGGCACTCTCGATGATGCGTTCTCTTTTATACAGGCCGTCGGCTTCAATCTGGGCCAACTCCTTTTTCAGATACTCTTGAAAATTAGCGTACATTTTATTAAAGTTTAAAGTTGTTCAGTTGTCAGATGTTCTGTTGGCGTTGGACGCAGAAACCATTGGCCTTTTGACAAACCCAAAGACCCAATGAACGCTGCTTGACGCCACACTTTGGCTGCAAAGTTACGAAAAGGATTGATAGGTTGTTTCTGTTTTCCTGCATTTTTTTCTCTATCCCTAATACGCATAAAAAAAGCACGGACGAATCCGTGCTTATGATATTGAGCGCATATACAAATCACGACATAAGACCAATTCCAGCATAGACAAGATAGAACACAACACATCCCGCGATGCCGAAGAGAAAACCGACAATGGTCAAACCTTTCTTCCTATTCCTGAGGAACAAGCCGATAAAGCACAGCAAGGCACCAAGTCCGCAAAGAACCAAACTAATGATGTTAAGGATAGGCACCCAGCATATTACGAGACCAATCAGTGACAAGATAAAACCGGCAATGCCAAGTCCATTTTTTCTTTTCGAATTACCCATGTGTTTATCCCTAGATCCGTGTCGGGCGCAACTTTTAAGTTATGATTAAAACAACCCTGCAAAAGTATAAATTAATTCAATACTACAAATAGTGTCTCCATTTTTTCCAACAAATCTTGCCATTATCATAATGACGGTCACTGCCTCCATTTCAAATTACATTCCTCAGCACCCACCAAACACATATCGCCGCCGCATAGATATACAAAGCCACCGGCGCTTGCACCACATTCCTGACTTTTAAAGGGAAACCTTTGTTGCTTTTCAAGGTAAGCATCAAAGGAATCAGGTAGGGCAACGACAACATCGTGAAAGGATTGTGATGAAAAGCCTCCACAAACCTACCATGCAGCAGCGCATGCACAAGACGCTGGTTGCCGCAGGAAGGGCAATCATAACCCGTCAATGCTTTCATCGGGCATTTCCATGCCCATCCCGCAGACGAAGGGTCATAAAAGTAATAGACACACACCAACAAGAGCATTGCTATTACCACCACAACGACAACAACAATACTTTTGCGAGTCATACTACAAGACACGTCATTCTCCCATAATCATGGACAGATCCTAATATGCCCATTAACGGGACGGATATTCAACCTTAAAAGTCTCCGATTGCTCCAGCCATCACTAAAATAAAGTAAAGAACATTGATAACGATTCCGATAATCAAACCCGTTGTTCCCTTACTGCGCGCGCTATCAGATGCTTCTTGGGCCTCCTCATATTTTCCCTCATCCCAAAGTCGATTCACTTTGGCGGCATTAACAACGGAGGGAATGCCTAAAGGCCAACAAAAGATTATACAAGCGATGGCCAATCCTAGATAATTATTAGGTCTATCTGGCCTATTACCGATATTGGCACTTGGATTAGGAGTTGGAGTGGGAGTGGGACTAGTATTGGCCGCAGGGGCAGGGCGAGAATCAGCAACCTTACTACCACAATACTCGCAATACACGCTGTCTGCTTCAATATTGGCATGACAAGTGGGGCATTTCTTCATAGCGACACCTTGTTTGTCTCCATAATAATTGTTGGGGCTTTCTTCCATAAGTGTTTCCCTTATTCGTGTCGGGTGCAACTTTTAAGTTATTATTGACTATGCAAAGATAAGACTTTTTTTATTGTAACATGCCTAAAGTGTTCATTTTTTACAATTCTGGCAATCCGAAACCAATTCTTACAGTTTATTTTGTAATTTTGCGGCTCTTATAAACGCAAAAAAAAAGATGAACAACGCTCTATACATCTATAACAGCCTGTCGCGCTGCAAGCAACCCTTCAAGCCCCTCAACGCCCCCCATGTGGGCATGTATGTCTGTGGCCCCACCGTGTACGGTGATGCGCACCTCGGCCATGCCCGTCCAGCCATCACTTTTGACTTGGTTTTCAGGTATCTGAAACACCTTGGCTATAAGGTCCGTTATGTGCGCAACATTACCGATGTAGGCCATTTGGAGCACGATGCCGACGAAGGCGAAGACAAAATAGCAAAGAAGGCACGCCTCGAAAACCTCGAACCGATGGAGGTGGCACAATATTACACCAACCGCTATCATGCTGCGATGGACAAACTGAATGTGCTTCGTCCTTCGATTGAACCTCACGCTTCGGGACACATCATCGAGCAGATTGCCATGGTCCAAAAAATCTTGGACCACGGTTATGCATACGTGGAGAATGGTTCGGTTTATTTCGACATCGAGAAATACAACAAGGAGCATCCTTATGGCATCCTTTCGGGACGCAATTTCGAGGAGATGCTCAACACCACCCGCGAGTTGAGCGGTCAAGAGGAGAAGCACAACCCTGTCGACTTCGCCCTGTGGAAAAAGGCCGAGCCCAAGCACATCATGCGCTGGCCTTCACCATGGAGTGATGGTTTCCCCGGTTGGCACATGGAATGCTCGGCGATGGGTTGCAAATACCTAGGCGAGACCTTCGACATTCACGGCGGTGGCATGGACCTCATGTTCCCCCACCACGAGTCGGAGATTGCCCAAAGCATGGCGGCCAACGGCAAACAGCCCGTCGTGTATTGGATGCATAACAATATGATCACCATCGGCGGACAGAAGATGGGCAAGTCGTTGGGCAACTTCATCACTCTCGACGAGTTCTTCAACGGCAGCCACATCAATGCCAAGGGCGAGGAGATGATTGCCCAGCCTTACAGCCCTATGACCATCCGCTTCTTCATCCTGCAGGCCCACTACCGCAGCACGCTCGATTTCAGCAACGAAGCCCTGCAAGCCGCCGAGAAGGGCTACAACCGCCTGATGGAAGCCGTGAAGGCCGCCAAGAGCCTGAAAGCCACCGAAGGTGCCGCCAGCCTCGACATCCAGAAGATCGTGGATGCTTGCTACGACGCCATGAACGACGACTTCAACAGCCCCATCGTCATCGCCAACCTCTTCGAGGCAGTGCGCATCGTCAACACCGTCAAGGACGGCAAGGCACAAATCAACGCCGAGGAACTGGAATTACTCAACAAACTGTTTAATGACTTCGTCTTCGACATCCTGGGCCTGGTGGAGAGCAACGCCTCCAATGGCAACGGTGCCGTGGTCGACGGCCTGATGCAGACCATCATCGACATCCGCAAGCAGGCCCGGGCCAACAAGGACTGGGCCACCAGCGACAAAATCCGGGACGAACTCGCCAAACTGCACATCACCTTGAAGGATGGCAAAGACGGCACGAGTTGGGTGATGGAATAACACTCAGCAAACATGAAGAAGAGCAGCAGCACAAGCAAATACCACTTCAGGAACCTCGTCTTCGAAGGCGGCGGCGTGAAAGGCATCGCCTACGTGGGTGCCCTTGAGGTGCTTGACAAGGAAGGCATCCTCAGAAACATCGAACGCGTGGCAGGCACCTCGGCAGGCGCCATGGTGGCCGTCCTCGTCGGGTTGGGCTATTCTGCTGCCGAGTTGAGAGACATCCTTTGGAACCTCAATTTCCAAAACTTCTTGGATGACTCTTGGGGATACATTCGCGACACCAAACGCTTCATCACGGATTACGGCTGGTATAAAGGCGACTTCTTCCGCAACCTGATGGCCGACTTCATCAAGCAAAAAACCGGCAACGGAGAAGCCACCTTTAAGGACCTTCAGGATGACACGAAATACAAGGACATCAACTTGATTGGCGCCGACCTCTCGACAGGTTGCACCCAGGTGTTCAATGCCAGAAACACCCCGGAGGCTAAAGTGGCCGATGCCGCCCGCATCTCCATGTCCATCCCCTTGTTCTTTGCTGCGGTGAAAGGCGTCAACAAAGACAACCATATTTATGTCGATGGCGGCCTTCTCGACAACTATGCCATCAAAGTCTTCGACCGCAAGAATCTTGTTTACGACCAGCAAAACAACGCCAGAAGGACCGAGTATTACGAAATCCTCAATGAGAAATTGTCGACGCTATCGCCAAGAGCCGCCAGACCTGGTCAATTCAAAAACCTCTATGTCTACAACAAAGAGACATTAGGTTTCCGTTTGGATGGGAAAGAAGAGATTGCCAAGTTCATCGATCCAGAATTCCAACCCCCGGCGAAAGAAATCAAGTCCCTGTTTTCATACACCAAGGCTTTGATCACTACGCTTCTTGACGCGCAGGACAGCGTACACCTGCACAACGACGACTGGCAGCGCACGGTCTTCATCGACACCTTTGACATCGGTCCCATCGACTTCGACATATCGGACACTAAAAAGCAGAAGCTTGTAGACTCTGGTACAGTTTGCGCCCAAGCCTATCTTGAATGGTACAACAACGATGAAGAAAAAGCCAACAAGTAAACCTATATTTTAACTTCAGACTATCAACCAAACCTAATGAAATCTTTTTTTTTGAACAATGCCAAAGGCAATAGCCTTACTCTTGTCGTTTTAGTTTTAACGCTTTTCCTTGCCAGACCCATCAAGGCGCAAGAATCTTTCTACTCCTATGACAACCGTACTTTCTTTGAAGTCGACGGTCGCTTGGGCAAGTATTTTCCTTTTGAGGAACGCCATGCCTATATGAAGGTTTTGCCACAATACGGCCTCGACCTGCGTATCGGACGCCAGACTGACGGTAGGATGCAATGGGAAAAAGATTTCAACCACCTTTCCTATGGTGCTTTCCTTCGTTTCGAGAAAAACAATGTGGACAGCATCCAATTCATCGATCGCGACGCATATGGCTATGAACGCGAGAATTGGCGTGCCCTCGGCGACTGCTACTCGCTTGGTGGCTTTATCAACGGACACCTCTATCGTGGCAAATACTGGTCGTTCGACTACGACATCATGGGCGGTCTCTCATTTTGGACCAAACACGGCGACGAGTTCATCGGCTCCGTGGCCAACGTGCACCTCGCCATCGACGCTGGTCCGACCTTCATGATCGAGGACAACTTCGACGTCACGCTGCGCTACCAGTTCTCGCATTCGTCGAATGCGGCGCTGCGTTTGCCCAACTGCGGCATCAACGTGTTCAGCTGGGTGGTGGGACTGCGTTATCATCCCAACGGCCGTCCCGAGATGGTTCCCAAAGAACAGCCTCGTCCTATATTCCAAAAGTCCACCTCAATCTTCGCAACTGAGTCGGTCGGCCTCCTGCAGACCAACGAATGGATGCGCAGCTACCAGACCGTCGACGGTTCCATGGTCAGCGACCTGCCCAACGAACGCCCCTACTACTTCGCCGATGTCATCCAATTGGGTGTGCACCGCCAATTCCACCCCAAGTTCAGCTACGATGTGGCCTTGGACTTCGGCTGGACGGGTGAAACCAAGCGCATGTATGAGAAAGCACATCAGATGTATGGTGACGGACACGAGTACTTCACTGGCGACGATGCCATCCCGCTGATGGAATACAGCTTCGCCCGCGGCCTGCACTTTGCTCCGTCGGCCATGTTCGAAATCAACTACAACCGCTTCGCGTTCTGCCTCGGCGGCGCCTATTACCTCTGGCACGGCATCTATTACGGCACCGACCAAAAGAAGACCTGGGGGTTGGCCGAGTCATCGGAAAGCAACTTTGAGGACACCTACCTTCCACCCTGCTATCGTACTTTCTATGGTCGCTTAGGGTTTAAGTATTACTTGGGCGACAATCACAACATGTTCGTTGGGTCTTTCATGAAGGTCCACGAGGCAGTCATCGACTATGCTGAGTTCACCTTCGGCATGAACCTATATAGCTGGAAAGACAAGAAATAAGGCTTATTCGCCTTCTCCGTAGTCGACTTCCTTAACGAGAATGCCCTGCTCGTCGTAGAACTTCCACTTGCCAACGTGCTTGCCATTCTTGTATTGGCCCTCTTCATATTTGTTGCCGTTGGAATAGAACACCTGTGCGGCACTCGTACGCTTGCCATCTTTGAAAAACCCATGGCTCTGCACACGACCATCAGGAAAATATGCAGTCCACTCCCCTTCCATCTTGCCTTCCTTCATGCCGCCTTCCATCTTCACCTGACCTGTTTCATAGTACTCAACCTCCTTCACGCATTGGTTGTGCCTGTTATAAGAACGAACAATCTGCGGTTGTCCGTTAGAATAGGTGACCTCCACTTTCTCGGTTAGTGGACCCGAGCAAGAGGCAAAAAGAATCACCACAAACAAAAACAAGAATAGTTTTTTCATCATTTCATCATTTTATCTGTTGAATTCTAGTCTTTCTCCTTTACAATCCTCATGGAAGACACCATGCTCAAAAACCAAGTTGCCATTCACAAAGGTGTGCGTCACCCGACAATGAGATTGCATGCCGACATAGGGTGTCCAACCGCATTTGGAATACTCTTCCTCGTCTGAAATACAATGGATGTCTTTCATGTCAACCAGGGCCAAATCGGCAAAATAACCTTCGCAGATGAAACCTCTACGGTCAATTTGGTACAAAAGGGCTGGATTGTGGCACATCAACTGAACTAGAAGTGGCATATCCAAGGACCCACTCTTCATCACATTCACCATAACGTCGAGGGAATGTTGGATGGACGGGAAACCCGACTTGCTCGTGAAATAGTCGCCCGTAAACTTCTCCTCCTTCAGATGCGGCGCATGGTCGGTACCAATTGTGTCGATAAGACCTTCTCGCAAGGCATGCAGCAACGCTTCCTTGTCGCGGTGCGACTTGATGGCCGGATTGCACTTGATGGCGAAACTCTTCTGATCATAATCATGGTTGTCGAACAAAAGGTAATGCGGACAGGTTTCAGCAGTTATCTTTTTGTCTTTCAACGGAATGTCATTTCTAAACAAAGACAGTTCTCTTTGCGTGGAAACATGCAACACATGCAATCTTGCGCCAAAATGATCTGCCATATCAACGGCCTTGGACGAGGACTTGTAACAAGCCTCCATAGTACGCACAAAAGGATGAATGCTCGCATCAGCGATAACTTCACCCTTGGCGGCCAAGTCCTTGCAGCGCACCGTATTCTCATGGATGGTCTGCTCGTCTTCACAATGCGCAGCGATGAGACAGGGTGACTCCCTAAACAGGCGCACCAACACTTCATTTTTGTCAACCAACATGTTACCCGTGCTGGAACCCATAAACAGTTTGATGCCGCACACGGTCTTGGGGTCTGTCTTGACAACTTCAGCAAGGTTGTCGTTGGTGGCACCCAGATAGAAGGAATAGTTTGCCAAAGACTTCTCCGCGGCGAGGTTGAATTTCTGCTGCAGGAGTTCTTGTGTAGTCGTCTGCGGATTGGTATTGGGCATATCCATAAACGAGGTCACTCCGCCTGCCACAGCCGCGCGACTCTCCGTGTAGATGTCGGCCTTATGCGTCAAACCCGGTTCACGGAAATGCACATGCTCATCAATGATGCCGGGAATGAGGTATTTGCCTGTGGCATCGATGACTTGGGTATAAGGTCCCTGAGCCTGTCGAAGGGCCGCCTCAACATCAACCGGCCCTTCGACGGGTTCAGGGACCTCGCGGACGATCTTGGCAATCTTGCCATCCGAAACGAAAACACTTGCCACAAAGGTCTGGCCTTCATTGACAAGTGTCGCATTTTTAATACAATAATTCATGCTGCTTTCCTCGGTTTGATTTTTCCAAACATGCCTCTCAAACGCAAGTTGATGACGCCGAACACGGCTTCGCGGAAGATGCCTTTGCTCATTTTCGACTGACCTTCTCGGCGGTCGGTGAAGATAATCGGCACTTCCTCAATCTTAAAGCCTAGTTTCCAAGCGGTATATTTCATCTCGATTTGGAAGGCATAGCCCACAAATTTGATTCTGTCCATATCTATGGTTTCAAGCACCTTGCGGGTGTAGCACACAAAACCAGCCGTGGTGTCGCGCACCTTCATGCGGGTGACGAAACGAACGTATGCCGAGGCATAATATGACATCAGCACGCGCCCCATGGGCCAGTTGACCACGTTGACGCCCGTCTTGTAGCGCGAGCCCACCGAGAGGTCGGCACCATTGGCGCAGGCATCATGCAAACGCGAGAGGTCATCTGGGTTGTGCGAGAAATCGGCATCCATCTCGAAGACATATTGATAGTCGCGCTCCAAAGCCCACTTAAAGCCCGTGATATAGGCCGTGCCAAGTCCCAACTTCCCTGCCCTTTGAATCATGAAAAGGCGGTCCGCAAACTCCGTCATCAGGTTTTTCACAATGTCTGCGGTGCCGTCGGGGCTGTTATCGTCGATAATCAAAATATCAAACGCCATGGGCAGATTGAAGACGTAACGGATAATCTTCTCGATATTCTCTTTCTCCTTGTAAGTCGGGATGATAACCAGATTCTCTGACATACCAAATTCGTTTTCTTATCAACGTGCAAAGATAGGGGAAAATTGCAAACTAGAAGCGAATCACACAAAAAAAGCCTGCGCCTTCCCTCCCTAAACGGGGCAGGGGGAGTCGCAGACTTTTCATTTGTGTTTTATATGCGCCTTATTCCTCCACCACGAAGTTCTTCACCTCCCAAGTGGCCGATGCGCTGAAGTTGCTCGTGTACTTAAACGCGATGGTCACCCTCTGACCCAGATACTGGTTCAAGTCGGCAGTGGAATTGATGAAGGTCCAGTTGCTGCCAGCAGGCCATTGGCTGAGGCTCAGTTCGGTCCAATTGCACTGTAGGACTTCACCGGCATAATCGGTGGAAATCATCACCGACAAAGCGCCATCAGGAGAGGCATAGTTGACGGCTTGATCAAACTTCAACGTAGCAGCGCTGGCGTTTGAAAGATCGATGGCAGGCGAAACCAACCAACTCTCTGCGGCATAGGCCTGACCGACATAGGCGCTGGCCTTCATGCAGGAATAGTTGCCGTCATGTTGCCAGACATAGGTCAACTCTTGAGGCAGCATGACATCCTCAATGGTGAACTGGCCTTGACCGTTAACAAAGGTCTCGGAGAAAATGGTCGTTCCAGGAGTCGGAGGAGGTGTGACGCCGCCTTCCAAGACGAAGTCATTCTCGGTGCCACCACTGTCGCGCAGTCCGGCTTGGTTGAAGTACTTGCGGAGTTTACCATTCACAGCCAGATGCTTGCCGAGGTTGTCAGGGTTTTCCATCAAGTTGACTTGTATACGAAGGGGTTTGCCTGCGGGCAAATTGACAATGATGCATTGGCTGATTTCACGGCATGCAGCGTCGTCAGCGATGACCACGTTGGTGGCCAAGTCAAACGGAGCGTCCCAATTGATGTCAGCGTTGCCAGTGACCGAACTCAAGCCCGATTTCACGGCACCGACGATATAGCCATGCACCCATGCGATGGGTTCTTCGCTCTGCAAGCCGATACCAGCAGCCACATTGTACGGGTCGTCGGCCGTGCCGCTACCTTCGCCCTGTCCAGGAGTGGGAGGCGTAGGAGGCGTCACGCCACTACCCTCTTCAATGGTGATGCTTTGGATCTCCATCGTGCCAGCCTTGCTGTCAGTGGAGACATACTTCACTGCTATGGTAATTGTCTGACCCACATATTCCGTCAGCGAGATTTCCGAGGTGATGAAGTCATTCCAGTTACTGCCTTCCACCAAAGTGGCGGGAACTTGCGTCCAACTGGCCATATTCGGGTCACTGCCCCAAGTGTAGTTAGTCGACGCCCAAACGGTGACTTCCTCATTGATGTTGTTGAAGTAACGGCCGATGTATGACATAGTCATCTTGGCATCATCCACGCCCGTGATGGCCACTGGCGAAGAGATGAGCCAGTCTTCGTTGGCATAGTAACTGCCGCCGACATAACCCGTCATCTTGGCGGTGCTGTAGTCAATTTCCCAGGATTGAGCGCCAAAGATGTCATAAGTCATATAAGTGCCAAACTCTGAGGCAAAGCTTTGGGTGTAAGGCATGCTCTGAACTTCACCGCCAGGTTGCGGTCCAGGAGGAGGCGTCGGACCACTACCCTCTTGGATGAGGATGCTCTGCACCTCGATGGTACCCGCCTTGACATCATCGGAGACGTACTTAATGGCCACACAAATCTTCTGACCCACAAATTGTGAGAGGTCGACGGTGGTGGAAACAAAGTCGGTCCAGTTATTACCCAAGATCCAAGTGGCGGGAACTTGAGTCCATGTGGCCAAGGTCGGGTCGCCCGAAGTATAATCGGAAGAGACCTGGAGGGTAACATCGCTATCCAAATTGTTGAAATAACGCGCAATGTAGGTCATGGTCAAGCTGGCACTCGAGACATTCTCCAAGGAGAATTTGGCAGAAATCAGCCAGTCTTCGTTAGCATAATTGGTGTTGCTAGCATAACCCGTCATCTTGGCAGTATTGTAGTCAATCTCCCATGACTGGGGACCAGCCGCATCGTAAGTGGTATAGGTGCCAAACGAAGAGGCAAAGTCCTGATAATACGGCAGACCATTGTCGCCGCCAGGCACATAGCCGTCAAACTCAAGTTCGCGAGCCGAACGGATAAGGAGTTGCCACGTGCTATTGTACACCGTGGCAATAGCCACCAAGTTACCCGTGCCCTGCGGCAGCGAGTCGTTGGCAAAGTTGGCGTAGTTGCTCGTACGAACAATGACGGTCTGAGAATAGTCGGTCGGGTCGGCCAACGTACGATTGCCGTAAGTGGTCGGATCTGCGAAGGTGTTCTGTTCAGTGAACTTCACGTTCTCCAACTTCACCAAACCCGCCAAGTGCTGGCCAGCGTTGATGTTAGCGATGGTGGTCACTTCAGGTTCGATGGGTTTGTTGTTGGCCAAGATAACGATATGGCCATCGGCCTCGAAGTTGCTCAACTGCGGCAGGTTGTTGTACATGGCGTAGGTGACATCCTTCAGGTAGACACGGACGGAGTCGCCAATGCGAACACCGCTAACGGCATCCAGGTACAGCTCGATGGCGGCACCAGAGGCGCGGTCCTGCATAAAGGCAGCCTTGTAGAGGTTGCCCGACACCTCGTCTGCAGTAATGATTCCATACACCGAGGCATCTTCCGTAAACACGGTGCCCGGCTCCATTTTCAAAATCGAGTCAATGGTGTAAACCGTACCTATAGGCAGGTCTTGGATAGGCGGTTCGGGATACTCTTTCTTGCAGGCGGTAAACATCATGCCCACCATGGCAAGGAGGAGAAATGCGTTGAATAATTTGTTTTTCATTGTATTTGGTGTTTATTTGTTGATTTCTATTTTGCTGCTGGCTATTGGCAGTTTTAACCGACAGCGTCATTGCGGACTTGATCCGCAATCTCCTGAACGCTGGTAACTGCCAAAGTCCAGAAACTACTTCCTAACCGTAAAACTAATATAATAATTCAAACCGTACATATAGGAATACTTCTCGGGGAACATATCGGGGTTGTTGGCGTTGAAGCGCAATTGTTCGTAACCGTAAAGGATAGCGCTCTTGTTGTTGAGCAGGTTATTGACGCTCAAATTGAAGAGGAAATAGTAGCCTTTGTAACGCTTCGAGAAACCACCGTAGAAGTCAAGCGTGAAAGCAGGCTTTAACGGGTTTTGACTCAAAACGTCCTCAATGCGGATGTCACCCACGGCGTAGTGGTCCATACCATGTTTCGTGTGGTTATAGGGATTCACGTCGAAGTACATATTGGCCATATAGTTGCCGTTGAGGCTCACCCACCAATACTTAGGCGAGTTGTACTTGATACCTAACGAAGCCACCGTCTCGGGACCTGACGAAACATGATAGTGCTTCAGATAAGCCGTATGGCCATCGATGTAGGCGATGTCGTTGTTGTCGTCATACACCGAGAACAACGGGTTGTTAGCATAGACATGGATGCCGTTGGCGGCAGCGGCCTGCAGGGTAACCGTTGGGGAGACGTTATACTCAGCTCCCATCTCCAAACCGAGGCAACGTTGTTTAGTGCCCGTCATGATGAAGTTGATGAACTCGCTGGTATAGGAGTTAGCACTGGTGGTAGTGTTCTGATAGACATTTTCACAATAGAAGCTACGGTTCCAGATGATGTTGTTATAGGTGTTGTAATAACCCGTCAGGCGGAACTTGAACTCAGGCGAACGGTACATGTAGCTCAGGTCGACAGCGTTGATGCGCTCGCTCTTCAGGTCGCCCTCCACGACGGTGTGACGCGTACGCGGCGACACATAGATGTCGCGGAATTGGGGAGACTGCAACATGTAAGCCCAATTGACCACGATGTGGTTGCGGCCGTTGATGGCATAGGAAACACCCGCCTTCACACCAGGATCCAAGAAGTTGTGTTTCACGTCATCACCATACGAGTTGTCGGCAAACTCACCATTCCTGAACAGGCCGGTACGCCAAATCTGCGTGAATGAGAGTTGCACACCAAGATACATGTCGAAGTTGCCAACGAGCCAGTCGATCTGGTCCCAAACGCGACCATAGTTGCGGTTGGCGTAATAGTTATAATTAATGATGTCGCCAACCTTAGCCACATGGTTCGTGTTGAGCAGATTGGTCTGACAGTCATCGGTTTCAAGGTTTTCGGCATACTTATTAATATCGTAGTAGTAGTCGCCGCCAAGGAGGTCGTTGACGCACTCATAATAATGCGTTCTCGACACATTGACTGCCAAACCGCCAGTCATGATGAGGTTAGGCTTGAACTCATGCTTGAAGTAGGAGGCGCCACCCGTCTGCATCTTGTCGTAGTGACGTTCGGCAAGGATATACTTCGAGAAACTTCCCGTCACCGTGCCGTCTTCGCCATTGTTGGCGTTCTGCACAGAGAAGAGGTGGTTGCGGTTAGCCATGTAGAGACCGTCCCAGTCGATTTGGGTGACTTTCGGGTCGCGGTTACGCCAAGCCTCAAACTGCGCCTCGATTTCAGCCGTGCTATGGGCATTGGTCATGTAATAACTCGGCAGATTCTTGTAATAGTCGGGACGCGGGTCGGGGGCTTCACCCCATTCCAACGAGGTCTGACCAGCCTTGCCAGCAAAAAAGTAGGCAGAGGTCTGGAAGGAGGTCTTCCTGCTTGGCGTCCAATACCAAGTGAGGTTGGCAAAAGGTTGATGATAGGTGCTCACGCGCGAGTTGCGGACAACTTGCGTGCCGTTGGCGTCAATGGTCTGATAGCCCCAGTTGGGGTTGTAGTAGTTGGACCCGACCAGATCGTAGGCTTCCTGAACCACAGGAGCCGAACCACCGCGCTGCGAGGGCGCACCGAACACGGTGAGGTCGAGGCTGTGCTTGTCGTTGAACTTCTTCTCCACGGAGAGGAAATAGCTGTAGGCTTGGTAGAAAGAGCCTTCCGTGTAGCCCGTCACAGTGCTATACAAGTTGTTCTTCCAATTGGAATCATAGTTGCCATTGGCATGAATACCCGAATAGCGCCCGCTGGCGGCAGCCATCAAATACCAGCCCTTCCCTATCTCGCCTGTGCCGATGGAGGCCATGGCGCGATGGTTGTAGGAACGGTTGCTGAAAGCGTAACTTACGGAAATCTGCTTGCGATACTCCGAAGCGCGAGTCGAGAAAGCCGTCAGGCCACCCAGGTTGCCGAAACCGGCACTGGTCTTGCCAAGGCCTTCTACAATAAACGAGTTACGGAAAGCGTCGTTGAGGCCTCCCCAATTGGAGAAGACCGGACGCCCCGTCTCGGGATCGTTCATCAGGATGCCATTGATCATCACGTCGCTGTACTTCGAGTCGTTGCCGCGCACGCGGTAGCGCAGCGAGCCAAAGTTGTAGGCCGCGATGCTGTTGAACACATCGCGCGACGAGTTAAGCAACGTAGAGGCATCGTTGACCGAGGTGGAGGACTCCTCAAAATCGGAATCCATCAGGATCACCGTCGGCAATTCATTGTTGTTCAAGTCGGCAGTGTCGACAACTTGTGCATACGCCCCCGTCATCAGCATCGTCGCGAACAAAAAAAGTAGAATTTTCTTCATATTGAACTTATTATGATTTGCGATGGGTTTGTGTCAATCAAACGGACAAAAATAGGAAAAAGTTCTTTAGCCGCTATCATTTTTATTGGATTAATTTGCTACCTTTGCCGCGTTATCAACCCAAATATCACGCTCTACATGAACAAACACTTTGCTTTCATACTTGCTCTTTTGGCCTTTGGCATTGGTTTTACAAGCCTCAAAGCACAAGAAAAACAGGCCTATAAAGTCGGCATCGTCGGGTTCTACAATCTGGAAAACCTTTTTGACACCATTGACGACCCGTTGAAACTCGATGAGGAGTTCCTGCCCCAAGGCGCCAACCAGTGGAATACCGAAAAATACCTCAATAAACTCCACAACATGGCTTACGCCATCTCCACCATCGGCTCCGACATCACGCCCGACGGCGTGGCCATTCTTGGCATGTCGGAGATAGAGAACCGCCATGTGCTAGAAGACCTGGTGGCACAGCCTGAAATCAAGGACCGCAACTATCAAGTGGTGCACTACGACTCGCCCGACCGCCGTGGCGTGGATGTGGGATTGCTCTACAACCCCAAGTATTTCAAGCCCACCAATAGCAAGTCATATCGCACCATCGTTCCCGATGATCCCGAGTTCATCACTCGCGACCAATTGGTGGTCTCTGGCCTCTTCGATGGCGAGATGATGCACTTCATCGTCATGCACTGGCCATCGCGCGTGGGTGGTGAGAAACGTTCCATGCCTGGCCGTATCGCAGCGGCCAACCTCTGCCGCCACATCGCCGACAGCATCATGCGCGAAGACCAAAACGCCAAGATTATCATGATGGGCGACTTCAACGACTATCCGACCAACAAGACGGTTACCGAATACCTGCGTGCCTCGGGCGACATGAAAGACTTGCGCGACGGCGAGTTTTTTAACCCCATGTATGACCTGCACAAGAAAGGTTATGGCACCAACTTCTACCGCGATGCGCCCGGCGTGCTCGACCAGATGATTCTCACCCCTGCCCTGCTACCCAACGGCTATAACACCTACCAGTTTAAGAACGCGATGGTCCACAACAAGGAATTCCTGAAGCAACATGGCGGCAGATACAACGGTTATCCTTTCCGCACCTTTGCCGGCGGCGTCTGGATGGGAGGGTATAGTGACCACTTCCCGGTGTATGTGATTCTGCTGAAGAAAGCGTAAAAACCAAGGTCCCTGAGCCTGTCGAAGGACCGCCATCAGAAATATAAACCTTCCAAACATAACCCTCTTTAGCCCAATCCCCAGCATCAATCGCCGTCACATGCTCCGTGAGGGCTTGACTGTGGATGAGCCTGCCGCTCAAATCATACACCTCCACCCGCGCATCCTTCAATCCAGTCCTGATGTTCAGCACATCCTTCCCCGGATTAGGATAAGCAATCGCCACTTTCAGTCCGTTTTCGTGGGCTTCTTCAACATTCCAAAAAGAATCTGCAAGTATATGGTAGATTTTGTCGTCAATTGTAGTGACAACACAATCACCATTAGGCAATATAGCCTCGGCTATTCCCGATGAGTTCCATTTCTAATGGCTCTTGCGCTTGCATCGCAACCCCTCCCGCCATCAGCAGGAGCGCAAGCAGGGTTGTAATTCTTGTTGCTTTCATCGTATCGTTATCTTATTCGTCCAAACTTTTCCCACCACATCGCTGATGTGCAGCAGGTAAACACCTTGCGGCAAATCAGCAACGGGAATTTCATTCGTATCGTGCACGGTCTTCACCAATTGCCCATAGGCATTGTAAACCTGCACTTCGTCGGGAAGGATGCCATCTATCGTTATCTTTTCCTTTGCGGGATTGGGATAAACCCCAATCGTACTATTATCTTCCCCAATTCCGTCATAAACCTTGAAATAAGCCACAAGATGCAAATCCTCAACCACATCGATGCCCAAAATCTCTTCAGTCGACACAATAACGCCATCCGACTTCCAGCAATCAAATTCAAAACCTGGTCTTGGATACGCCTTGGCCCATGCCCTGATGTTACAACAATCTGGGAGTTGGGTGACATAAGCGTATCCCATCTGCTCATCGGCACTTTCCACTGTTATATGGTATGGAAAAACTGCTATGATGTTAGTATAATTAGCCCAATAATCATTGGTCGACTGAATGGCGAAATAATCGCACAGGGACGCACAAGGCACATAAATAGGTGTTGAATAATCGCCAAATGTATGTCCTCCGATAATTGGAGGCACCATCGCTTTAATGAAAACCGATTGTAAATCATAACACATAAACGCCTGTGAATCCATAAAACTGACACAGGGCCCAATATGTACCGAAGTAAGATTGTTACCATAGAAAGCAGCATAGCCGACATACTCAAGAGAATCGGGGAGTATCAAATCGCCTTCAATGCCGCTACTATTAAACGCACTTTCTTCTATGGTCTTCAAACCTGTTCCCAGTTTGAGACTTGTCAAATAATGTGTATTGAAAAACGCCCACTCTCCAATTTCAACGCACCCGTCTCCTATAACCACAGATGTAATATTGGCATCAAAAAAAGCCTGTTCGCCTATGCGAGTCACAGAATTGGGGATGACGACATCACAAGCAAGATCGTCAAAACAATAGAATAGTTTTGCTGGAATATACTCCACGTTTTCTCCAATCGTAAGTGTATTAATACTTCTATTTCTATTCTTAGACGAACCGAAAGGTGGCGAGACCACATCATTGCAATGGGTTGCGTTGTAATGTATAATCTTCAAGTTAGAACAATCAAATGCATGATATCCAATGTTTTGTACAGATTCACCTATGGTTAGTTCGTGCACGGAAACCCAAGAAAAAGCCTCGGATCCAACAATAATCACACTATCTGGAATTACAAGATGGTGCCCATATCCGTTTGTGTTGGTACCATGGAATGCATATGAACCTATTTCAACCAAAGTATTGGGCAAGGTGGCCGCACCCAAAGAATAACAACCATAAAAAGCATGTGCCCCTATTTTTGTTACTGCATAGGTGATGCCTTGATATTCTACGCTATCAGGAATCGTCAAATCACCTTGGGGCATTTCATAACCGGAATAATAGTTGTTTTGTCCGCCATAACAAGGATAAGTAACCGTTACAGAAATGCCATCGTCATTGATGATATAGTAAAGCGTTTGTCCCGTCGAACATATTGCATCAAAATCGTAAGCGAAAAGCCTTGAAGCCATCATCAGCAGCACAAGCAGGGTGTATAGTCTATTGTTTCTCATCGTTTCGTGATTTTGTTAGTGTAAACTTTTCCTTCAGCATCCATAATCCGCACCAAATAAACCCCTTCTGCCAAACCTTCCACGCTGATTTCATTTGAGTTCCACACCCTCTTCACCACCTGCCCAAGCGCATTGTAAATCCGCACTTCGGCAGCCTCGATGCCTTCAATGACGACCCTGTCTGTTGCTGGATTGGGATAAATGGTGACCACCTGCGAAACGTTTTCTCCTGTGCCCATAAGCGTGAATTGGCGGCTTTTAAGGACATTTCCTCCGGCACACGAAATGTAGAAAGTGGTGT
>JAEEGI010006903.1_pt1 | contig 25566 bp, 19 predicted proteins | sample 8958751 | NCBI WGS metagenome assembly JAEEGI01 (sample SAMN16246545, study PRJNA631951) | gut metagenome | biome: gut microbiome; feature: rumen; material: KS-attached | host: Bos | place: Iran: Karaj | collected 2018-10
AAAGAAACAAAGGACAACGAGTGGACCGATTATTACGGAAATAAATATACATCAACCTATACAGACGGCATAAAAATATCGCTTTTCGATGTCTCCGATCCCTTTAATCCGACAGAAAAAGACGTTGAAAACTATATCGGAGGCGAATATGCAAGCACCGAAGCATGGTCAAACCACAGAGCGTTTGTTTATTCTGCCGCAAAGAACACGGGTTATTTTGACATAAACGCAAACGACGGCAACGGATTTGTCTGCGTAAGCATAGAAAACGGAAAGCTGATATGCAGAACCGTATATCCGTCGGCGCATTACTCATATTATTCGGGTAATTCACGGGTATGCTACGTTGACGACGTGATCTATTTCTATCAGTATAACCGCATAAGCGTTTTTGACAGAAATACCCTTGAAGAGATCGCAACTGTGACTGTAAAATAAAACCCCACCATAAAACTATTCGAAATTGCCGTGAATAACGGCAATTTTTCGGTTGACAAAAGGCGTGGGCTTATGTTATAATATATCATAAGAAAACTATAAACTCATTTATGATATATTATGAAAAAATCCTTATCGGTAATCCTGATTATTGCGTTTCTTTTCGTAATGTTTCCGGCTGCGCTGTTTGCAGATGAAACCGAAGAGGAACCCGCAAAAGAAAACTTTGACGTTAATGCCCCGTTTGCTGCAGTAGTTAATGCGGACACGGGGACGGAGCTCTTTACAAAAAACGCGGATACTCCGTTTTTCTGCGCCTTTTTGCCAAGGATAATGACCTGTATCATGCTCGTTGAGAGCGGTCTTGATCTTTCTACAGAAATATCGCTTACATCCGAGATGATGTCTGTATCTCACGATAAAAGCTCGGCGAATCTCGTTGCGGGAAACAAGATCTCGCTTTACGATCTTATGAAGTGCATACTTGTGGCAAATTCGCAGGAAGCATGTATTGCCGTTGCGGTTACTTTGGCGGGCAGCGTTTCAGACTTTATAGTTAAAATGAATCTTCGCGCAAGGGAGCTTGGAGCGGAAAGCACCGCTTTTACAAACGTAACCGGACAGTATTCTTCCACTACAAAACAAACCACCACGGCGTACGACGTGATAAAAATCTGCTCGCATGCTCTGACGCTTGAATATATTGAAGATCTTTCGAATTACAGATATCTGGAAATAACCGTCAATAATGCCAAAAGAAGCATATATACCCATAATTCCATCATTGACAGAAACAGTGCTTATTACAACAAAAAGGCGTCCGGACTTGCCATTTCGGGAAACAACACCACCGGCTACGCGCTCGTCTCTGTCGCGGTCGATAAAGCGATGCGTATCGTATGTTTTGCTCTTTGCTATACAAGCGCCGCAGAGCTTTATGCCGATATGACGGAAATGATCAATTTTTCTCTCACTGAATATTCATACAGAACGCTTATTCAGAAACATGCGCCTGTTGTTGAAATACCCGTGGTCTTCGGCAAGGAGCGCGACACCGTAACGCTTGTTTCCAATGCGACAATAAGCGCGTCTCTTCCGTCTTCGGTGCCTGACAGCGATATCGTTGTTGAAAAAAACATACCCGAAAAGGTCGAAGCGCCGATAGCCAAAGGAACTGTCCTTGGCAGCGTAACATATTCTTATGAAGGAAGGATCTACGGCTCAGCGGATCTGATCGCACAGAGCGATATTTCGCTTGACGTGATAGAATCATATTCAACTGCGATCAATGAATTCTTCTCGAATAAATATATCTGGGCTGCAATAATAACCGTTATTACCGTGGTGATCTTCTACTCTACCGTGCTTTACATCAAAAACAGAAAGAAAATGAGACGCGAAGAAAGCAGCAAACGAGACAGGATAACAAAAATGCCCAGATAGTAAAAAATGCCGATAAAAAAGACTGTATTAAAATACTGAAAGTATTTCGATACAGTCTTTTCATTATACTCTTTTTCGGGTATCAGGTATTTTCCTTCGTGTGATTTTCGGCAGTTGCCCGTTGCCCGGCGTTTACCTCTCAGCTCTGCTTTCTGAAATATTCCACAATGCCCTGAACGATGGCATCTGCGGCTTTTTCCATATTATCGCTGTCAGTAAACCATTCATAGTCGTAGATATTGCTGAGAAATGCCGTTTCAAACAGGATAGACGGGAAGTCGGGGAACATTGAAACCTTGTAGTAGCCTATCTTATATGAGTTTTTCTTGAGTCCCGTTGCTTCCGTGAATTCGTCAAGCATTACTTTTGAAAGAAGCTTTGAACTTGAATAGGAATAGTATGTTACCGTTCCGCTCGTATTCAGCGGATTTGCGGTTTCACCGACGTAATTGAAGTGAATTGATACGTTAATATCCGGCTTCCATGCGCGGTATTCGAGAATAAGCGGATCAAGGTCTTTTTCAAGCTCTCTGTGATGCGTAAGATAAACTGTTGCACCCAGATTTATAAGCCTTGATTCAACAAGCCTTGAAAGCTCATAGTTCCAGTCAGCCTCAGTCCATTTTATTCTGCCCCACGGACCGAGCGCGCCTCCGTTGAGGCTGTGACCGGGGTCAAGAGAAATTCTTATACCGTAAAGAGGATAATTATTGCTGTCGTAAAGCGAAGCCGGATTTTTGAATGCAATTATCAGAGCGCCGTTTTCAAAATAAGCCGTGTAACCGAAAATATAAAGCTCTTTTTTGTATGTGAGCGTTATTCTGGCAGTCGTTGAATCAACTCTCGATACCGAAACACCGCTGAAGAGCGGGTTTTCGGGAAGTGTGAATTCGGCGGGAAGCGCAGAAAGGTTATAAAGCGTGATATCCGCCTTTGTGTCGCTCATCCATATGGTATTCATGGTCTTTGCATCGGTCGGAATCACGATATTTGTATATTTTCCGTCCGAGCTCTGCGTAACGGTGATCCTGCCTGTTGCGGAATACGGGATCGACATGTTTTCCACACGCTTTACGTTGTCCGTGACCGTGTAGTATCCACTGCCAAGCAGAACGTTGCCGTTATATTTCGAAACGACCGTATCGAGGGCGCCGATCGTTGCGTAAAGATATTCTTCTCCGGTAACTTTGAGGTCGGGTTTCAGCTGCGCAGGGAAATCGCCTGTAAACTCAACGACATAATCTTCCGGATTGTTTATTACTTCAATCGTATTGTTTCCGCGATAGCGGACAGTGTCGTAACCGTTTTTCTCGATAACGAATTCGGGCGTTCCAAGCACGGCGTTTCCCTGTATATCGGGCAGTACGAACGAGCCTTCATACCACGCGCGCCTGAACGATCCGTCAGTTGAATCCTTATCGGTCGTGGAAAGATCTACGGTGTAGTCACCGATAATTACATATACCTTTGACCCGGCGGTAGCAGTGCATGAGAAATTGATCTTAGTGCCCGATTTTTCTGCTCTGTCGTATTTCGGGGCACACGAGCCTGAAACAAATCCGAATGAGGACATCGTTTTCGGCTCTGAATATGCGCCGCTTTTTTTGATGATATAATCTACGGTTTCACCCTTGTGCTCTATTTTATAATGATTTTCGCCTGTTTTGGGAACGGAAACCATATGCGTGAAATATCCCTTGGGTGAGCGCGTAGTCACTTCTTCTCCGTCTATGTAAAGCGGATAATTCGGATCGGAAACACCTATAATGAACGTTTTTGAGGTTGAGTTTTCAACAGAAAGGGAGGAATATGACAAAACAAGCTTGTCTGTTGCCGCTTCCACGCCGGTCGTTCCGCTCTTGAAATATGTTTTTGAAGTGTCTCGGATTCCGGCAACGTTTTTCGCAACGTCCTTGTATGAAAACATAACTACGCCTGCAACGCTGTCTTTTGTCTTAAGATAGTTGAGCTGATTCTGTATTTCGGACGGTGACTTGTATGCCGCAACGGATGCTCCCTTATAGGCTGCAATGCCGATATACAGCTTTACCTTCGTTTTTGATACAAGATCGTTCCACCAGTCTGTTATCGGTTTGAACGGAGCTGTTGAATGATCGATCTCCCAGTAAATCTGAGGACAGATATAGTCTATCCATTCGTTTACTACCCATTTTCTCGTATCTGCATAAACCTGATAATACGATTCCGATGAGCTCTTGATATTCGTGCCCAGACTGTTGTTTGCTTTGAGCGCCCACACTCCGCTCGGGCTTATTCCGAATGCGACGGACTGCTTTGCCGCCTTTACCGCGGCTGCTGTCTGCGAGACAAGAGCGTCGTTGTTCGACCTGCGCCAATCTGCAAGCGACTGTCCTTCGGCTTTGTATTTTTCATACTCTGCGCTGTCGGCAAATTTCGAAGCATCGTTATAAGGATAGAAATAGTCGTCAAAATGTATGCCGTCTACGTTGTAGTTGTTTACTATTTCAAGAATTCCGTCAATTATCAGCTTGCGCACTTCGGGAAGACCGGGATTATAGTATGCCGCTCCGTCGCTGTGTTTTACTACCCACTCCGGGTGATTTCTCGCGGGATTGGACTCTGCAAGGTCTGAGATATTGTGACCTCCGTTTCCGCTTTGCGTAATCCTGTACGGGTTTACCCATGCGTGAAGCTCTATGCCTTTTGAATGAGCTGCTGTAATAAAATATTCAAGGCAGTCAATCGGGAGCGGATCTCCCTGTTTTTCAACAACGCAGTCTGAAGAGGGGAAAAGCGATGAGTAATAGATAGCGTCGCTCTTCGGGCGGACCTGAAGGAATATGGCGTTGTAACCCCAGTCATATGCATTGTTTACTATGGTATCTATCTCCGCCTTCAGCTCTGCTGCGGAAAGCCCCTTTTTAGACGGAAAATCAATGTTTGAAACAGTTGCCACCCAAAGTCCTTTCAGACCGTCCGATGCCGCGCCTATGGTGATGTCTCCGGTAATATTCGGTTCAGGCTCGGGCTGTTTTTCAACGGTGGCGGAAAAATCTGCCGTAAAGCCGCCGTCCTCTGTTTTTACCGTGATTACTGCGGTGCCTTCCGCAAGTGCTGTTATCCTGCCGATATTATCAACAGAGATGACCGAGGGTGCGGAGGAAGTGAACGTGACGTTTTTATTCGCCGCAGAAGAAGGAAGGACAGACCATGAAAGCGTAAGCGAGTCTCCTATCTTTGCAAACGTATAGCTGTTTGATGCGAAAGAAACTCCTGAAACGGGCACGTTTTGCGGAATATCAACTTTTACCTGCAATTCGGCGGTGATTCCGCTCGAAGAAACAGCCGTTATTTTTGCGGTTCCGTTTGCTACTGCCGTTATTTTGCCGTTTTGGTCGACCGTTGCCACATTTGAGTCGCTCGATACGAATACGATCGATTTTTCGGTGGTGTTTTTCGGAGAAAGCGAATATGAAACGGTGAACGTTTCGCCCTTTTCGTCAAAATCTACGGAAGATTGAGCCAAGGTGATCTTTTCAAGAGGGATGACCGCATCAACCTTGAACTTGCATATCGCCTGCTTTTTGTGGTTGTCGGCTACGGCGTATACGGTCGCTTCACCGTTGCCTACGGGCGTGATTATACCTGTCCCGCCGTCAACGGTAATTGTAACTACGGAACGGTCGGAAGTTATCCATTCAAGACCGCGTTCCGTTGTGTTTTCGGGCTCCCAGACGGGGGTGAGGCGGATATTCTCGTCAAGAGTGGTGAACGTATACTCGGAAATATCAAAGTTTACGTCCGTCATGGGCACGTTTACGTCAACGTTGACGTTTACTGCGCAATAAGCCGTAAAATCGCCCTTGACGGTCCTTGCGGTAATGATTGCAGAACCGTTGGAGACCGAAATTACGGTTCCGTTGCTGTCAACGGTCGCTACGGAAGGGTTCGAAGACGACCATAAAACTTCAGGTTCTGTCGCATTTGCAGGGAGGACCTCGCAGTTCAGCATATATATTTCACCGAAATAGGTGAATTCGTGTTCGCTGCCGGAAAGAGAAATACCCGTAACGTCAACGTATGTCGTTACGGTTATTTTGCAGTCTGCAAACGCAGTCCCGTCTTCCGAGCGCGCATAGATATGCGCTTCGCCGTCGTTGACCGCGGTTACAATTCCGTATTGAGTTACTGCCGCTACCTTTTCATCCGATGATGACCACAGAAGCTTTCTGTTCGTTGCATCGTCGGGCTTAATTACCGCGGCAAGCTGAAAGGTTTGTCCTGTTTCGGAAAACATATGTTCGGTAGTTAAAAACGAAACGGATGTTACCGGAACGGATTTTTCAAAAAGAGAGCACGAAGCCACCGTGAGAATTACAAGCAGCGCCGTCAAAAAAAGCAGGGTCAGACTTTTTTTGTTCATGTGTTTTCTCCGTTATTTGTTGTGTGTTGTGTTCAGTTTTTCTTTCTTATAAGTATTATCGGTGTGCACTGGTCGTCCTGTCCGGCAGGGTTGTCTCTTACGATATCTTCAAGAACGGGTACGGCGATATCGAGAGCGTCACATTTGCCGAGAAGCTTAACGGAAATATCGCATGCATCCACTATCATGCATTTGATTCCGAGCTTTTCGTATATCTCATTGCATACGCCTGACGGATTCTCCGGGTTGAGTATGCCGTAGTTGACGTATTCCTTATATGAAATATCATAATCGATAAGTCCGTCTATGCCGTCAACTTCGTGACCGCAGACCTTATAAAAAACGCCTTTGATCCCGAACAGCTTCGTAACTGCCGAGCAGAACGTTGCCAGAAGAACTCTCGGCAGACCGCAGAGCATAATTATGAGCTGCATTTTATGCGGTGTTCCGGCGCCGGGTCCTGCGGGTGTGACGTGAACGAATTTGCAAAGCAGCTTCGCCCAGAATCCGGGATGGATATCCTTGCGGTATACGATACGTTTCTGACACAGTGCGATTATCTTTTCGCTTATGGAAATAAAATCTCCTTCTTTTATATGCGGAAGGGCATATTCCTTTATTACTTCGATATAATCGTCACCGATATTTACAAAGCGCGTTTTTATCGCATAACGCTCATATTCGGTATCCCCGACTTTTCTTACTATCTGTTTGTTTTCGTTCGGTCTGAGCTGTGATTCGGTGATCTCTGTATTGATGTCGGAATTATCTGTCATTTCAGACGATCCTTTCGGGTAGTTTTTCTCCGCCTAAAAGGTGGAAGTGTATATGCTTTACGGACTGTGCGCCGTCTTCGCCGCAGTTGTTTATTATTCTGTATCCGTTTTCAAGTCCGAGAGAACGTGCGGTTTTCTTTATTGCTATAAATATATCGGCTATTATCCCGGCGTTTTCCTCTGTAATATCGTCTGCGGAAGAGAGGATATGGTCTTTCGGTATAAAAACGACGTGGATGGGCGCCTGGGGCGCGATATCTTTAAAAGCAACAACATTGTCGTCCTCATAAACCTTTGAAGAGGGGATCTCTCCCGCGGCGATTTTGCAGAAAATGCAGTCGTCTTTTTTCATTTCAGTTCCTTCCTTTCGGTTTCGGGCTGTCATTGTCCGGACAGACAGGCCTTTCGGCCTGTTTTGTCCGATTATATATTATTTTAACGAACCAATCGCTTCGCAAAGCGCTTCTTCGGTTTTTGAAGCGTCTTTACCGCCTGCGGTAGCGCTGTCGGGTCTTCCGCCGCCTCCTCCTCCGCAGATGAGCGCGGCTTTCTTTACGATATTGCCTGCGTGTGCTCCGTTTTTAACGGCGTTTTTACCGCATGCGCATGCAAAGCTTACTTTGCCGCTTTCACTGTCTTTCGAAGCAAGGATTATAACGGCGTTTTCGTCTTTGTCCTTTACCTTGTCGCACATTTCACGAAGGATATCTGCTTTTGCGTCGATGATACCCGAAACGAGTGTGAATTTATCTGTTTTTTCAGCTTTTGCAAGAAGTTCGTCGAGCGAAGCGAGGGCGATAGCTGAGTTGAGTTCCGCGATCTGTTTTTCCGCAGCCTTAAGCTCTGCAGCAGCCTGCTCTGCCTTGGCGGCAATATCGTTCACGTTGCATTTGAATACCTGAGCGGTCTTGGCGATCAGAGCGTTTTTCTCGTCTATATAGTCAAGAACGTTTGCGCCTGTTATGGCTTCTATCCTTCTTACGCCCGCAGATATGCCCTGTTCGGCAAGGATCTTGAAGCAGCCGATCATTCCGGTATTGTCAACGTGCGTTCCGCCGCAAAGCTCCGTGGAAACATCACCCATTTTGACAACACGGACTTTTTCACCGTATTTCTCGCCGAAAAGCGCGATCGCTCCGGTCTTTTTCGCTTCTTCAAGGGACATTTCGGTTTTAGTAACCGGAATAGCTTCTAAGATATGAGCGTTGACTGTTTTTTCCACTTTGCTTATCTGTTCGGGAGTCATCGCTTCGAAATGCGAAAAGTCAAAACGGGCGCGTTTTGCATCTACGTATGAACCTGCCTGGGCCACGTGAGTGCCGAGGACTTCTCTCAGCGCGGACTGCAGCAGATGAACTGAGCTGTGATTTCTCATGATGCTCTCTCTGTTTTCTCTGTCTACCTCAGCCTGAACACAGTCTCCTACCGTCAGCTCTCCCTCTTCGATGTGACCGTAGTGAACGAATATTCCGTTGACGCGCTTAACATCGTTTATCTTTATTACCGCGTCATCTTTTGTGAGATATCCTTTGTCGCCCACCTGTCCGCCGCTTTCGCCGTAGAACGGTGTTTTGTCAAGAACTATCTGCACTTCCGCACCTGTAAACGCTTCGGATACGCGTTCACTGTTTATCACAAGAGCAAGAACTTCGGCGTCGCCTTCAAGCGCGTCATAACCGGTAAACACTGTTTTTGCTACGCCTTCAAGCGTTTCGTCGCCTTTCCATGCCGTGTCGTTTCCTCTTGCGGCTCTCGCCTTCTCCTTCTGTTCTTTCATAAGGGCGTTATAACCGTCTTCGTCAACGGTCATGCCTTTTTCTTCAAGGATCTCAAGAGTTAGATCAAGCGGGAAACCGAAAGTATCGTAAAGTCTGAAAGCGTCTTCTCCGGAAAGAACGGTCTTTCCTTCGGCGGTGAGCTTATCGGTAAGGTCAGAAAGAAGAACGAGACCTCTGTCGATGGTCTGGTTAAACGAGTTTTCTTCGTTTTCGATTACTTTCTTTATATAATCTGCTTTTTCTACAAGATCGGGATACGCGTTGCCGCTTTCACGTATTACAACGTCTACAAGCTCACAGAGGAAATGGCTGTCTTTTATGCCGAGAAGCTTTCCGTGACGCGCTGCCCTGCGAAGAAGTCTGCGAAGAACGTATCCTCTGCCTTCGTTTGATGGCAGAACGCCGTCGCAAACCATAAACGTTGTGCTTCTTATGTGGTCGGTAACTACTCTCAGCGAAACGTCCGCTTCGGGAGATTCGCCGTATTTTTTAGCCGACATTTCAGAAAGACGTTCGGTGATGTTTTTGATCGTGTCAACGTCAAAAAGCGAGTCAACGCCCTGCATGATGCATGCGAGACGCTCAAGTCCCATACCGGTATCTATGTTCTTTTTCTCAAGAAGGGAATAGTTGCCGTTACCGTCGTTGTTGAACTGTGTGAAGACGAGATTCCAGAACTCAACGTATCTGTCGCAGTCGCAGCCAACCTTACAGTCCGGCTTGCCGCATCCTTTTTCGGGACCGCGGTCAAAATATATCTCGCTGCAGGGTCCGCAGGGACCGGAGCCGTGTTCCCAGAAATTGTCTTCTTTTCCCAGACGGGAAACGTGAGAAGGATCAACGCCTACTTCTTTTGTCCATATATCGTAAGCCTCATCGTCATCCTGATATACGGTGACGTAAAGCTTTTCTTCGGGCAGTTTCATTACCTGTGTAACAAATTCCCATGCCCAAGCCGTCGCTTCATGCTTGAAATAGTCTCCGAACGAGAAGTTGCCGAGCATTTCAAAAAACGTTCCGTGGCGCGACGTCTTTCCTACGCGCTCTATATCGGGCGTTCTTATGCATTTCTGGCAGGTCGTTACACGTTTTCTCGGCGGGGTCTGCTGTCCGGTGAAAAACGGTTTTAAGGGCGTCATGCCCGCATTGATGAGAAGAATGCTTTTGTCGTTCTGAGGTACGAGCGGAAAAGATTCCATTCTCAGATGTCCTTTGGACTCAAAAAAACTGAGATATTTTTCACGTATCTCATTAAGACCCATGAATTCCATGATATTGATTACCCCTTGATAATATTGAAATTTTATTTTTAGCTTAATTAAAAATAGTTTTGTATACTCCGCAGAAACGCGGATCCATACTGTTTTTCAGCTTCAATACGGCTTTCGAGGCATCCCGGCTGTTTTCGAATATACCAAAAACGGCAGGTCCGCTGCCCGACATCTCCGCGGCAAGAGCGCCGAGAGAAAGAAGCAGTTCTTTTATTGCGGAAATCTTTTTCGATTTTCTTTCCGAAACGGCGGTGAGCATGTTTGAAACATGTTTCCATCTCTCTTTTCCCGCAAGGAACGCCCCCGTGGAAGGTTTCGGCAAAGAAGCTTTGTTATTGTAAAAAAGTTCGTCGAATTCTCTGTAAATATCACCTGAAAAGATGGTTTCTTCAGGAACGATCAAAGCGATGAAAAAATCTCCGGCAGAAAAAGGCCCTGAAACGATCTCACCGATCCCTTCCGTCTTCATGCATCCGCCCCTGATGAAAAACGGCACGTCCGCCCCCAGCCTTGCGCCGAGTGCTTCAAGCGTATGTGCGTCTGCATTTATTCCGAAATAATCATTGAGCGCTTTCAGCGTTTCGGCACAGTCCGAGCTGCCTCCGCCCAGACCCGCGCCTACGGGAATGTCTTTTTCTATGAATATCTCAACATTCTTTCCGCAGATGCCGAACTCTTTGAAAAAAAGGTCGCATGCGCGAAAACATATATTCTTTTCGTCTGTAGGCAGTGCTTTATCGGACGATGAGACAGTTATCGAGTTTTCTGCGTCATTTCTTTCTGAAAAACGGAAAGTCAGAGTGTCGCAAAGCGATACCGTCTGCATGACGGATTCTATACTGTGATATCCGTCGTCTCTTTTGCCTGTGATATCGAGCGTGAGGTTGATTTTGGCATATGCTGTGTATGTCATGTTTACCTCTTTAAATATTTTTCAAGCCGCTCCACGGCTTTTTTAAGGTGGTCAAGCGAGTATGCATAAGAGATGCGGATGAATCCTTCACCGCTTTCTCCGAATGCGCTGCCCGGCACAACGGCGACATGCGCCTTTTCGAGAAAATCGTTGCAGAAGTCTTCTGAATTTGCCGCGAACCCCGATATATTCGGAAAAACGTAAAAGGCGCCTTTCGGTTCAAAGCAGGGAACGGAGAGCGACTGAAACGCATCGAGAAGAAAACGTCTTCTCATGTTGTAGTTTTGCCGCATATACTCGATGTCATCGTCTCCGTTTTTCAGAGCTTCTATGGCTGCATACTGCGAAACTGTCGGAGTGCACATGATTCCGTACTGATGTATCTTCAGCGCCGCTTTCATTATTTCTTTCGGACCGCATGCAAAGCCTATTCTCCAGCCCGTCATTGCGTACGTTTTGGAAAAACCGTTAACAACAACGGTCCTTTCTTTCATTCCCTCCGTCTGTGCAAACGAAAAAGCCGGAGAACCTGAATAGTTCAGCTCTATGTATATCTCATCGGAAAGAACGAGTACGTCCGTCCCTTTGAGTACCGCGGCTATTTTTTCACAGTCTTCTTTAAGCATCAGCGCGCCGGTGGGATTATTCGGATATGGCATTATCAGAAGCTTTGTTTTTTCTGTAATAGCGTTTTTCACGGTTTCCGGCATAAGCTTGAACCCGTCTTTTTCATATGTGGGCAGAATAACGGGTTTGCCGCCCGCAAGCTCGGTTAGAGGGGCGTAGCATACAAAACTCGGCTCAGGGATGAGAACTTCGTCTCCGAAAGAAACGACCGAACGTATGATATTGTCTATTGCCTCGCTTCCTCCCACGGTCACCGTGATTTCCGACACCGGGTCGTAGTCAAGCGCAAATCTGCGATTCATATATGCGGCTATTTCTTCTCTGAGCGGCATAAGACCGGCATTCGACGTATATCGGGTCTGTCCTTTCGAAAGTGCGTCTATTGCCGCCTGACGTATGTGCCACGGAGTTTTGAAGTCAGGCTCGCCGACACCGAGAGCTATTACGTCGGGAATCCTCTCGGCAACGTCAAAAAATTTCCTTATGCCCGAAGGCTTCAGATTTCTTGCCGTATCTGTAAGAAGTTTTTCATATTCCATATCCGGTCAAAACTCCGTCATTACTCTCGTGTCTTTTTCTCTCTCGTCAAATATAACGCCTTTATCTTTATATTTATTGAGCACAAAATGCGTGGCAGTTCCGGTAACACCGTCGATCACCGCGAGTTTTTCAACAACAAACAGCGCTACCTCTCTCATGCTTTTTCCTTCAATCATAACAGCGAGGTCGAAGCCGCCGGACATAAGAAAAACGGAAACCACTTCGTCAAATGCGCATATGCTTCTCGCAACGCTGTCAAATCCTTCGCCTTTTTCGGGCTGGACCTTTATTTCTATCATCGCCGAAACGTAATCTCTGGCAGTTTTATCCCAGTTGATGAGCGCCTTGTAGCCGAGGATCGTTCCGTCGTCTATACACGAAGCGATAACGTCTGCTACCTGCTGCTCGGTAACGTCAAGAGCGTCGGCAATGTTTTTTGCGGAAAATCTGCAGTCTGTTTCAAGAAAACGAAGGACTTTTTCTTTCAGATTAATCATTTCACTCAGTTCCTTTCGGAAAATGCTGTTTGAGTATCATATTTTATGAAAAACGGGCGTCTGTTTTTCAAAAGTGGCTATCTCGGCAAAACCCGCCTGCTTTATCATTTCGTAAGCTTCAGATATACCGAGCCCGACTCTTTCTGCCCGGTGCGCGTCGCTGCCCACGGTAATTATCTTTCCTCCGAGACTTCTGAACATCTTTGCATATTTCAGTCCCGGGACAAAATCTGCAAATTTATCGTTAAGCGCGCTCGTGTTTATTTCAAGACCGATATCCTTTTTTGCGCACAGCTCCAGAACTGCGTATATCTGTTCGTCAAAAGCCGAAAGGTCAACGGTAAGTCCCGCACGGTATATATATCTGACGGGGTAGTAAAGATGTGTCAGAGAAGAAAACCCTCCGAAAAGCACCGTTTCATAAAGCTGGTCGAAATATTGAGAAAAAAGCGCAGGAATATCCTTGTTTTTATAGTCGATATAGTAAAAATCAAGTTCGTTTACAACGTTGTGAAGCGAGCCGAGGATAAAATCCCATTTATACGCCGCCGTCATCTTTGCGGCATATTCTGCGCCCTGTGTCGCCTGACCGAGCTCAAGCCCGATATTGATTTTTACGGGCGACGTTTCTCTCAGCTTTTCAAATGTTTTTGTATAGTTCACAACGTCAAGATCCGGCCACGGTTCTTCGTCGGGAGGGAGCGCGGCATTGTTATTGCATTCGCAATGCTCTGTAACCGTGATTTCAGAAAGACCGGCTGCCGCCGCCGCTTTTATCGCCTCTTCGGGCATCTGTTTGCCGTCGGCTGAAAAAACGGTGTGAATGTGACTGTCTGCCTTAAACATGTTTGATTGCGTTGAGAAGCTCTGTGGTCATATCGCAGTTTTCCCACTTTACGCCGAGATCTTCGCGGCCGAAATGACCGTATGCGGAAAGAGGCTGATAGATCGGTTTTCTAAGATCGAGCTTTTCTATGATCGCCTTCGGACGGAGATCGAAAACTTCGCGGACTGTTTTCGTAAGGGCTTCATCGGGAATTATTCCCGTGCCGAACGTGTCGACGTAAACTGAGACGGGTTCCGCCACGCCGATAGCGTAGGCGACCTGAATTTCGCATTTTTTCGCGATCCCCGCTTTAACGATATTTTTCGCGATGTAACGCGTCATGTAGGCCGCGCTTCTGTCGACCTTTGTGGGGTCCTTGCCGGAAAACGCTCCGCCTCCGTGACGTGCGTATCCGCCGTATGTGTCAACTATTATCTTTCTTCCCGTCAGTCCGCTGTCACCCTGAGGACCGCCTATTACAAACTGACCGGTAGGATTGACAAAGATATTTGTGTTTTTATCGATCATATCTTCAGGGATTATCGGTTTTATTACCTCTTCGGTAAGTCCCTCTCTTATCTCATCATAATTTACCACGGGCGAATGCTGCGCGGAAATAACTATCTCGCTTATGCGGACGGGTCTGTCGTTTTCATATTCTACCGTGACCTGTGTTTTTCCGTCAGGGCGCAGAAAACCTAGAGTTCCCTGTTTTCTTACGTCGGTCAGCCTTTTTGCAAGCTTGTGCGCATAATATATGGGCATGGGCATAAGCGTATCCGTTTCGTCGCAGGCAAAGCCGAACATCATTCCCTGGTCGCCCGCACCGTCACGGTCAACTCCGAGCGCGATATCTGCAGACTGATCTTCGATCGACGTTAAAACGGAACAGGTCGAGCCGTCAAAACCGTATTTTGCGCGGTCGTAACCGATACCGTTGATCACTTCTCTGACGATATGGGGGATTTCAACGTAACATTCTGTTGTGATCTCGCCCATTATCAGCACCATACCGGTCGTGACGCATGTTTCGCATGCAACGCGAGCAACGGGATCGAGTGCGATTATCGCGTCAAGAACTGCATCGGAAATTCTGTCGCATATTTTATCGGGATGTCCTTCTGTAACTGATTCTGATGTAAAAACTCTTTTCATAACAAAACTCCTTTGGGCAACGAACCCGGTTTCACCTTATGAGTTATAATATTATATTAATAATTTAATACTTTTATGATATAAGATTATATCACTTTATATTATAACACAAATTCCCGGAAAAGTAAACATCTTTTCCGGGAATTACAAATATTTTTCGGATTTTCAGTTAATATTTTTCGTAAAATGCTTTGCAGAGTCTGTCAAGCATATAAATATCTGTCTTTGCGGCTACTTCGCAGGGCGCATGCATCGAAAGCATTGCAACGCCGATATCGAGAACTTCGATATTTCTGTCTGCGATAAACTGAGAGACTGTTCCTCCGCCGCCCTGATCTACTTTACCGAGCTCGGTAAACTGGTATAATACGTTTGCCTCGTCAAATATCGCAAGAAGCTTGGAAATGAACTCAGGGCAGGCGTCTGAAGCTCCGCTCTTTCCGCCGTGACCCGTATATTTGCAGATAGCAGGACCGCAGTTTATGCATGCCGCATTGTGCTTTTCGAAAACTTCGGGGTAGTTCGGGTCGAAAGCTGCAGCAACGTCCGAAGAGATCGCAGCCGAGTTTGCAAAAGCGATGCGGCTGTTATATCCGTCGCAGAGGGCAAGGAGGAAGTTGTTCATGAAGTCCGAACGAAGACCCGTCACGCCAACACTGCCGATTTCTTCTTTATCGGCAAAAACGCAGACACATGTCTTTTTCGGAGCTTTTGTTTTGAGAAGCGCGGTAAAGCAGGGATATGCGCACACTCTGTCGTCGTGTCCGTATGCCGCGATGAGGCTTCTGTCAAAGCCTACGTCTCTTGCATTGTCTGCAGGAACAACGGTTATTTCCGCAGTGAACAGATCTTTTTCGGCAATACCGTATTTCTGATTGAGAGCTTTGAGCACATATTCGCGGATTTTGTCTTTTTCTTCGTTGTTGTCGGGCTTGGAGCCGAGAAGCACGTTGAGTCCTTCACCGGTGAACGCCGTAGCGAGCGGTTTCTGAGCCTGGTCCTTTGCAAGATGAGGCAGAAGATCCGTGATCATGAAAACGGGGTCTCCGGGATCCGAACCGATATTTACCTTAACGCTCGTTCCGTCTTTTTTGCAGACAACACCGCAGAGAGCGAGAGGTCTAGTTACCCACTGGTATTTGCGGATACCGCCGTAATAATGGGTCTTGAAAAATGCCATCCCGTTATCTTCGTAGAGCGGAGAGGGTTTAAGGTCAAGACGCGGAGCGTCAACATGCGCCGCTGTGATATTGAAGCCTTTTTCGGGAGATTCCGTGCCTATTACGGCAAAGATGGCAGCATGTTTTTTCTGGGAAAGATATACCTTGTCGCCGGCTTTGTATTTTTTGCCGTCTTCAAAAGGCTTAAAACCTTCTTTTTCGGCAAGAGAAACAGCGTATTCAACGCACATTCTTTCTGTTTTGCCGTTGTCGAGAAATTTTTTGTAGCCCTCGCAATATTCCGAAACTTCGTTAAGCTCAGCTTCGGAAAGGACGTCGAAGGCGTTCTTGTTCTGATAGGAAAGATCGCTCATTTTGTTCCTCCGTAAATTGTATTTAAAATTTCAAAAAGCTGTTTTTTGGTGTCTTTCAGATTATCGTTGACAATGATGAAATCCGAGTTTTCTCTGAAATAGACGTCGGAAAGCTGGCGTGAAAAACGCTGCTTTGCCTGTTCTTCTGTTATTCCGTCTCTTGAGATTATGCGTGAAAGACGGTTTTTTTCATCGCATAAAACGGCGATGACATAATCGCACATCTCGTTCCCGTGCGCTTCAAAAAGCGCGGCGCCGTCTATAACGAATCTGCCGTGTCCCTTTTGCTGTTCCTTATCGATCATTTCTCTCACACGGTTCATGATAGCTCCGTGCATTATGCCGTTCAGGACTTTTGTGCATTCATCCGAAGAAAACGCCTTTTTGGCAAGAGCCGCGCGGTCAAGAGTTCCGTCCGGCTGCAGAATATCCGTGCCGAATTCTTCGGTGAGTTTCGGCAATACCTCATCTGCAACTTCTCTGGCGACGATATCGGTATCTATGTGAATAAAACCGTGGGCGCGAAGCATTGCGCTTACCGTGCCTTTTCCCGCTCCGCTCGGTCCGGTAACGCCGATTATCATAAGCATTCCTCCGTATCGATTACAGTGAAATCGGAAGCCCGAAGAAGACGGTTGTATACTGCCAGACCCTCTCTTTCAGGCGGCGCGCAGCGGACGTATATGAGCTCGCAGCCCTTTTCGGCGTCGGCACTTCTCAGTGCGGCAAAAACGTTTTCCGCAAGAGTTTCGGGCTTGTTGGGCGAGCCGTACGGAATCGTAAAATAGTCCGAAAAAACGTCTTCCTCTCCGTCAAAGCAGATAACTATCGTTTTTTTGCCGGTATCGCGTTTTTTTATATATCGCAGCGCGGAATCGGCGCTTCCCGTCAGGCATACGGTTTCGGCGTCGGGCGCATAGTGCTTGTGCATCAGTCCGGGCGAAAGCGCTTTTTCGTTTTTCGGCAGCCTCTGAAGGACGGCGTCGGCAACGGTAAGATCGGGAAGGACCTGTCTGAGCATTTCAACGGTAATTGCTCCCGGGCGGAGAAGACACGGTTTTTCGGACACAAGGCTTACTACCGTTGATTCAACACCGCACTCGCAGTTTCCGCCGTTGACGGCAGCCGAAACGTATTCGTTTTGCGAAAGATCGTTTATTATATGCTCAAATCTCGTCGGTGAAGGCTTGCCTGAAATATTTGCGCTCGGCGCGGCAAGGGGGAAGCCGCAAAGCGAGACTATTTTATGCGCCGTTGGGTGTGACGGCATTCTCACAGCAACGCTTGAAAGACCTGCGGTAACTATATCGGGAACGACGGGCTTTTTCGGAAGGATCATGGTGAGCGGACCCGGCCAGAATTTTTCGGCAAGCCTATAAGCGGATTCCGTCGGAAAACAGTATTCGGAAAATGATGAGATATCGCTTATATGAATTATCAGCGGATTATCCGCGGGTCTGCCTTTTGCAAGAAATATTTTTTTAACGGCATCGCCGTCAAGTGCGTTTGCCGCAAGCCCGTAAACGGTTTCGGTCGGTATGGCAACAATGTCCCCGTTTTTCAGCAAACGCGAACATGTGCAAAGATCTTCTGAAGAGGATGAAAGAATCAGCATATTTCCCTCTGAAAGCGTATTTATGCGAATACGGAAATGATATCGAAATAAAATGAAACGGCAGCCACCGCAAAGAAGACGTAAAAAAACGGAGCGCGAAAAACGGTGTAGGGGTGAAATTCGGGCTTTTCAGCCGTTGCTCCGGGGCGTTTTATCTTAAAAACAACAATAAAAGCGATAAAAAACGTTACGGCAAATACAGCAACGCCGATAAAATAGAGCGTGTATGCGATCTGTCCCGCAAAAGTATTCAGATACGGCTCGGCAAGACGGAGAACGGCTGAGTTGAGATTAAGGAAGAAGTGGGTGATGATACCGAGCTTCAGAGAATCGAACCGCATTGAAAAGTAACCGATACACAACCCTGCGGTCAGACTGAAGACATAGTTGCTGACCGAAGAATGCATCATCATGAAAACCGCGGCAGATAAAATTACCGCAAACACTTTTCCGCACTTTTTCAGCGTAGTCATAGCAAGTCCGCGTATAAGCAGCTCTTCACTGACTGCGGGAATCACACAAAGATAGATCAGATATAGCTGGATAAGAGCGGGTGAAGACGGCGTTTGCGGCACGGACGGTGAAAAACTGTAGCCGAGAATTGCAAAAATGCGGTCGGCGACAATATAAAAAACGGCTGTTGAGACGTACGCAACAAGAAACGTGGTTCCTATCGCGCAGAATGTCTGCTGAACACCGGGGCGTTTTTCGAAAAAGCTGTCTTCTCCTTTCTTTTCGGACCTGAAGATATATGCGCAAAAAACAGGTATCGAAACGCAGAAAAGGTAAAGTGAAATACCGAAAAGCAGACCCGGCAGATCTGATACGGAAGATAGAGAAGCGACAGCGCCGTCCGCTCTTTCCGTCCCCGTCAGCCGCAGAAAAGCCGTTACGGGTGCTTTCCAGTAAGTCAGAACAAGCGTCATAAGCAGCTTTATGCCTGTCAGAACGGCGAAAACTCCGTTCAGCTCAGAGATAAAAACCTTCTTCGGGGATCTTTCTTCCACAGTCTGCGCTCCCGTGCCGGAAATACTTGAAATACTGGAACAGTATATCACATAAAACGGTGTTTTTCAAGTATAAACACGGTTTTTTTCGGAATTGTTCATCAAACCGACGGAAAAGGGAGGGGACGTGAGGCTCAATATCGGATTTTTTGCTTGACAAAATAAAAAAAGCAGATTATAATAAGCCAATGGTCTTGTTTGAAAGGGTGATTGAAATGTCATATAAAATAGAGCTTCACTGTCATACGAATCCGGTCAGCGGCTGTTCAAACATAAACGGACGCGACCTTGTAAGGTGCTATGCGAAAGCCGGGTATTCGGCTGTTCAGGTGACGGATCATTTTACTTCCGCTTTTTTTGCGGAGCATGAGTTTGAAGACTATTTTTACGGTTATCATGCGGCAAGGATAGAGGGCGAAAAATCAGGGGTGAAAGTTTATCTCGGTGCGGAGCTGAGGTATGACGGATGCGCTAACGATTATCTTCTTTTCGGCGTTGACGAAAACTTTCTTCGCGGCGCAAAAGAGCTCCTGAAAGGTCCTTATTCCGAAATATTCGCATATTGCAGAAAGAACGGAGTTCTTATATATCAGGCTCATCCGTTCCGTGACGGAATGCAGGAAACGCCTGCGGAAATGCTTGACGGCGTGGAAGGATACAACATGCATCCCGGTCACAGATCAAGGAACGAAAAAGCCATTGCCTACGCAAAAGAGCACGGACTCAATTATCTTTCGGGCTCCGACGCCCATTCAAAGGAGATGGTGGGAAGAGGCGGTATAATCGCAGACAGTCTGCCCGAAGACTCGGCGGGTCTGAGGGATCTTATACTCAGCGGAAAATACGAACTTTATCATGAAGGAGAGCTTTTATAATGGCTTATTTGCAGATGAATATTTTTTCCGACACGATCGGAATGATGACAGGAGTTAACGTAATAATCCCCGAACGCTCAGACGTTCCGCCGGCTGTTCTTTACCTTCTTCACGGTCTTTCGGACGATCAGGGCGCATGGATGCGCCGCACGTCGATAGAGAGATATGTCGAGAATAAAAATCTGGCTGTTATCATGCCTACTACATACAGAGGCTTTTATACGGATATGGCAAACGGATATAACTACTGGACGTATATCTCGCAGGAGCTTCCCGAAAAAATGCACAGGATATTCAGACTGTCGGACGAAAAAGAAAAAACGTTTGCCGCCGGTCTTTCGATGGGCGGTTACGGCGCGCTGAAGCTCGGGCTTCGCATGCCGGGATCTTTCAGCGCTGTCGCAGGCTTTTCTTCGGTTGCCGACGTGAAACAAAAGGTTTCCGCTTCGGAAGAATATCTGCGTGTTTTCGGCAGCGAGATTTCCGAAAAGGACGATCTTTTCTCTCTTGCAGATGCTCTGCCCGCACAGAAAGCTCCGCGAATTTATATGTGGTGCGGCACAGAGGATTTTCTGCTTGACGGAAACAGACGTCTTTCTTCTCATCTGAAAAAGCTCGGCTATAATATCGATTATTCCGAATCTGCCGGCGGACATCAGTGGGAACGCTGGGACGAGCAGATCAGGAAGGCCGTTGAGTGGTTCGGGATAGCATAATTTGGTTAATATAACGGAATGCAGGTATTCGAAGCTTTCATATTTGTAAATAATTAACGAAGTTTGCTCTGACGGAAAATTTTTCAAAAAATGTCTTTATTTTTTTGTTAAAATATGCTATAATATATTCGTAATAAGGAATCGTTTATGATAAAATCGCCGAATAAATGAGCCTTGTTGCAATATGACGTAAGGAGTGAACCATATGCAGATCAACTACACCGAAAGAAAATGCCACATTTGGGACAGCACAAAAGACTATACCGAGAAAAAGATCAAAAAGCTTGACAAATTTTTTGCCGGTGACTGCGTCGTACATGTTATCTACACCCTGGAAAAAGATGATAAATGCAAAGTTGAGGTCACTGCCGATTACGGCGGAATCATTTTCAGGGCTCAGGAAACAACGAAGGACTTCCGCGAAAGCATAGACAAAATTGTGGACGTTCTTATCAGACAGATAAGAAAACATAAAACAAAACTCGAAAAACGCCTTAAACAGAGCGATTTCACGTTTGAACGCGGCTTCTCGACCGACAGTGAGGACGAGGATGAAGATATCATAACAAGAAGAAAATCTCTCGTTGTCACACCTATGTCCGAAGATGAGGCGATTCTTCAGATGAACATGGTCGGTCACGACTTCTTTGTTTTCCGCTCGGATGCCGATAACCGTATATGCATAGTATACAGACGTAAGGACGGCAATTACGGTATCATCGAAACAGAATAAAACCGATAACTCCGCAGCGCAAACAGTTTCGTTTTTGTGTGATATTGATAAATAAATAATATAAAAGGATTAACCCGAGAAGTCGGGCTAATCCTTTTTTTTAAATCACAGCCCGTTCAGAATGGGCTGTGTAATGAAAGACAGTTATACGGTCAGGTATATTTGCCTGCGTCAGGTATCGTTTATTCTTCTCCCCATACTGCGAGGATCCCGCGCTTTGACGGCTCTATGTTCTCTTCGACATGCTCGTCAACCTTTTTGCTTACCGATTCGATATACTCTGACGGGGATTTGTTGCCCTGAAGCCATTCGCCGAGAGCTGCCCACGACGAAGTGGCGAAATATGTATACTGCGAGTTCCAGTATAAATCGAAATATACGTCGGTGTCGCGTGAATCGAAGAAGTAATTTCTTGACATAAATTCTCTGATTGATTCAACCGTGGGATATTCTTCAAAAGGTTCATACAGGGCGCTTATCGCCGCCGCCGTTTGTTCCGGACAGTGCGAAAGCCGCGAAAAAACAAGACATCTTTCAATATTCGCATGGCACGCAGACTTAAATCCCGGCGCAACATCCGGTCCTGACGGCCATGGAACAAGGCCGAAATTCGTCGTTTCTTTTGCTACTCTGTTGGTCACATTTTCAGAACTTATAACACTGATAACGGTGTTGCCTGCCAGAAAAGAATCAAGAGAATTGCTTTGGGTATCAAGAGTGTAAGCCAGCGGTCCGTCGTAAATGTATTTTGCCTCTTCCATCGAAACGAGTGTTCTGGGATTATAAAGTCCCGACTGGAACTCACCGTTTTTATCAAGCTCTGCCAGCCTGTATCCGTTTGAAATAAGATAAAGACTTCCAAGCCCGTGTGTCGAGCAGGTCAGGGCATAGTTTTTTACCTCGCTGCCTTCTGCCATGTAATACTTTTCAAGACAGCCTCTGAATGTCTCCCACGTCCACTGTTTGTTTTCATAAAGATCTCTGGGATCGGATACGCCGAGAGATGAGATCAGGTCTTCGTTTATAACCGGCAAAGTGTCGTATGAAACGGAAACACTCGGCCACATCAAAGGAATCAGTCCGTAGCAGTCATCCTGCCAGTATATAACTTCGAGAATATTGCGCCTGCCCCATTTTTCCTCATTGCGAAAATCGATATACTCCTCCAGTTCGGTCATTCCCATAAGCATTCCGATTTTTGCGGGGGCACGAAGCATATCTGATATTCCTACCATTGCATCACACATATATGTTCCTGATGCCGAAGTGGCAATAAACATCGGGTCTGCCACACTGGTAGTCATATACTCTATATCCAGCGTGCAGTTCAGATCGTTCTGAATATCTTTCAGACGTTTCAGGGCAAGCTCGCCTAAAAGTGTACCGTTTTCATAGCCTAAGCTCGAGTCTATGGTTTCTCTGCCTGCTTTCAGAGCATAAACATACTTGATTTTTGCGCCCTCAAGGTCGAGCTTATCACTTTCAAACGTAAGATCAACATCAAATCTTTCGGGCTCTTTTGAACCGCAGGCTACCAGCAAAACAGAGGCCAGCAGTGCAATGGCAATACTTTTAACGGTGTTTCTCATAAACACGACCTCCAGATATATTAGATTTTACGATAATCTTGATATGCGGTGAATGATTTTTTCGGATGAAAACGGTTTGCTTCATGCATTTGGCATATGCGCCGTATTTCTGATGCCTAGTATATAGAGAAAAACGGATTTTGTCAAGAGCAAATATCAAAACACGGTATTTTGCTTGACAAATCCGAATTCAATGTGTATAATCAGCGTATATTCCTTCTTTACAAGCGATTTTCAGCGAGCGGATTTTCAGACTTTGACATGAAAAATCGCTGCGGGATCAAAATTACCATCATTGAAATGAGGAACATTTTTATGGAATTCAAGGCAATGAAAATGCCGAAAAAATCGCGCGTATCAGACGTCAGATATACGTCAAATTCCCTTTTTTTCAAAAATGACTGCGGACTGAATATCCGTTTACGTTTCGAGGGCGTCTGCGGATGGAGGGTTCAGACCTCTGCCGACGGCAAATTCGCCGGTAAGGGAGCGGCACAGGCTCTCGCCGTATTTATGGGCGAAAAAAATCCTTCCCGGGCGCACCCTCTGTATGTAAAAAAGAGAGATTACGACATAATCATAACCGAAAAAAACGGAACGTCCGCAGTCGTTTCCGCTCAGGACGGAAGTATGACGTTCTGTGATAAGACAGGCGCAAAAATAATAGAAGTGAAGTCTGTGTCGCGGTCAGGCGACAGTATGATCATGACCGGCGCACTTGACGCTGACGAGGCCTATTACGGCGGCGGCGAAAGGCTTGACACCTCAAATAAACGCGGCACGGCGTTCGATCTTTTCACAGCAGACGGCTGGAACAATTCGTTTTTGTCCTATACCGTTATTCCTTTGTTTTTAACAACGCGCGGCGGAGGAATGTATATTAACAGGAACGAGTCGGCATGGGCGGATTTCGGAAAAGAGAAAACCGACGAGTGGTTTTACAGACTTCGCAGGGGTGAAATGGACTGCTATTTTTACCCGACGGGCAAGATGTCAGACGCTCTTTACGGTTATACAACGCTGACAGGACACGCATATATGCCTGCGGAATGGATGCAGAAAATGCATATTTGCAGATACAGACCCGACTTTGCAAGGTTTGAAAATGATGAGTGTTTTGCTGCGGTGAAGGACGTTCCTGATTTTGACCGCATTTACCTCTTCCGGGACGGCAAATATATTCCCGCATCAGACCTGACTGAGCAAAACCTTATTGATGAAAAGGTATTTTTCCGTAAAGAAGAAAACAGGTTTGTAAAAGCATACGTCAGAAATGACGCCGGAACTCTTCTGAATGCCGGTCCAAAGGGCAATCCCGGCGGAAACAGCTGCAAAACCATTATCTCAAATTATATCTCAAATGATATGAAGCCTGCCGCAGCAAGCATGGAAGCCCTTATATGGAGCAGATGTTTTCATGATACCGATGAGGGCTGCGCTTACAGAGCGGAACTGCAGCAGTCTATCAACTGGCTGCACAAGCACGGAATACGCGCAATGGTTTATCTCAGAGCAGGCGAAACAGACAGTATGGATGCAGGTTTTAAGGACGAATACAGGGTCCATGCAGACGTATCGGTCAAAAATGCAGACGGAAGCGTAACCGTAAACAGAGATACTGCCGATATTCCGTGGCTGATCGGCACGGGCGACAATCCCGACTGCGGTAAAAGCGGATACGGAGGCATAAGAACCGCAGATTATCTTGATATAACAAACCCTGAGGCTGTTGACTGGTATTTTGACAACATTTGGGGGCAGATGATTGAAATGGGGATAGACGGCGTTAAGATAGACTTTTGTGAGTGTATGCCGGACGGAGACGTTCCCGCAGGTTCAGTAACAACGCATTATAAATGGAAAAATCCCGCATTGATCGCTCCGGGCACGGAACATCACGCTTATCCGGTATATTTTATTTCCGGTTTTTACAGAAGAATGCTTGAACTGAGAAAGAAAAAAGGGCTCAATGACGGATTCATGCTTTTTTCCCGCGGGGGCGGAATAGGTTCTCAGAGAAATCCGTATATGTGGGCAGGGGATCAGGTTCGCAGCTTCGGCAAGCTTCAGGATCATATTCTTGCCGTTGTCAACAGCGGTCTTTCGGGGCATCCGTTTATTTCTGCTGATATGGCGGGATACGCATACGGATCGGATAATTATCATTCTGTCAGCCGTGAAAAGGAGTCTGAAATTTTTGCGCGGGCAACGGAATTTACCTCGTTTTTTACTCAGATGCAGACGCACGGAGACGTTCGGCACGCGTATGAAATGACCGAACAGGTCCGTGAGATCTATCGCAATTTCATAAGACTTCACGATGAACTTATGCCTTATATCAGAGAATATACCGAGATCGCCTGCTCTACAGGCATGCCTCCCGTCCGTCATCTTGCGCTGAAATATCCCGATGACAGACACGTATACGATATTTCGGACGAATTCATGTTAGGCGACGGATTGCTCGTTGCCCCGATTCTTTCTGAGTCGTCAAAGGAAAGAAGCGTTTATCTTCCTCGCGGAACATGGAAAAATATGCTGACGTCAGAAACCGAAGAGGGAGAAAAAACGGTCTCGGCGGTCGCCAATATCGGACAGATTCCCGTCTTTATCAATCTGGATTCTCCCGACTGCCGCAAGCTTACGCCTGTTTTTGAAGGCGCAGCGTGGTTTGAGATAAAAAATTATGAAGAAAGATGTGTTTGATGTCAATAAAGCCGATCTGTCCGGAATAACAGATTCAGGCGGAGAATATATAAACAAGGCTTTGCATAAAGCGAAAATAGAATTAACTCAGGACGGAATCAAAGCAGCCGCAGCCACCATGA
>JAEEGI010006910.1_pt1 | contig 25553 bp, 22 predicted proteins | sample 8958751 | NCBI WGS metagenome assembly JAEEGI01 (sample SAMN16246545, study PRJNA631951) | gut metagenome | biome: gut microbiome; feature: rumen; material: KS-attached | host: Bos | place: Iran: Karaj | collected 2018-10
AGGGGGCGGCGTCCTCGACGCCCCGTTTGTTGGACGTGGGTGCGGATCCACGGACGACCAATGGTCGTCCCTGCGAGGAAATGTGTGTCCCCCGTAGGGGCGGCTATCAGCCGCCCGCAAACCTGCGCTTGTGCCCGACAGACGGGCGGGTAATACCCGCCCCTACGCAGCGGCCGGAGGTTTCTCCGTAGGGGCAGCTATCAGCCGCCCGCTGACCCGCGCCCGTGTCGGACAAAACGGGCGGGTAATACCCGCCCCTACGATGCAAACCCACGTCCCCCGTAGGGACGAGCATTGCTCGTCCGTTTGTCCGACCTGCGCCCGTGTCGAACAAACGGGCGGGTAATACCCGCCCCTACGCAGCGGACGGAGGTTTCTCCGTAGGGGCGGCTATCAGCCGCCCGCCGACCTGCGCCCGTGTCCGACAAACGGGCGGGGACTAGCCCCGCCCCTACGATGCAAACCCACGTCCCCCGTGTCATTGCGAACCAGTGACCGACGTCACTGGTGTGGCAATCCGTCTCTTTTCTGCCCGGGGAAACGGATTCCCACGCCAGTGTGAGCACTGGCTCGGAATGACAGAGCTTTGCTCTGTGCGCTCCACGTCCCTCCCGCCGTGCCCCGCCCCTACGCAGCGGCCGGACATTTCCCCGCGTCATGCGCTCCGAATTTCAATCCGTCGCCGAAGGCGACACCACAATTATTCATTCTTCACTCTTCATTTTTCACTCTCACAGGCACAGCCCCACCGCCGCGAGACTCAGCAGCGCCAGCAGCGCCAGGTTCACCACCGTGAACTCCAGCAAAAACCTGCCGGTGTGGGCGTGCTCGGCGTGGGAATAGAGCTTCAGGGAGATGAGGCTCGCCAGGCTCGCGATGGGCGTGCCCAGCCCCCCGATGTTGACCCCCAGCAGCAGCGCCGGCGCCTGATCGGTGAAGCCCGAGAGCATCAGCGCCGCGGGCACGTTGCTGATGACCTGGCTGGCCAGCAGCCCCGTCCAGTATTCCCGCCCCTCCAGCAGCCGGTTCAGCACCTGCACCACCGCGTCGATCCGCGCCAGGTTCCCGGCGAAGACGAAGAAGGCCAAAAAGGTCAGCAGCAGCATGAAATCCGCCTGCAGCAGGGTCCTGCGATCCAGCAGCAGCAGGGTCAGCACCACGCCGCCCAGCATCCAGGGCCAGCTCAGAAGCCGCAGCACCGTCACCAGACACAGGCCAAAGAGCGCCAGATACAGCCAGAGCGTCTTCTTCTCCAGCCCCGGCGCTTCCCCCAGAAAGACCTGCACCGGCTCCCGGGGCAGCAGCAGGCAGGTCGCCAGGATCAGCGCCAGGCTCAGCAGCCAGATGGGGAAGGTGACGCCCAGAAACTCCCCCATGCCCAGCTCGTAGCGGGAGTAGAGGTACAGGTTCTGGGGGTTGCCCACGGGGGTCAGCATGCTGCCCAGGTTTGCCGCCACGGTCTGCAGCACCACCACCCGGATCAGCGCCTTTTTCTGCCCCGCCAGCCCCAGCACCACCACCGCGAAGGGCACGAAGGTCAGCAGCGCCACGTCGTTTGTGATGAGCATGGAGGAGAAGAAGCACAGCAGCACCAGCAGCACACCGAGCCCCCGGAGGCTGCCGGTTTTTTCGCACAGGAGGTGCGCCAGATGGGAGAAGAGCCCGGCCTGCCTGAGCCCCGCCACCACCACCATCAGGCAGTAGAGCAGCGCCAGGGTGCGCAGATCCGGATAGTCCAGATAGCCCGCGTCCGGCGGCACGAAAATGCAGCTTAAGAGCGCGGCCAGCGCCGCAATCAGCAAAACCGGCTCCCGCCGGACAAAGGAGCGAATACGCGCCATAAAAAGCCTCCCTCACAGTGATCCGATCCAGTATAATGCTTTCCGCCCCGCCGCGCAAGCAGTATTTCGCGCCGCCGCCCGCATTCCCCCGTCTTTTCGTAGGGGGCGGCGCCCTCGACGCCCCGTCCCCCGTAGGGGCGGCTATCAGCCGCCCGCTCCCCCGTCTTTTCGTAGGGGAGGGGCTAAGTGCCCTTTAGGGTATGCCCCTCCCGCCGCGCCGCCGTCCCCGTAGGGGCGGCTATCAGCCGCCCGCGTACCTGCGTCCATGTCCGACCAACGGGCGGGGACAAGCCCCGCCCCTACGCAGCGAGGCCAGCGTTCCCTCGTAGGGACGAGCATTGCTCGTCCGCCAACCCGGGAGCAGGTCGGACAAACGGACGACCGATGGTCGTCCCTACGGCGAAGCGGGAGCCCCATAGGGGCGGCTATCAGCCGCCCGTGTACCTGCGCCCATGTCGAACAAACGGGCGGGGACAAGCCCCGCCCCTACGCAGCAAGGCCAGCGTTCCCCCGTAGGGACGAGCATTGCTCGTCCGCCAACCCGGGAGCAGGTCGGACAAACGGACGACCGATGGTCGTCCCTACGGCGAAGCCGGAGCCCCGTAGGGGCGGCTATCAGCCGCCCGCCGACCTGCGCCCGCGTCCGACAAACGGGCGGGGACAAGCCCCGCCCCTACGCAGCGAGGCCAGCGTTCCTCCGTAGGGACGAGCATTGCTCGTCCGTTTGTCCACCTTTCGTTTTTGCCCGACAAACGGGTCGTCGAGGGCGCCGACCCCTACGCAGCGGACCCCCGTCCTTCGTAGGGGAGGGGCTTGCCCCTCCCGCCGACCCGCGCCCGCGTCCGACAAACGGGCGGGTAATACCCGCCCCTACGCAGCGGCCGGAGGTTTCTCCATAGGGGCGGCTATCAGCCGCCCGCAGACGTGGGCAAATGTCCGACAAGCAGGCCGCCGGGGGCGTCGGCCCCTACGCAGCAAACGGACATTTCCCCGTGCCACGGGCCATGAATTCCAATCCGTCGCGCTCCGCGCGACACCTCAATTATTCATTATTCACTATTCATTCTTCATTTCTCATCCTCCTTGCGGCGCGGAATAAAATAGCAGCGGTTTTTGAAAAAAACTCTCGCCATACGGAGGAAAAGCTGTTATAATACTATGATAGATTCTTACGATAACGATCGCATTCGGGAAATTTGTTTATGAGTGGAAAAAAGAAACTGTTTTGGTCTCTGTTCTCCGCGCTGCTGGCGGGTATGACCATCTGGGCGGTGATGTCCCAGAGCAAGCAGTGGTCGCTGGAGAGCATGATCGACAGCCTGAAAAACGCAAACCCGTTCTGGCTGTGTATGGCGGTGCTGTGCACGGTGATGTTCGTGGTGTTTGAGTGCGCGGCCCTCTCCAGCATCCTGAAGGGCATCGGCTACGCCCAGACCTTCTCCCGCAGTCTGATCTACAGCACCTCGGACATCTATTTTTCCGCCATCACCCCCTCGGCCACCGGCGGGCAGCCTGCCAGCGCCTATTTCATGGTCAAGGACGGGGTGCCGGCGGGGGCGGCCACGGTGGCGCTGCTGGTGAACCTGATCCTTTACACCGTCTCCCTGGTACTCCTGGGGCTCACGGCCGTGATCGTGGAGCCGGGGCTCTTCTTCGGCCTGGGCCTGGTGTCCAAGATCCTGATCGGGGTGGGCTTCGTGCTGCAGGTGGGGCTCACGGTGGTGTTCTTCATCCTCCTGGGGGAGGGGCCCTTCGTCTTCGGCGTGCTGCGGCGCTTTCTCAACTTCCTCCACCGGAAGAAGCTGATCCACCGGCTGGAGCGGAAGCTGGAGAAGCTGGACAGGGCCCAGCGGGAGTATGAGAGCTGCGCCCGGGTCATGAAGCGCAAGCGGGGCGCCTTTGCACTGGCGCTGCTGTGGAACATCCTGCAGCGGGCCTCCCAGCTGGCGGTGCCGGCCTGCCTGTATCTGGCTCTGGGCGGCAAGCCCTCCGGGGCGCTGGCCCTCTTCGCCACCCAGTGCCTGGTGGTGCTGGGCTACGCGCCGGTGCCCATCCCGGGGGCCATGGGCGTGGCGGACTATCTGATGCTGGACGCCTTCGCCTGTCTGAGCTTTATCGCCACGGAGGAGGCCTTCCGGCTGGAGATGCTCAGCCGCGGCCTGACCTTCTATATCTGCGTCGCGGTGAGCGGCGTCATCACTCTGATCGGTTATTTGCTGCTTCGAAAGAGAGAGAAAGGACTGGAAAGCCAATGATCGGCGTATACGACTATACGGTGATTCTCACCTATCTGTCCCTGCTGTCCGGCTGCACCGGCACCATCATCGCCATGAGCGGCGTCGGGCATCCGTACATAGGCATGTTCCTGCTGCTGCTCTGCGGACTTTGCGACGGCTTTGACGGCCGGGTCGCCCGCATGAAGAAGGATCGCACCCCGCTGGAGCGGAAGTTCGGCGTGCAGATCGACTCCTTCTCTGACCTGATCGCCTTCGGCATGCTGCCGGCGGCCATCGGCATGTCCATGCTGCGGCACTACGAGCGCCTGTCCGACCTGCACGAGCTGCCGGAGAGCTGGCTGGATCCCAGCACCGCCGCGGCCCACTCCGATCTCTACCGGGCGGCGCTCATCATCATCGCCCTGATCTACATCCTGGCGGCCATGATCCGCCTGGCCTACTTCAACGCCACCGAGGAGGAGCGGGAGGAGGAGATCCGGCAGAACGGCGTGGCCTACTTCACGGGGCTGCCCGTGACCACGGCGGCGCTGGTCTTCCCCATGGTGCTGCTGATGCACTATGTGCCCCAGATCGACCTGACCATCCCCTACTTTATGGTGATGCTGGCCATGGCGGTGCTGTTTCTGGGCCGCTTCAAGATCCGCAAGCCCGGCCGGAAGGGCGTGTGGATCATGGTTGCCATCGGCTTTGCGGAGTTCGTGGCCTTCATGATCCTCATGCGGGTGACAAAGGTCTGATGGATACGCTGCGTTTTCTCTACGGCAGCGCCGCCGGGCGCGCGCTGCTGCGGCCGCTTGTGAGCCGCCCCCTGTCCCAGGCGGCGGGGCGATTTCTGGAAACGGGCCTGTCCAAAGGCCTGATCCGGCCCTTTGTCCGCGCCGCCGGCATCGACACCGGGGACTATGACCTGCGGGACGTCCGCTGCTTCAACGACTTCTTCTGCCGTCCGCTGAAAGCCGGCCGCCGCCCCATCGACCCGGATCCCGAGGCCCTGGTCACGCCCTGCGACGGGCTTCTGACCGCGGTGCGGGTGGAGGGGGACACGGTGCTGCCCGTGAAGCAGAGCCGCTATTCTCTCGCGAGGCTGCTGGGGGACGAGGGTCTTGCCAGGGACTTTGAGGGCGGCCTCTGCCTGGTGTATCGCCTCTGCGTGGAGCACTACCACCGCTACAGCTATTTTGAGAGCGGCGTGAAGGGGGAGAACGTCTTTCTCCCCGGCGTCCTGCACACCGTGCGCCCCGTTGCGCTGGCGGACGTGCCGGTCTTCACCGAGAACTGCCGGGAGTACACCGTGCTCGAGACGGAGCACTTCGGCAAGGCGGTGCAGATGGAGGTGGGCGCCATGCTGGTGGGCAAGATCGTGAACGACCATCCCTGGCCCCGGGCCGTCCGGCGGGGGGAGGAGAAGGGGCACTTCGCCTACGGCGGCTCCACCATCATCGTACTGCTGCAAAAGGGCGCAGCCCAGCTTGCGCCGGAGCTGCTGGAGGCCTCCGCGCGGGGGGAGGAGACCCCCGTCCGCATGGGCCAGCGCATCGGCAGCGCAAAACCAGAATAGGATTCAGAGTTCAGCGTTCAGGGTTCAGAGGACGGGGGACGCGAAGTTCCCTCTTCTGAAAACTGAACACTGAACGCTGAAAACGGAAAAACAACTTCTGAATACTGAAAACAGAACACTGAACACTGAAAACGGAAAACAACTTCTGAACACTGAACGCTGAAAACGGAAAAACAACTTCTGAACACTGAACACTGAACTCTGAACACTGAAAACAGAACACTGAACGCTGAAAACGGAAAACAACTTCTGAACACTGAACACTGAACTCTGAACACTGAATATAAAGGATATCTGCCTATGAGTATCGTCTATGATCAAACTGCCCGGACGCTGACCCTGCACACCCGGGAGAGCAGCTATCAGATGCAGATCGGTCCCCTGGGGCATCTGCTGCACAGCTACTACGGCCGCCGGGCGGAGGGCAACTTCGCCCCCCTGCATCTTAAGAAGGACGTGGGCTTTTCCCCGGTGCCCTACGAGCTGGCGGAGGAGACCCGGGGCTGGTCCCTGGACACCCTGCCCCAGGAGCTCAGCGGCGCAAACAGCGGCGATTTCCGCCTCCCGGCCCTCTCAGCCCGGACGGCGGAGGGCCGCCATGGGGCGGAGCTGCGCTATGTGCGCCACGAGATCCGGCGGGGCAAGTACGCCCTCCGCGGTCTCCCCGCGGCCTTCGACCCGGACGGGGAGGCGGAGACCCTCTCCGTCACCCTGCGAGACGAGGCCCTGGGGCTGGAGGCGGAGCTTCTCTACGGCGTGTACGAGAGCCGGGACCTCATCACCCGGGCGGTGCGGATCACCAACACCGGCAAAGCCCCCCTGCGGCTGGAAAAGGCGGCCTCCTGCTGCCTGGATCTGCCCTTCGGGGACTGGGAACTGCTGCACTTTCACGGCCGCCACGCCATGGAGCGCCAGCCGGAGCGCGTTCCCGTGATGAACGGCGTCCAGCGCATCGGCTCGGAGCGGGTGGAATCCAGCCACCAGCATAACCCCTTCGTGATCCTCTGCGAGAAGCACACCACCGAGGACGCGGGGGACTGCTGCGGCCTCATGCTGGTCTACTCCGGCAGCTTCTCCATGGAGCTGGAGCAGGATCAGATGGGCGCTGTGCGCCTGGTCGCCGGCGTGGGCGGGGCGGACTTCTCCTGGACGCTGCGGCCCGGCGAGACTTTCGATACCCCCGAGGCGCTGCTCTGCTTCCGGCACGACGGGCTGAACGCCCTGTCGCAGCGCTACCACCGCTTTATCCGGGAGGCGCTCTGCCGCAGCCGCTGGAGCGGGCGGGCGCGGCCGGTGCTGCTCAACAACTGGGAGGCCACCTACTTTCGCTTCGACCAGGAGAAGATCCTCTCCATCGCCCGGGAGGCGAAGGAGCTGGGGGTGGAGCTCTTCGTGCTGGACGACGGCTGGTTCGGCCGCCGCAGCGACGACCGCAGCAGCCTGGGGGACTGGTTCGTGAACGAGGAGAAGCTCCCCGGCGGCCTGGAGCCCCTGATCCGGGAGATCAAGGCCCTGGGGCTGCGCTTCGGCCTCTGGGTGGAGCCGGAGATGGTCAGCGAGAACTCCCAGCTCTACCGCGCCCACCCGGACTGGGCGCTGACCCTGCCCGGGCGCAGGCCCGCCATGAGCCGCAGCCAGCTCGCCCTGGATCTGAGCCGCCCCGAAGTGGCGGACTGGGTCTATGAGACCGTGGCGGGGCTGCTGCGCCGCTATGACATCGACTACATCAAGTGGGACTGTAACCGCAGTCTCACCGATCTCTACAGCCCCGTCCTCCCGGCGGACCGCCAGGGGGAGCAGGCCCACCGCTGCACCCTAGGGCTCTACAGCATTCTGGAGCGCCTGACGGCGGAGTTCCCCGACGTGCTCTTCGAGGGCTGCGCCGGGGGCGGCGGCCGCTTCGACGCGGGGATCCTGGCCTACTTCCCCCAGATCTGGTGCAGCGACGACACCGACCCCATCGAGCGCCTGAGCATTCAGCGGGGCACCGGCTACGGCTATCCGCTCTCCGCCGTGGGCGCCCACGTCTCCGCCTCTCCCAACCACCAGACCGGGCGGACGACGCCTCTGGATACCCGGGCCGTGGTGGCCATGGCCGGCGGCTTCGGCTACGAGCTGGACCCCGGCAGGCTGCGTGAAGAGGAAAAGAAGCGCATCCGCTGTCAGATCGCCCGCTTCCGGGAGCTCTCGCCCCTGCTGCGGGAGGGGGATCTCTACCGCCTCACCGAGCTGGATGGGCAGCGGGACTTTGAGGCCTGGGAGAGCGTCTCCCGGGAGAGGGACGACTGCCTTCTGAGCCTGGTGCTGACCCATCCCCGGGCCAACGCCCGCCCCCTGCACCTGCGCCTCAAGGGGCTGGACCCCGGGGCGCTGTACCGGGTGGAGCGGCTGGACTTCTTTGACGCCTTCCTGCCCGAAAAGCCGGAGCCCCTGCCGGAGATCTATAGCGGCGCGGCGCTCCTTTACGCCGGGCTGACCCTGCCCCGGATGATGGGGGACTACCCCAGCGTGCAGCTTCGGCTGCGGAAAGTGGAGGCTTGAGCCATGCTGCCCAGAGATCCCATGATATTGTTAAGTTATGTAAACCAAAAGCTGCGGGACGAGTATGCGGATCTGGACACCCTCTGCGAGGATCTGGAGCTGGATCGGGCCGCGCTGGAGGCGGAGCTTGCCGCCGTGGGCTATGCCTACGACGGGGAACAGAAGAGGTTTCGCTGATGGGCTATGTGGAAGAGCTGCGGAAGCTGGTAGGGCACCGGCGGCTGATCCTCTGCGGCAGCAGCGTGGTGATCCGCAACGACAGGGGAGAGCTCCTGCTGCAGCAGAGGGTGCACCCCGCGGGGCGCTGGGCCTTCCCCGGCGGCCTCATGGAGCTGGGGGAGTCCACGGAGGAGACCGCCCGCCGGGAGGTGCGGGAGGAGACCGCCCTGGAGCTGGGCGCGCTCCGGCTCATCGGGGTCTACTCCGGCGCGGACGCCCTGTGCTCCGCCCCCAACGGGGACGAGTGGTATGTGGTGAACTGCGCCTACGCCTGCGACGAGCCCATCGGGGTCGCCCGGGTCAACGATAGCGAATCCGTCACCCTGGCCTGGTTCAGGCCTGAGGAGATCCCCGAGACCCTGGTGCGCAGCCACAAGGAGATCCTGCGGGACTATCTGAAAAATTCGGAATTCGGAATTCGGAATTCGGAATAAGCCCGTAGGGGGCGGCGCCCAGCCCCTACGGCAAAGACCGGGCCTCCCTCTCTGAGGGAGGTGTCGCCGGCGCCTGCGTCGGTGACGGAGGGAGTCCCAAGGATCCAACAACTCCCTCAGTCAGCCGCCTTGCGTGAGACGGCGGCTGCCAGCTCCCTCAGAGAGGGAGCCTGTTCGGCACAGACCCGCAGCCCCCGTAGGGGCTGGCGCCCTCGACAGCCCGTTCCCCCGTCCCCCGTAGGGGCGATAGCCGAATCGCCCGCCGACCTGCGCCCATGTCGAACAAGCGGGCGGGTGATACCCGCCCCTACGCGGCAAACCAAGACGTGCTCCGCTTCACAAATTTCAATCCGTCGCCGAAGGCGACACCACAATTATTCATTTTCCCCCGTCCCCCTGCGTCCCTGCCGCGCAGGGACGGGGCTGCGGGGAACAATCCCGTCCCGTTTTCGTCTCAAGCCCGAAAGGAGTGCTTGCCATGGAAAAATTCATCCCCTACGAAAAGCTGTCCAAGAAGCAGAAGCGTGCCTTGGACGCCGCCCGGCGGAACACCTGGGGCGACCTCAGTCCGGTGACCCGAAAGCCGGAGAACCCCAGAGCCTACAAAAGACACAAGACGCGGCACGGAAGTGAGGAAGACTTCCCGCCGCGTCTTGTTTTTATACGCCCGCTGTGGTAAAGTGTAGAAAAAACGAGAGGGGAGAGCGACATGAAGCAGGAGGAGCTCCAGCGCTTTGACATGAAGGCGCCGCCGGTGCGCACCAAATGGTACCTGCGCCCGCTGACCCTGGCGCTGAGCCTGCCGGACGTGTGGAAGCATCAGGCGAAGATCACCCGCGTCGGCACCGAGGGGCTCAAGCCCCCCTATGTGATGCTCTGCAACCACAACGCCTTTCTGGACTTCAAGGTGGCCACCCGCACCATCTGGCCCCAGCGAGCCAACTACGTGGTGGCCATCGACGGCTTCATCGGCCGGGAGTGGCTGCTGCGGCAGGTGGGCTGCATCTGCAAGCGCAAGTTCACCAACGACCTGACTCTGATCCGCCAGCTCAAGCAGGTGATCCGGAACGGGGACGTGGCCATGATCTACCCCGAGGCCCGCTATTCCCTCTGCGGCACCACGGCGGTGCTGCCCGCCTCCCTGGGCAAGCTCTGTAAGCTCCTGGGCGTGCCGGTGGTGACGCTCATCTGCCACGGGCACCATGTGAACTCCCCCTTCTGGAACCTGCACGACCGGGGCGTGAAGCCCACCGAGGCGGAGTTCAGCCTGCTCTTCACTCCCGAGGATCTGAAGCGCATGAGCCCCGACGAGCTGAACGAAAAGCTGGTGGCCGCCTTCCAGTATGACGACTTTGCCTGGCAGAAGGAGCGGGGCATCCGCACCCCCTACAAGGGCCGGGCCGAGGGGCTGCACAAGGTGCTCTACCAGTGTCCAGCCTGCGGCAGGGAGTACCGCATGGCGTCGAAGGGGACAGAGCTCTTCTGCACCGCCTGCGGCAAACGCTGGGAGATGACGGAGCTGGGCGAGCTGAAGGCCACGGAAGGGGAGACAGAGTTTTCCCACATCCCGGACTGGTACGAGTGGGAGCGGGCGAACGTGCGAAAAGAGGTGGAGGCGGGCACCTACTCCACCGGGGAGCTGCCCGTCACCGTGGATTCCCTGCCCAACGCCAAGAAGTTCATCCGCCTGGGCGAGGGCACCATGGTGCACGACAGGAACGGCTTCACCGTACGGGGCACGGACGTGGACGGGGATCCCTTCGAGATGGTAAAGCCCGTCCCCAGCCTCTACTCCTGCCACATTGAGTATGAGTATTTGGGCAAGCACGGGGACTGCGTGGATCTCAACACCCTGGAGGACACCTGGTACATCTACCCACACGACTGCGACTTTGCCGTGACCAAGATGGCGCTGGCCACGGAGGAGCTGTACTACGCTCACCGCCGCGCCATCGGCCGCCCCTGCAAGCCGGGACTGGCGTGAGACAGTTTTCAGATTTCAGTGTTCAGAGTTCAGAGGACGAAGGAACGAAGCGATTCTGAACACGGAAAACTGAACACTGAAAACTCATTAGGAGGAACTGTCATGACCAAAATTTACGGGACCCTGGGGCCCGCCTGCGCCTCGCCGGAGCTGCTGGAGCAGATGCTGCGCCTGGGGCTCACGGGCTTTCGCCTGAATCTCAGTCACGTCACGCTGCCCGAGGCCGCCGGGGAGCTGGAGGCTCTGCGCCGGGCGGCGAGCGCCTGCGGCGCCGCGCCGGAGCTCATCATCGACATGCAGGGGCCGGAGGTGCGCATCGGCAAGCTCCCGGCGCCCCTGCTGCTGCGAAACGGGGAGACGGTGGAGCTGGACGCCCTGCCCATCCCCGCCGCCGCGCGGGAGGCGATGACGCCGGGGCAGGAGCTGCTGCTGGACGACGGGAAGCTGCTGCTGACTGTTACGCGGGGCGGCAAGGCCCATGTGAACCGGGGCGGCCTGCTGCAGAGCCGCAAGAGTCTGGCGCTGCCCGGGCGTGAGATCCGCCTGCCCGCCCTGACGGAGGCCGACCTTCAAAACATCGCCGCCGCCGGGGACTGGGGCGTCACCGGGCTGATGCAGCCCTTCGTCCGCTCGCGGGAGGATCTGGAGGCGGTGCGCGCCGCCCTCAAGGCCGCCGGCTGCGAGCATCTGCGCCTCTTCGCCAAGATCGAGAACCGGGAGGGGCTGGCAAAGCTCCCGGAGCTTTTGCCCGTCTGCGATGAGATCGTCATCGCCCGGGGGGATCTGGGGAACGCCATGCCCCTCTGGGAGCTGCCCGCCGCCCAAAAGCGCATCGCCGCCGCCTGCCGCGAGGCGGGGCGGGACTTCATGGTGGTGACCCAGATGCTGGCTTCCATGGAGCAGAACCCCGTGCCCACCCGGGCCGAGGTCAGCGACATTTTCAACGCCGTGCTGGACGGCGCGGCCTCCGTCATGGTCACCGGCGAGACCGCCGCGGGCAAGTACCCCGCGGAAGCCGCCCGCTATCTTGTCAATACCGTCCGCGCTGCGGACCAATACCGAAAAGGAGAAGAAACATGAAAAAACTGAGAATTACCCTGTGCCTGCTGCTGTGCCTGGCGCTGGCCCTGGCTTTCACCGCCTGCGGCGAGAGCGATAAGCCCGCCGAGACGGCCGAGAACACCGAGCTCACCTCCCAGGATGCGGAGCCGGAGCAGAACAACACGGAAGAGCTGGATGAGGACGAGCTGCCCATCATGACCGACGGCGAACAGCCGAAGGAGACGGAGCATGAGCTCCACCATGTCCAGATCGTCATCCGGGACTACGGCACCGTGACCCTGGAGCTGGACGCCACCGCCGCCCCCATCACCGTGCAGAACTTCCTGGATCTGGCCTCCAGCGGCTTCTACGACGGCCTGACCTTCCACCGGATCATGGACGGCTTCATGATCCAGGGCGGCGACCCCCTGGGCAACGGCACCGGCGGCTCCGGCACGAACATCACGGGCGAGTTCGCCCTCAACGGCTGGGATAACCCCATTTCCCACAAGGCCGGCGTCATCTCCATGGCCCGGGCCAACCCCTATGACAGCGCCAGCTCCCAGTTCTTCATCTGCGTGGCGGACTCGGAGTTCCTGGACGGCCAGTACGCCGCCTTCGGCTGGGTGGCGGATGCGGAGAGCCTGGCCATCGTGCAGCAGATCGCAAAGGACGCCCGCCCTGTGGACAATAACGGCACCATCCCCGCCGCCCAGCAGCCCGTCATCGAGAGCGTCACGGTGATCGACTGACGCCGGGCATTTGGTAAGTTTTGAGCTTTGCGTTTTGCGTTTTGAGGAGACGAAGGAACGGGATGGTTTTTCGTTAGTAGTTTTTCACTTTTAGCAAATTGGTTTTTCGGAGACGAAGGAACGGGAATGGGTTTTTCCTTCGGAGTTTTCGTTTTCAGGAGACTGGGATACGGAATTCATTCGTTTGGTTTTTCGCATTATGATTCAGGAGACGGGGGAGCGCGAGCTTGCCCGTCTCCCGTCTTTTCGTTGGGGAGGGGCTAAGTGCCCTTTAGGGTATGCTCCTCCCGCGCGTCCCCGTCCCTCCGTAGGGGGCGGCGCCCTCGACGCCCCGTTTGTTGGACGTGGGTGCGGATCCACGGACGACCAATGGTCGTCCCTGCGAGGAAATGTGTGTCCCCCCCCCGTAGGGGCGGCTATCAGCCGCCCGCGTACCTGTGCCTGTGCCCGACAAACGGGCGGGGCAAGCCCCGCCCCTACGATGCAAACCCACGTCTCCCCGTAGGGGCGATTCACGAATCGCCCGCGCGTCCCCGTCCCTCCGTAGGGGGCGGCGCCTTCGACGCCCCGCTTGTTGGACGTGGGTGCGGATCCACGGACGACCAATGGTCGTCCCTGCGAGGAAATGTGTGTCCCCCGTAGGGGCGGCTATCAGCCGCCCGCAAACCTGCGCTTGTGCCCGACAAACGGGCGGGTGATACCCGCCCCTACGGTGCAACCCCCGTCCTTCGTAGGGGAGGGGCTTGCCCCTCCCGCCGGCCTGCGTCCGTGTCCCACAACGGGCGGGGACAAGCCCCGCCCCTACGATGCAAACCCACGTCTCCCCGTAGGGGCGATTCACGAATCGCCCGCTTGTCCACCTTTCGTTTTTGCCCGACAAACGGGTCGTCGAGGGCGCCGACCCCTACGGTGCAAACCCCGTCCCCCGTAGGGGAGGGGCTTGCCCCTCCCGCCGACCTGCTTCCGCCTCCCACAACGGGCGGGGACGAGCCCCGCCCCTACGATGCAAACCCACGTCTCCCCGTAGGGGCGGCTGTCATCCGCCCGCCGCGTTCCCGGCTCCCGCAAAAAAGCCGGCCAGCGCCGCGCGAAGCGAAAAAACAGCCCCCACCGGGGCTGTTTTTCGTTTACAGAAGGGCGATCAGCGTCAGCGCCAGGGCGAGGGCCAGGACAAAGAGCGCGCCGGTGAAGGTCTGCAGACCGGTGCTGGTGGTGCAGGGCATGTTTTCGTTCATGATGAGTTCCTCCCGAATTTTTTATTTACAAGCTCATCATAGCGCGAACGCTGTCCCATAAACCGGACTTTGAAAAAACTCTGCCGAAAAACGGGACGCACCCCCGCCTCTTCTTGTCATTGCGAATCGTAGGGACGAGCATTGCTCGTCCGTTGTCCGACTCGAACCCATGTCCGACAACGGGTCGTCGAGGGCGCCGACCCCTACGCAGCAGACCTTCTCCCGCGCGCAAAAAACGCCTGCGCCGAAGCGGCGCAGGCGTCCTTGCGTATCGATGTTTCACGCCTCCAGGAAGGCGAAGATCTTTTCCCAATATCTCTGCAGCCCCTCGCCATGGTTGAAGTACAGCTCGTGGCGCAGGCCGGGCAGCTTCACCAGCTCACAGGTCTTGGCCTTTTCGGCGAAGGCGTCCTGGGCGGGGTTCACCACAAAAGTGTCCTTCTCCGCCTGGAACAGCAGCACGGGGATGCGGATCTTGGCGACCTCCCCGGCGGAGCCCACACGGCGGCAGGCCTTGATGGCCTCCCGCCCCCACTTGGTGGAGCCGGCGCAGGTCTGCAGCTGGGGGTCGGAGAGCTTCTTGTGATAGTAGTAGAGGAAGCGGGCCTCAGAGTTGGAGGCGCTGTCCTCATAGCGCTCCTGGGGGAAGGCGGTGACGGGGGAGAGGGGATCCTTCCCCTTGGAGGGGATCCCCTTCAGCGCCGCGGCCAGGGAGGCGACCCACAGCGGGATGCCGCCGAAGCTGATCCCCAGCATGGGGGAGGACAGCACGGCCTTCTCGAACAGCTCCGGGTACTGCTCGATGGTCCAGGCGCCCACGCAGCCGCCCATGGAGTGGCAGTAGAGGTACACCGGGAGCTTCCCCGCGGCGGGCTTCACCCGCGTCTCGGTCAGATGCCGCAGATCCAGCACATAGTCCTCAAAGTGCTCCGCGTGCACCACGAAGGGGTTGTCGTTTCCGCGGAAGGAGTGGCCGTGTCCCCGGTGATCCACGCCCCAGACCTCATATCCCGCCTGCAGCATGTAATAGATGGGCTCATAGAACTTCCGCACGGACTCGGTAAAGCCGTGGCTGAGCACGATGACGCCCCTGGGCGCGTCCGCCCGGTAGTGCTCAAAGTAGATGGGCTGCCCCTTCACCCGCTCGTCAAAGCCGGTTTCCCGCCTGGCGGCCAGCCAGGGCTCCACCTCGGTCTTCATGATCTGCTCGTAGTCCTCCTCCGGAATCCAGCGCATGATGCTCTCCTCCATATCTGCGGGGCTCTGTTCCGCCGCTTCTTTGCCTCCATTATACCAGACCCGCTGCGCCGAAGCAACAAAAAACGCAGGCATCCGCCCGCAGCTTCCGGACTTTTCCCTTGCGTCCCGGCGCCAAGAGCGTTATAATGACAATATCTGGTTCAAAAGAGAGGAGAATACGATGAAACCCAAAAAATCTTCCGCCGGCATTGGCGCCGGTATCTGCTTTGTGCTTTCGTTCCTGCTGCCGATCCTGTTCGGGGCGCTGTACGCCCTGTTCGAGGGCTATCTTCGCCCCTATCTGGGCTCCCTGGGGAGCATGCCCGTGAGTACGATCCTGAGCATTCTGCTGACTGTTATCTTGGGCATTCTGCTGATGCTTGATCTGCGCTCCTTCGCCACCGCGAGCCCTGTGGCGATCTTCGCCATCCTGCAGCTGGTGAGCCTGATCGGAGGGGGCGGCGGGGAAGGTGTGCATAAAGTCCTGTACATCCTGTATGTGTTGGGCTGGTTCCTGCTGACGGTGGTGCTGCTGGCTGCCGAGCCCAAGCTGGAGAGCCTGCGCAGCGCCGTCAAGAAGATCTTCTTCCTTCCGGCGATCCTGATCGGCGCATATGTGCTGGATATCCTGATCCAGGTAATGGGAAATTGGCTTGAGTATGGGAGGTATCTTGCTTTCGTAGAAAAACTGTATATGTTCATGTCGATCCTCCCCTATGTGCTGCTCGCCGTGGGGGCGCTTCTGGCGGGCAAGTGGGCCGTGGCGGAGCGGGAGAATCCTCTCGCCCAGGCAGGCCAGGCACCCCAGCAGCCCCAGCGGCAGGCCTACCAGCAGCCCCAGTACCAGGGCTATCAGCAGCCGCAGTACCAGAATTACCAGCAGCCGCAGCCCCAGCCTTACCAGCAGCCGCAGTACCAGAATTACCAGCAGCCGCAGTACCAGGCCTACCAGCAGCCCCAGCAACAGAACCCCCAGCCGAACCCGGGGCAGCCCCAGGATCCCACGGAGGTGCTGCGCCGCTTCAAGGGCCTTCTGGACGACGGCATCATCACCCAGGAGGAGTTTGACGCCAAGAAGAAGCAGCTTCTGGGCTGAGCGGCTCCGCGACCCGATCTTTTAGGAGAATTGTCTGACGCCTTCCCCTCCGGGGGAAGGCGTTTTTTCCCGGATTCTTCCCGCCCTTCCCTTGATTTTGTAACATTTGGGGCGTATAGTATAGAGCACTTGAATCTTACCCGGAGGCAGGCTATGGCAACGCATACACCGAGACATATGGCAAAGAGCGCGCCCGAAACAGCGGCGCGGGGCGCGGAGCAGCGCGGCGAGACCCGGGCGGCGCGGGGCGGGGCGATCCCGCCGAAGCAGCCCCCCGGCAAGCGGCGGCAGAATTATCTCCACGGCGCGGCGATCCTCACCGTGGGCGTCATTCTGATGAAGATCCTGGGCTTCTTCTACAAGATCCCCCTGGGTAATCTCCTGGGCGACCGGGGCTACTCCATGTTCACCAGCGCCTACAACATCTATTTCATCTTCTTCACCCTGGCCACGGCGGGCTTGCCGGTGGCGCTGAGCCGCCTGGTGGCGGAGGCGGACGCCAACGGCCGCGCCCGGCAGGAGCAGCAGCTCTTCCGGGTGGCGCTGGGCACCTTCACGGTGCTGGGGCTCCTCTTCGCGGCCATCATGTTCTTCTTCCCCCAGTTTCTGGCGGAGAAGATCCTGCACAATCCCCCCGCCTGGCGGGGCGTGCGGGCCATGGCGCCGGCGATTTTGCTGGTGTGCATGGTCTCGGCCTACCGGGGCTACTGCCAGGGCAACGGGAACATGCTCCCCACCACCGTGGACGAGGTGCTGGAGGTGCTCTTCAAGGTCATCGCGGGTCTTGTCATCACGGTGCTGGTGCTCCGAGCCTGCGAGGCGGGGACGGACGCCCTGCGGGAGCCGGTGATCAGCCCCGTCCAGGCGGCGCAGATGGGGCTGACAGATCCTGTCCCGGTGCGGGAGACCCCGGAGACCTATCGGCTCTCCATGGGCTCCGCCGGCGCCATCATCGGCGTCTCCGTGGGCACCCTGGTGTCGCTTCTGTACATGGTCTGGTACAAGCACCGGCACTATGACAGCCTGGCCGCGCCCTACACCGCCGGCCTCCGCGACCCCAACGACGTGCCGGAGGACGACGATCTGGTGGACTCCGCGCCCACAATCGTGAAAAAGCTCTTCTCCATCGGCGGCCCCATCGCCCTGGGCGCCTGCGTGATGGCGCTTCTGAACCTGGCGGACTCGGGGCTGACCATGGGGCGGCTCCAGAGCGCCGCCGGCTTCGACGAGGAGACCGCCCAGACCCTCTACGGCGTCTACGGCAAGGCGCTGAACCTCTTTAACCTGCCCGCGGCCTTCATTACGCCGCTGACCATCTCCATCGTGCCGGCCATCTCCGCGGCCATCGCCCAGGGGAAGGGGAAGACCGCCGCCGCCGTGTCGGAGGACTCCATGCGCATCTCCGCCCTGCTGGCCACGCCCATGGGCGTGGGGCTGGCGGTGCTGTCCGAGCCCATTATGAAGACCCTCTACCCCGGCAGCCACGAGGCCGGCTCCTCCCTGCTGGTGGTGATGGGCGTGGCTTCCTTCTTCGTCTGCATCCTGCTGATGGAAAACGCCATCCTCCAGGCCTCCGGCAAGGAGAAGCTCACCATGGTCACCCTCATCACCGGCGGGGCCGTGAAGGTGGTCACCAACTGGTTTCTGGTGGCGCAGCCCTCCATCAACATCTACGGCGCTCCGGTGGGAACGCTCTTGAGCTACCTGGTCATGGCGGTGATGAACTACGTCTTCATCTGCCGGGAGCTGCCCCACCGCCCGCGGCTTACCCGGGTCTTTGCCGGCCCCTTGATGGCCAGCGCCCTGATGGGCCTTGCGGCCTGGGGGGTGTACGGGCTCTGCGGCCGCTTCCTGATGGGGCGCATCGGCCACGGGATGCTGATCGCCATGGCGCTGGCCATTCTGGCGGGGGTGGCGGTGTACCTGGTGGCGATCATCTACTCCCGCAGTATCACCAGGGAGGATATGCGTCTGATCCCCGGGGGCGAAAAAATCGCGGCTTTGCTGCACATTCGCTGAAAAATATATCAAAAACCGGAAATACTACTTGATAATCACGGCGGGATATGGTAAATTTAGAAAGCTGCGCATATGCAGTGAAACTTGTTATAAAACGGCGCAAGCCGAAAGATGATTAGGAGGATTATTATGAACAAAGCAGAACTCGTGACTGCTGTCGCCAAGAAGACCGGCCTGTCCAAGAAGGACTGCGAGCAGGCTGTCAACGCCACTTTTGATGTGATTACCGAGACCCTGGTCGCCGGCGAGAAGGTTCAGCTGGTTGGCTTCGGTGCTTTTGAGATCAAGGAGCGCGGCGAGCGCATCGGCCGCAACCCCCAGACCAAGGAAGAGATCAAGATCGCGGCTACCCGCGTGGCTACCTTCAAGGTCGGCAAGGCTCTCAAGGACGCCGTTGCCAAGTAAGGGTCTCCTGTGATAGAATAGCTGCACAGCCCGCAGGCTGTGCAGCTTTCATTTTCTATGGAATCGAGGTGCTAATATGCGTTTGGACAAGTATTTGAAGGTCTCCCGCCTCATCAAGCGCCGCACGGTGGCCAACGACGCCTGCGACGGGGAGCGGGTCAGCGTCAACGGCCGCCAGGTGAAGGCCAGCTACCAGGTGAAGCTGGGGGATGTGATCGAGATCGCCTTCGGCAACCGCACGATGAAGGTGGAGGTCACCCAGATCAGCGAGACGGCGAACAAGGCCGACGCCCCCGCCATGTACCGGGAGATCGAATAGAGTGAACAGTGAACAGTGAATCCGTAGGGGCCGGCGCCCAGCCCATGGCCGGGCCCGAAAAAGAGGGAAGAGTGAAAGGAGAGACGGTACCTCTCTTTTCACTCTTCCCTTTTCGTTTTTCACTTGTCCAGCACCTTCCCCAGCACCCGCAGGGGCAGCTCCGGGGAAACCGGAATGTCCCCATAGGCGGGGTTCAGGGAGTGCAGCGCCAGATGATCCTGCCGGGCCACCAGCTGCTTGAGGTAGGCGCAGCCGTCGTAGAGGAAGATGCCGATCTCCCCGGTCATCAGGCTGCGCTGCTGGCGCACCCAGACGGTCTGCCCGTTGTGGAAGCGGGGCTCCATACTGTCCCCGGCCACGCGAACGCCGAAGTTGGCCCCTTCGGGCACCTCCGGCCCCACCTCCACCATCTCGTAATCCTCCCCGTCCAGAAACTGGCCGGTGCCGGCGGAGACGCCGATGGCGTAGAGGGGCAGGCTGCGGAGAGGCACGATCTCCGCCTCCGTTCGCTGGAGACTGTAGCGCCCGCTCCAGCGCAGCAGCTGGATGTATTCCATGGCCTTCTGGCGGCCGGCGGCGTCCAGCCCCCGCAAAAGCCCCTCGCCCCCGCCGGTGAAGTAGCCGCGAATATCGTCGATCTCCAGCAGGTCGCAGAGGGCGAGAAACTGCCGGGCGTTGGGCAGAGTGCTGCCGTTTTCCCATTTGCTGACGGCCTGGTTGGACACCGGATGCCCCAGGGCGGTCATCCGCGCGGCCAGCTCCGACTGGTTCAGCCCCAGCTCTTTCCGCCTTGCGCAGAGCAAATCTCCAAATTGCATGGTATCACCTTCTCTTTCCCCTCCAGTATAGCAGATCAAGAGAAAAAACGCAAGGGAATTCTCCAAAAAAGAGAATTCCCTTGCCGCATGTTGGAGGCGGGGAAGAAGGAATGACGCCGTAGGGGAGGGGCTTGCCCCTCCCGTTCCACTGAACGAGAAGCCAAAAAAACGGGCGGGGACGAGCCCCGCCCCTACGCAGCGGCCGGACGATCTCCCGCAGGGGCGATTCACGAATCGCCCGCAGGCGGACGATTCCCCGTAGGGGCGACCCTTGCGGTCGCCCGCCGACATGCACCCGTGTCCGACCAACGGGCGGGGACGAGCCCCGCCCCTACGGCACGCATTGCCTCCCCTGAAAGGGGAGGTGTCGCCGGCGCTTGCGCCGGTGACGGAGGGGTTCGCCCGTCCCGGTCGCTCAGGGGCCGACAGACGGACGACCAATGGTCGTCCCTACGGCACCGACGGACGATCTCCCGCAGGGGCGATTCACGAATCGCCCGCCGCCTGTCCTTGCGCACCTGTGCCGCAGCACCGGCGCGGCGATCCCTTCTCCCTCGCACCCGTAGGGAGCCGTGCCCTCATGGCCCCCCTCTGAAGTCTTTCGCGGGCGTTTGTCCGCGGAGCGATCAGGGGATCGCTCCCTACTTGCTGTAAAGGACTCTGCCCTCGCCCTGCCAGTCCAGGGTGTCATCCTCGGCGTTCCACACATAGACGTCGCGGGAGCCGTCGTCGCCGTAGGTGCAGGTGACGCGCTTGTTCTGATCCATCACCCAGGTGCCGTACCAGTGCTCGCCCTCAAATTCCTCGGAGAAGGTGCCGTCGTCGTAGAAGGTCACGACGCTGAGCACATCGCCGTCGGGGTAGCGGCCGGTGTAGGTGCCCTCGGGGGCGGTGGCCTTGCCCAGAACGCCCGTCAGGAAGAGCACCCCCAGCGCAGCCGCGACCAGCGCCAGGGAGAGGCTGAGGATCAGGATCAGCTTGCGGTGACTCCGGGCCGGGACGGGCGTGGGGGTATAGGTTTTCGGCGCGACCACGGTCTGGCCGCACTCGGTGCAGTATCCTGCTTTGGCGGGAATCGGCGTCCCGCAGTTGGGGCAAACAGCCATTGTGTCATCCTCCCTTGGTTTCTCGATTACCATGATTGTACCGCAGGACGGGCCGCTTGTCCAGCCTCCCGGCGAAAAGAGCTGAAAAAGAACGGCGAAATAAGAAGCAGCGTCCCCTGCGCCAAGGCGCGGGGGACGCTGTTATGCGCGAACCTGTGATGAGATTACTTGCTGTAAATGACTCTGCCCTCACCCAGCCAGTCCAGCGTGTCGGTTTTGGGATCCCACACATAGCTGTCGGTGGAGCCATCGTCGCCGTAGGTGCAGGTGACACGGTTGTTCTGATCCATCTCCCAGGTGCCATACCAGTGCTCGTCCTCAAATTCCTCGGTGAAGGTGCCGTCGCTGTTGATGGTGATAACGCTGAGCACGTCGCCGTCGGAGTAGCGGCCGGTGTAGGTGCCCTTGGGGGCCTTGGCGGCGCCGCAGGCGCAGAGAGAAAAGACAACAACCAGAATGAGCAGAACGGATACAGTTTTCTTCATCAGAGCGATCTCCTTTTCTGTTGATGATCCGATTATACCGAAACCAGGGGCGCAAATCAAGTGCCAAATCGCTTTTTCCGCGGCAGAGCGGGAAAAATCAGTACTCGTAGATGCCGCCGCCGATGAACTCCCGCACCAGGGAGTCGGGGGACACGTCCTCGTCTGCGATGTCGCCGAAGAGCTGCAGGGCGGGCAGCACGGCGCGCAGCTCGTCGAAGCGCTCCACCCCCTCGGGCACGGAGCGGAAGAGCTGGGTGGCCGTCTTGTTGTATACCGCCAGCTCGTAGGGCAGGGCGGTGTCGAACTGGTAGTTGGCCTTGTCCTTGAAGGGAGAGATGTACAGCTTCTCGCCCCGGCGGACGTTGGCCCACATGCCCATGGTCTCGGCGGGGTCGGAGCCGCGGAAGAGATAGTCCCGCACGGTGCGCCGCACCAGCCGGAACCAGGTGCGCTTGAAGACCACCTTGCCCTGGAACAGCACGTCGCTGCGGGCGGAGATGTAGAGCTTGAAGGCCTCCGGGTGCCGGTCGGTGATGCTGTCGTTCAGGGCGTGGATGCCCTCGAAGATCACGATCTCGTCGTTCTTGAGCTTGATGGACTTGGAGGGCTCCTGGATGCGCATCTTCCGGGAGAACTCGTACTTGGGCACATAGATCCGCTTGCCCGCGGAGAGCTCGGTGAAGTGCCGGTTCAAAAGCTCCATATCCAGGCACAGAGGGCTTTCGTAGTCAATGTCTCCCTCGGGGGTGCGGGGGCAGGTGGCGGGATTCACGGTCTGAAAGTAGTCGTCCATGGCCACATAGTGGGTGCCCACGCCGTGCTTCTCCAGAGCCTCCGCGATCTTCATGGCGGTGGTGGTCTTGCCGGAGCCGGAGGGCCCGGAGAGGAGCACGATGGGGCTCTGCTTCCGGTTCTCCAGGATCTTCAGCGCCGCCTGCTCCACCTTGCCGTGGTAGATGGCGTCGCTCTCCTGCACGAAGCCCTTGGGGTCGGTGACGGTTTTGTAATTGATCTCACTGAGCTGATAGGACATTTATTGTCCCTCCTTTAGATAGAATTCCCGGATTTTTTCCTTGTCTGCGCAGGTTTCTTCGATTTTCTGTACGTATTCCAGAGGGTACTTGGGCGCCATCAGGCGGATGTTGCGCCCGTCCCCCGGGGCGATCAGCTTGGTGGAGCCGCCGCCGCCCATGGCCAGGATGCTGCACAGCTCCTCCATGATGCAGATGTTGTAGAGGTTGACAGCTCCCGGCTTCGTCCAGCCCACGTTCTCAAAGCCGCCGGACATGAACTTCTGCCGGTAGAGATAGTAGGGCTCGTAGCCCGCCTTGCGCAGCCGCGCCATGGCCTCGTCCAGCATGGCGCCCACCTCCGCGCCGGAGGGCAGGGGAGAGCCCTCCAGGGTGATGCGGCTGCCCTTCTTGAGGGAGAGGGTGTGCACGGTGATGTTCTCCGGCGCAAGGCGCAGCACCGCGTCCAGCGTGCGGGAGAAGCCCAACCGATCGTCCGCCGGAAGTCCGGCGATCAGATCCATGTTCACCGCAAAGCCCCCCACCTTTCGCACCGTCTCCAGCGCCCGCTCAATGTCCGCCGCCGTGTGCCGCCGGCCGATGACCTCCAGCACCCGGTCAGACATGGTCTGAGGGTTCACGCTGAGCCGATCCACCCCGTGGCGGCGCAGCACCCGCAGCTTCTCCTCGGTGATGGTGTCGGGTCTCCCGGCCTCCACGGTGTACTCCCGCAGGGCGGAGAGGTCAAATTCCCGCTCCAGCAGGCCGCAGACCCGCTCCAGCTGCTGGGCGGAGAGGGTGGTGGGGGTGCCGCCGCCGAAGTAGATCGACACCGGCCGCAGCCCCAGGGCCCGCACCTGGGCGGCGGTGGCGCGGATCTCCCGCTCCAGCGCGTCCACGAAGGGGGGGATGAGCTTCATGCTCTTCTCCACGGACTGGCTCACAAAGCTGCAGTAGGCGCAGCGGGTGGGGCAGAAGGGGATGCCCACATAGAGGCACAGGTCCCGGGCCTCAAGGCTTTCCTCGGCGGCCATGGTGTGACGGCTGGCGTCCAGGCACAGGGCGGCCCGCTCAGGGGAGACGTCAAACTCCTCCGTAAAGCGCTGCAGCGCCTCCTGTTCGCCCAGCCCCTGGCGCAGGAAGCCGCAGAGCAGCTTTCCCGGCCGCACGCCGGTGAGGGCGCCCCAGACGGGCTTTTGATGCCCGGCGCGGAGCGCGGCCCGGTACATGGCGTTTTTCACCAGGCGCTGGCACTTCCGATCGGTGACCAGGGGATCGGTGAGGGCGGCGTTTTCCACCGCGGCGCGGCCCCGGAAGACCCCGTCCTCCGTGCGCAGGGCGCAGGCGGCGGTGGTGAAGCGCGCCCCCCGGGAGAGCGAGATCTCCATCCCCCGGCCCCGGGGCCTGCCCTCGGGGTACTCCGGCCGCTCGTCGGGGAAGAGCGTCAGCAGCATTTGCTCCACGGCATATTTATATGTGTGTCCCCGCAGATACAGCTCCAAGACTGCAGACCTCCCCTCGGTTGAACCGGCGATTTTTTGTGAATAATTCATTATATCAAAAGGCCGCCGGAAACACAATAAAAAATGAAGGAATGAAGAATGGAAGATTGGAAGATTGGAAGATTGGAAGATTGGAAGAACTTTCTTCCCTCTCCCGTGTCATTGCGAACCGGTGCGGCATTGCCTCCCCTGGAAGGGGAGGTGTCGCCGGCGTATCTTGCCTCCCCCCTCCGGGGGGAGGCGTCAGCGGCGTATCTTGCCTCCCCCTCCGGGGGAGGTGCCCCAGTGCGCACACTGGGGCGGTGGGGGCGCCGGTGACGGAGGGGTTTGCCGTGGCGACGGCGCATTGCCGAGGGCGTTAGCCCGAGTCCTTAACGCGCCTAGTCCCTTTAGGGACAATCCGTCTCCCCCGTCCCCGGGCAAACTCTTCGCTCAAAACCCAAAACTCAAAACTCAAAACTCAAAACTAACATATCGGAGGAACCATTCCCATGAAAAAGACTCTTGCCATCCTGCTGGCCCTGCTGACGCTGCTGGCCCTGGCCGCCTGCGGCGGCTCCGCCGAGACCGAGGACGCGTCCCAGCCCGTCGCCGAGACCGCCGTTCCCGCCGAGACCGCCGACCCCGCCGAGGCCGATACCGCGACCCGGGGCGACTGGCGCATGGTCAAGGAGGTCGCATACCGCGCCGACGGCAGCATCGATTACTGGTACGAAACCGAATACGACGCCGACGGCAATCCGATCAAGTGGACGTGGTTCAACCCCGACGGCAGCATCGATGCATGGTACGAATACGAATACGACGCCGACGGCAACCGGATCAAGGAGACGTGGTTCAACCCCGACGGCAGCATCGATTCCTGGTACGAATACGAATACGATGCCGACGGCCGCGAGATCAAGGATACGTGCTTCAAACCCGACGGCAGCATCAGCTCTTGGTACGAACCCGAATACGACGCCGACGGCAATCGGATCAAGGAGACGTGGTTCTACACTGACGGCAGCAGCGGCTCTTGGGTCGAAACCGAATACGACGCCGACGGCAACCAGATCAAGTGGACGTGGTTCGACGCCGACGGCAGCATCATTGAATGGTTCGAATACGCTTACGACGCCGACGGCAACCAGATCAAGTGGACGTGGTTCAAACCCGACGGCAGCATCCGGCACTGGGCCGAAACCGAATACGACGCCGACGGCAATCCGATCAAGGAGACGTCTTACAACGCCGACGGCAGCATGTACGAATGGATCGAATACGCTTACGACGCCGACGGCAACTTGATCAAGGAGACGTGCTTCAACCCCGACGGCAGCATCAGCTCTTGGATCGAATACGAGTGGACGTTCTTTGAAAACGCCGTGAAAGCCGAACAATAAGCCGCCCGCCCCCCAAAAATAAAATATTAAACATATCGGAGGTACCATTTCCATGAAAAAGCTTCTTGCGCTTTTGCTTGCTCTGCTGACCCTGCTGTCCCTGGCCGCCTGCGGCGGCTCCGCCGAGACCGAGGAACCCGAAGCCGAACTGACCGTGAGCTTTGACGAGGCCACCGGCACCCTGACCATCTCCGGCACCGGCCGCATGGCCGAAAACGCTTCCGTCGCCTGGGACGATTACCGCGACACCGCCGTCAAAGTGGTGATCCAGCCCGGCATCACCACCATCGAGGACAGCGCGTTCAACAGCTTCTCCGCCCTGACCGA
>JAEEGI010006911.1_pt1 | contig 25553 bp, 23 predicted proteins | sample 8958751 | NCBI WGS metagenome assembly JAEEGI01 (sample SAMN16246545, study PRJNA631951) | gut metagenome | biome: gut microbiome; feature: rumen; material: KS-attached | host: Bos | place: Iran: Karaj | collected 2018-10
AAGTCTTCAGTTTGTCGAAGGAAGATCTCATCAGCAAGATGGCCACTGAGAGCTTCAGAAGTGCCTCAAGGATACTGATGTAAGCATAAGCGGACATCTTCTCATGCGCCAGGATCATGGAGTTGTATGGCGTGCTAAGAAGGCTCACACACAGGATACCAAATGAGCAATGAAGCACCCAATGGGCTGCCTCTACACGCTCAGGTGGTATATTCATATGCCCGTTCAGCCACCATAGACCGGCGGTTTCAACGATCAATCCGACCACCACGCACATGAGCAACTGTATTATCACCCCGGCAGAGAAAACCCGGTGCGTCTTGTCGGGATCCCCCTCACCAAGAGAATACGCCAGGAACCTCGTGATCGCGGCTGACACAGAACCTGTCAGAATGGCGCAGAACGACACGACTCCTCCGACAGCGTTGAAGGTTCCGTAGTCGAACTCGCCTAGAGTGGAAAGTATTATCCTTGAGGTGAATAGTCCGATGAACATCATCAGGAGCATACGGACAAAGAGGAACACCGTGTTGCCCGCGATCCTCTTGTTCTTCTCGTAATTTGATGTTCCTCCTGACATATTCCTTTACTTCAAATTCTCAATGACACCAGCAAATTTCTCCGCCCATAAGTCCCACGAAAGCCGTTCAGCCACAACTTCTGGAGCACACTTCGAAAACCGTTCCATGTCCCCGTTCTCCACGCATTCTTTGATAACCCTGCCAAAATCGGCTCCCGTGGCGCCGACAGGAAGGAGCCTCCCGGTCTCACCCTCGAACACATAGTCGCTTACTCCCCCTGTGTCATGGCTGAAACAGGGCAATCCATATGCCCCAGCCTCACAGAACACAATTCCAGCGCACTCAGCCATGGTTGGGAGCAGGAAACAGTCCGACTCCCTGTAGAGTCTGCCCAGAAGATCGTAATCCTCAGGATTGTTCTTGTCAAGGAAACCATGGTTATTCACAAAAGGCAAGGATGCGATGCTTCCATCTAAAGACCTGATTCCGACAATGTGGAGAGTTGACTCTATTCCATTGGCATTCAGCCATTCACAAGCATCGACGGCGATCTGGCCACCCTTGCGGGTCCAATCCACACCCACAAAAAGGATGTTCAATTTGCCATGAAAAGCGAACTTATGGGGCTCTATCTTACTGATGTCTATATTTGGGCCGAGCCTGGCTATAGTTATCTTTTCTTCGCTTTGGCCATAGTCACGTACGGCGCTGCGAGCCACCCAATGGCTGGGATAGACCAACGCCGCGGCCTTGTCCATCGCGGTTTTCTCTATCATGTCCCTCTCCTTGATGTCTTTAGGCGAGATGTCATTCCAGTAATATCCATTCATCAAACGGAAAGTGGCATCGGAAAGATAGATTATAGGTTTGTCCGTGTCAAGGAGAAACAAAGCCCCCGACAACATGGGAGCGAAAAGCACATCGCAGCCTTCTATAATACGCCTGTCCAACTTCCGGGCGACAATCCGGCATTTCCACATCGGGAACTTGCTCAGCCGGCCCCTCAGAAATGGAAGGAACCTTTCAGCCTCCTTGACCACCTTGAGATAGATTTTACTCAAGAATGACGAAGAATCGACTGGTACTCGGACAACCTTTGCTCCAGTGCTCTCAATTGCCTTCGCCATCGAATACATCGTACCGCTAAGTACCCGTTTGTCTTCCAAAGGGTTGGCGGACATAAATCCTATTGTCTTGCCGCTCAGTCTCATCTGATTCTATTCCAATTATTTCCGTACACGAGCCTGACGACAAGGCCAGACCTTGTCACCATGAAATATGTGACCGCTTTCCTGAAGCCCAGATGGCGGACGAGGGAAGGGAAAGTGAACAGATGGCCCAAACCATGCTCTGAGACGATCCGCATGACCTTTTTCCGCCCGCAACCAGTCTTTATCCAGAAATGAGCGTCTCTGATAGCATTGTACTCGCAACGCTCCTTAACACGCCGATCAATCAGGGAAGACTTGTCAACGCACATCTTATGGGTGTCGCAGATGGCCCGCATGTTCTTCTCAAGGTGCATGAGATGTGTCAGTGAGGTGGGAATCTCGTGATACTTGTAAAGAGGATCCTGAATACAAACCACCTTTTTGACAAAGGGAGCGATCTGGTATGACAATAATTGATCCTCACAGGCGTTGTGATGGAGCCGGTACTCAATTTCGTGGTCAAAGAACAACTCACGCCTGAATATCCTGCCCCACAGATACCTTTTCATCCTATCCATGGCCATGGCCATCGCAAAGCCGTATGATCCGTCACCGTATGGAAGCTCGTTGCTTTTCCGGAGCACGTCACCTTCCTTGGTAACCACCTCGTAACCAGCCACAACGATGTCGGCTCCGGTCTCAACAGCGACTGAATGAAGCCTTCCGCACGCATCAGGGGACAACTCGTCGTCGCTATCTACAAACATCAGAAAACGCCCTGAGGAGGCCTCAATCAAAGTCTTCCTAGCCCAAAAGACACCGAGATTCTCCGGATGATCAAACACAGAGATCCGTCTGTCACGGCTAGCATATTCCCGAGCGATTACCCCGGAACCATCAGAAGATGCGTCGTTGACAATGATGATCTCCAAATCGCTGAAAGACTGTGAGATGACTGAATTCAGACATCTGGGCAAGCACTTCTCTGCATTATAGGCGGGTATGAGGATGGAGATCTCGGGCATCGGCGCTGGCTCTATCTTAGCGGGTTCTTATCGGATTTAAACCATTCCACAAATCGTGATATGCCATCATGGAGGGAAGTAGCAGGTCTGTAACCGACCCTGGCCTCCAGTTTTGAGCAGTCCGCATAAGTCTGATAGACATCACCCGCCTGCATCGGAAGGTACTCTTTCACAGCCTCTTTCCCCATCGCCCCTTCAATCTCGGAGATGAAATCCATCAGCTTCACTGGATTTGAGCAACCAATATTATAGACCTCAAAAGGTGCTCGCCGGTGGGACTCCTGACCGCCGCAGGCTGGCGGGTTGTCAATAACCCTGATGGTGCCCTCGACAATGTCGTCAACATAGGTGAAATCACGGATCATGTCACCCCCGTTGAATACCTTGATTGGCTTACCCTGGGAAATCGCGGTGGCGAAAAGCATCGGAGACATGTCAGGTCGTCCCCAGGGACCATAGACGGTAAAGAAACGAAGACCGGAAGACGGAATCCCGTAAAGCTTTGAATATGAGTGAGCCATCAGCTCGTTGGACTTCTTTGTCGCCCCATACAGGCTCACCTGGCAGTCGGCCTTGTCTTCTTCACTGAAAGGGACTTTAGCGTTCAACCCATACACGGAGCTGGAAGACGCGAAAACCAGATGCTTCACCTTGTTGTTACGGCACGCCTCAAGCACATTCAGGAAACCTTCAAGGTTGCTGTGGAGATAGGCATAGGGATTTGTGATAGAGTACCGCACTCCGGCCTGGGCGGCAAGGTTGACCACAACATCAAACTTCTCAGTCTCAAACAGTTGGTCAAGGGCAGGCTTATCACACAAGTCCATCTTCCAGAAGCGGCAAGAAGGCCACTTTGAACTGTTTGTCACACATCCTTCCACAAAGGGGCCGGCAAAACCATTCTCCGACAGCCTGCCATATTTGAGGCGGACGTCATAGTAGTCGTTGATGTTGTCCAGACCAACGACCTCATCTCCTCTTTCAGCCAATCTTGCCAGAAGGTTTGAACCGATGAACCCGGCGGCGCCAGTCACAAGAATCTTCATACGCGTCACTTCTTAAGGCTGGCTATCCAAGCGGCGACATTAGCCTCAACCGAAGCCTCGGAATACTCCACTTTCTCAAACTTCTCACCAGTAATGTGCTCATAGAGCTCAATGTAGCGGTCTGTGATGCCGGCGACAACCTCAGGGGTCATCTCGGGGACTTTCTGTCCTTCCTGTCCTTGGAAACCGTTGGCCATCAGCCACTCGCGGACGAACTCCTTGGAGAGTTGGCGCTGGCGCTCTCCCCTCTCGAGCCTCTCCTCATAACCCTCCGCATAGAAATACCTCGAGGAGTCCGGAGTGTGGACCTCATCCATCAGGTAGATCTCTCCGTTCCTTTTCCCAAACTCGTACTTGGTGTCCACGAGGATAAGCCCTTGACGAGCAGCTATTTCCGTTCCTCTTTGGAATATGGCCCTAGTGTATTCCTCCAACTTCTCATAGTCTTCCTTACCGACCAGGCCACTGGCTATGATATCTTCCTTGGATATGTCCTCATCATGGCCTTCAGCCGCCTTGGTCGTGGGGGTTATAATCGGCTCCGGAAACTTCTGATTCTCAACCATTCCCTCCGGAAGAGGAACCCCGCAGAGGGTTCTCTTGCCTGCTTTGTACTCACGCCAGGCGTGACCGGCCAAATAGCCCCTGATGACCATCTCGACCTTGAAAGGATCGCATTTGTAGCCCACGGTGACCGACGGGTCAGGAACCGCGACCTTCCAGTTAGGGAGAATGTCGGAGGTAGCGTCCAGGAACTTTGCCGCTATCTTGTTGAGAACCTGGCCTTTATAGGGAATCCCCTCCGGGAGAACCACATCAAACGCCGAGATCCTGTCTGTCACAACCATCGCGAGATACTCCCCGTCAATGTCATAGACATCACGCACTTTTCCTACATACTTGCCAACCTGTCCCGGGAGGTCAAAACCCGTCTTCACAATCGCTTTCATTCATCAATATCTTTAAATTCAACATTTTTCAACAAATCTTCCACAACTGGGGCGACCTTGTCGTATTCGTAGCCCCTTGTCAGACCGAACTTCAGAAGTTTGAACTTGATCTGCGGGTCGCCGACAAGGGTCTTGATCTTAGTCTCAAGCACGGATCGCATCTTGCGGTCAGCCTCGTCCTGATCGATCTCGCCTAAGGCTTGCCGCACAACTGGCCGTGGAATACCTTTGCCGACAAGGGTGTAGGTGATCTTCGCTGGACCCCAACCGGACAGCCGGGACTTTTCCCTGGCGAAAGCAGAGGCATATCGCAGATCATCCACGAACCTGTCCGCTACAAGAGAATCGACAAGTTTAGTCGCCTGCTCCCTGTCACCGTCAAAGGCGGACAAAGCCTTTCTTAATACATCGGAGGTGCAGTACTCCCGTTTAGAACACTGTGCCTGAAGGCGATCCAAAACTTTCGAATACTCTTCCATATCAGAAATCGAACCCGAGACTCAGATATGCGCCGACCTTGTGGGAATAGTCGGACCAGTGGAGGTTGAAACTCAAAGGGCCCACGATGGAGTCGTATGTGTACTGAACGCCAATGCCGTGATAATCATTAACTTCCGAAGCCCAATTCTTAAACTTGAATGAGTCGAGCTTATTGGCTGACAAGGCGTAGTTGTAGATCGCCGTCAAGTAGTTGTTCCGGTAAAGCTTAAACCTGAAATCAGTCCTGGCGACTCCAAGCAACTTAGACATTGAAGCCGCGGAAGTGATTCCGATGAAAGGCATCTGCTGATCGAGGTACCGCCCAGCCATGCTTCCTCCCATCGTGTTGGCGAAAGGAATCGGGATGCTCTCTCCAAACAGAGCCCGAATATTGATTGACGGGATGAAAGCGAATGAGCCTCCGCCATACACCTTCAAAGCATCGAATTGGACAGAGTGGAAATTGTGGAGCTGCTGGGGGAAAGCACCGAACATCCATCCATAGGAAATACCGACAGAATGGCCGACCGAGGGGACATATCCATCGTCCAATGAATCGTTCCTGCCATCGACAAACAATGTCAAGTAGCTGTTACTCAACTGGTTCAAATCATAGTCTGACAGGTCACGCTCCGACAAAATCGAGTTGATGTTGAAATAGTCGTTGCGGAAGCCGACCTTCATAAAGAACTTGGACCACTTGATGTTGGACACGAAGACCTCTTCACGGATATTCGTGCAGTTGATCCTGAAGTTTGTCTCTCCCAGGCTGAATGTGTTTTTGTCCGTATAGCGGAAGCTGGCGGAGGCGTTGACTGTCATACCCCTCTGAGCCACATAGGAATAGGCCAATCCGGCATATGGGTTTGAACCCACTTTTCCCGTGAAATCCAGGGAGGATCCTTGAATCTTCTGGACACCGACTCCAAGGTTGAGCAATACCGACACGACCTCCTCAGTGTCGAACCTGGCTCCGAATCCTACCTTGTTGATAGGACCTTTCTTGCAGTTGAACTTCAGACGGTAGGGCTGATCGTCCCCAAGAAGCTCATAATTGACATAGTCGAAGGAGTTGGTGGCGTAAATTGTGGCCACAGCGTCTTCGATCTCCACATTGCCTACCCTCGTACCAGCCTTCAAATCAATCTTATTCTGAAGGTAAGCGCTTTCCGCGTCGCTGACTCCGACAATCTCCACCCCGGAGATCAAGACCTTTGTCAAACGGATGTCATCAGCGATAGGGTTGTTCAGGCTCTTCACTCCCGGGCCGATCACTTGCTTCAATGAATCCAGCTCCCGGGCTTTTGATACAGCCGCCTCATATCCGCGGCTGATGATGACATCGATGCTCCTCGTATCAAAACTCATCATCGAATACTCGTGAAGGTCAGGGTAGATCGTCACGTCGGGGATGTTGATGTTGTTCTCATAGGAGGAACGGCCCATCATGTCGATTCCCGTGTCAAGGATGTCACCGAGGTTGTTAATCTCCGAATATGACTTGTACCCGCTAGAAAGGTTGACTCCGATCACGATGTCCGCCCCGCACTTTTTGGCCAGATCCGTGGGGAAGTTGTTACGCATGCCACCGTCAACCAGCACCATTCCATCGGTCTTGACAGGGGTAAAAAGACCGGGGATGGACATGGTGGAACGGAGAGCGGTGTTGAGCTTGCCCTGAGTCCAGATCTTCGCGGTACCCCTGACAAGGTCTGTAGCGACGCAGACAAAAGGTATAGGGAGATCTGTGTAGAAATCAATGTCGTCCTGATAACCTACTGACAATGAGCTGAACAGGTTATTGACATTCTGACCGAAAACCATTCCGGAGGGCAAACTGCCAAGCAGGTTGTCCCTGACGAGACCGGACGCGTCCACATCACCGTCGGCTCCAAGATGGAGCTGCTCATCGGCCTTGTGGGGATACTGCAACTCATCAGTCTTTTGCTTGAGGAACTCCTTTTTGTCGTAATAGAATGGGAAGGAAAGGACATATTTCTCCTTGTATTTGATAGTGGAATAGGAAAGGTAGTCTCGCGGCACCTTGTCGGAGAGCGCCATGTCCCAATCAATGCTCCTGATCAGGGAGTCGAGATGTGGAGCGTCATATCCCAGAGCGTATATTCCTCCGACAAGACCACCCATACTCGTTCCCAAAACCACATCGACCGGCATCCCGATAGACTCAAGGTAAGTGATCACTCCGACATGGGCGGCTCCTTTGGCTCCTCCTCCGGCAAGCACCAAAGCCACAGTGGGACGGTGCTCAACTATCCTTATGGAGTCCAACCTATGCTTGATCACCTTGACTCTCAAGTCCTTAGCTTCCGAAGCGGCATCGATGACAGCATGGCTCTGCTGTGCTTCCGAACGGAAAGAAATTGAGATGAGCGCCAGGATGGCGACGATACATTTCAATGCGGTGTTTCTCATGGCTTGTCAGTTTGTCCGGATTGGGTGTTTTTCCTATGCTCGCCCGCCAGCATCCCACATGCGGCCATAATGTCCTCACCTCTGGAAGCCCTTATGGTACAAGTGATTCCGTGGTTTGATAGTCTATCTCTGAAGTTCTCCATCACAACTTGGGGTGGAGTGTCGAAGGGAGCGTCTGGAATCTTATGGAACCGGATTAGGTTAACCCTGCACTCAAGTCCCTTAAGCAGTCTTATCAAAGCGTCCGCATGACGTTTGGTGTCGTTCAGTCCGGCGAACATGGTGTACTCGAAACTGACACGTCGCTGGCCGGTGAAGTCATATTCACGGAGTAGATCGATCACCGCCTCTTCAGGCCATGCCTTTTGAACCGGCATCAGAGCGGCCCTCTCCTCCGGGAACGGATTGTGAAGACTTACCGCCAAATGGCAACGGGTCTCATCCAAGAAGCGCCTAAGATTAGGGAGGACGCCAATCGTGGAAAGCGTTATCCGTTTCGGGCTCCAACCGAAGCCCCAATCGGAGGTCAGTACCTCAATGACTCTGAGCACATTGTCGTAATTGTCCAAAGGCTCACCCATACCCATGAAAACAGCGTTGGTGAGCTCTTGGGACTCATCGATGGCGATGAATTGAGAGAGGATTCCCGAGGCGGTCAGGTCCCCGTGGAATCCCTGGCGGCCGGTCATGCAGAACTTGCATCCCATCCGGCACCCGGCCTGGCTGGAAACGCAAAGAGTCTTCCTCTCATCATCGGGAATCATCACCGCCTCAACAGCGTCTCCCCCACCGAGAGGGAAAAGATACTTCTTGGTTCCATCTCTGGAAACCTGGCATGAGGATGGAGTCACGAGGCCGAGATCATATTCTTCCGCAAGCCTCTCACGGCCGACTTTGGAAATGTTGGTCATCTCCTCAAAAGACCTCACCCGGCGGCCATAGAGCCACCCGGCTAGCTGCTTTCCGGCAAAGGCCGGAAGGCCAACCTTGAGCGCGACTTCCTTGAGTTCAGCAGGTGTTTTTCCAAGCAGAGGTTCTCTCATGGGCATCAAAAATGAATACGAGTACAAATTTAATGAAAAATAATGTCAGTTTTTTTGTAAATTTGCATAATAAATGGAAATGAAATTTCCATACTCATGGCTTGTACCTGCTTCTGCAGGCACAAAGGCGAAGCCATTATCAAGAACAAACAAATAAACCAATAACGAAAATGCGTAAATCACTCATTTGCCTTGCCGCGCTGCTTATCGGAGCAGCGAGCCTTTCTGCCCAAAACAACGGGCAAAACACTCAGACACAGCCTCAAGACACCACCAAGAAGGTCAAAACCGAGGTTCCTGAAGCCACCGCTCAGAAGGCTGTTAAGGAGACGACCAAGAAGGTTGCTGACGAAAACAGGAAAAAAATGTTCGTCACAGTTCAGGGAGGAGGCCTTCTCTCTATCAATGAGAACTTCCGAGCATATGGTGACGATGGTAAGAACTCAGACCTTTTGACTCTCCAGGGTTCCGCCTCTTTCGGCTACCAGTTCACACCTGTCTCGGGTGTCCGCGTTTGGGCAGGATATGCAGGCAATCGTAGCGCCTGTAACAAAGAAGAGACCTCAGGCCACCGTTTCTATCCTTACAAGTTCAACAGTATCAACGCTTTTGTTGACTATGTCATGGATTTCAGCGGTTTCAGCGACCATGATTGGACAGTCGTTCCCAAGCTCTACGCCGGTGTCGGAATGGGCAGTACCTCCGGTTTTGAGAAGACTCCTGACAACCCCGCCCCCGGAAACCGTTTCCATCCTTGGCAGGAAGTCTCAACCAAGAACACTGTCTTAGGTTTCAGAGGTGGATTGATCGTCGAGTACATGATCAGCCAGTCGTTCGGGGTCCTCGCCGACTTCGGTGGAGAGTTCTACATGGATGATTATAACGGCCTCAACACAGGTAATGAGGTCAGCGAGAAGGGCGACAAGAACTTCCCTCTAGACTTCCGCGGCGTCGCCTCTCTTGGAGTGGCGATTCATTTCTAGGATATAATCCCAAACCATTTTCATGGGCACAATAACATTCTATTTGTGCCCTAATTTGTGTCTTTAAGATGTTCATTATCAACGAGTTCTCTCCCGTATTCAAGAGGTGGGCCCGCTTCTTGAAAAACAAGAGGCGGTTTCACGGGATCGTACGGTTCAACAGGACAACCGACATCGACCCGGACTCGTCATTCGAGGGTGCGAACAGCATAGGCCCCGACAGCACTTTCAAAGGTTCGATGGGCTTTGGCTCCTACATCGCCGGATATTCCTACATCCATGCGAAGATAGGACGTTTCTCCTCGATTGGAGTTGAAGTTAGGACAGCGAACGGCACACATCCTTTCACAACTCCATACGCTACCACCTCACCCGTGTTTTTCTCTACAAAAAAACAAGCGATGAGGACCTTCACCACCGTCCAGCGATTTGATGAGGACCTTCCTCCCGTCGAGATCGGAAACGATTGTTGGATAGGAGATAAGGTGGAAATCGTCGGCGGTAAGAAGATTGGCGATGGGGCTGTGGTCCTATCTTGCGCCATGGTCACCAAAGATGTGCCTCCGTTTGCGATAGTGGGAGGAGTTCCAGCCAAGATCATCAAATACAGGTACGACCCGGAAACCATTGACTTCCTTGCGAATAGCCATTGGTGGGACAAGCCTTTGGATTGGCTCGAGGAGAATAGTGAAGCTTTGTGCGACATTGAGAAGCTCAAAGAAATACTGAGATAATGGATCCCAAACCAGCATCATTCCCTCGGGACTATTCATTCTTTGAGAAAGCCATCCACAGGATAGCGACTGAGATTCGTGAGTTATATATAAAAACTCATCCTGGATGCATGGATCACCTTGATAGAGTCACAGACCATGAGGTCGCTTCTGAGATGATGTACAAGACACTCTCATCAGACAAGCCAGTCATGATTGCCAGATTTGGCGGGAGTGAACTGAATGCGATGACTAATTATCTAGGAGTGTTGAACGGTCCTCGAAAAGCCCTTGATTTCATAACCGCAAAACAGGATCAATGGTGGTGGCTTAAAATCCGGATAGATCATCTTACCAACAACGCTGGTTTTTTCCCTCGGGAAGAATGGGCTGTTGAGAAATTCAGCGAACTTATGCTGGAGGATATGAAGTATCTCGACTTGCTTGGGAGTTTCACCAGGCAAGAGTGTTATTTCAGAGAAGAGTTGAATAATATCCCGAAGATTTATCTGGCATTACTGGAACCTTGGTTCGGATCAAAGCCATGGACAAGGGTACTCGAAGGGAAAAAGGTGCTTGTCGTTCATCCATTTGCCGCACAAATAGAAGATCAGTATTACAATCATCGGAAAGAATTATTTCCCGGAACCCAAATACTTCCCGAGTTTGAATTACAGACCATTAAGGCTGTCCAAAGTCTAGGAGGATCATCTGATGGTTTCGCCACATGGTTTGATGCCCTCGAGTGGATGAAGAATGAGATCGACAAGCATGAATATGACTTCTGCCTGATTGGGTGCGGAGCATACGGATTTCATTTGGCTGCTCACGTAAAGAGAACCGGGAAAAAAGCTGTCCATCTTGGCGGTGTGACCCAGATGCTTTTCGGAATCAAGGGGAACAGGTGGGAGGATCCTGACTATGCTTTCCCTGAGGTAAACGTTCCCGCGGGATGGTATCTCAAATTAATGAATGAGAGTTGGATCAAACCAGATCCTTCATACCGTCCGAAAAACGCCGACACAGTCGAAGGCGCTTGCTATTGGTAATCAGATAGTTCCGGCGAAGAAAGGTGGAGAGGTCAATCAAAAAGAAAACCACGGACGGACTGATCTGGAGCGGCATGCAAAAACTGGTGTCCAGGGGACTTCAGTTTATATTCAGCATCCTGATTGCCAGAATTCTGCTTCCTGAGGATTATGGGATCGTGGCTATCGCCAATTTGTTTATCGCCCTATCCGACATCCTTGTTGACAGTGGATTCTCCAAAGCTTTGATCAGGAAGAGCGACAAAACCGAACTGGACTACAACACGGTCTTTTGGTTCAACCTGTCGGTCTCCTGTCTTCTATATGCCCTTCTCTTCTTCCTCGCCCCAGTCATCGGCAGGTGGTATCATGCTTCTGACATACTCATCCCTGTGATCCGCATCATCTCGTTGTCGCTTATCATCAACGCGATATGTGGAATCCAGAGTCTCCACTTGGTGATTGAGATGAACTTCAAGAAGCTGGCTATTCTCGAGACTTCAGCAATGATTATCGGAGGGGCCGCCGGACTATTCGCAGCGATTAAGGGTTTCGGTGTTTGGGCCTTGGTCATTCAAACTTTGGCGAGTTGCTTTGTCCGTACAGTTTTCATGTGGTTGTTCAGCAATTGGAAGCCCGCTTTCATGTTCTCTTCCCGAATCATGAGACAGTTCTTCGCCTTTGGCTCACAACTTCTTGTTTCAGAATACATTAACAGAATCTATACTTCTGTGATGACTCTCGTTATCGGAAAGAAGTTCAATCCGGAGAACCTTGGTTATTACGGGAAAGCTGAAGCTTTTGCCTCCACCCCTTCCAGCATCTTCGCCGGACCGTTAGGCTCTGTGTCTTATCCGGCTCTCGCCGAAATACAGAATGAGAACGAACGGATGCTCAAGAACTTCTATTCAATGATAGGATTGACGGCGTTCATTGTGTTACCGGTCTTCGTGGGCCTGATTTGTACAGCCCAGAATCTGGTGCCTGTATTCCTGACGGAAAAATGGAACCCGATGATCCCCTACCTCCAGATTCTGTCCTTGGCATACTTGATCAACTCATTGGCAATTATTCCTCAGAACTACCTGTTGGTTTTGGGCCAGTCTAAACGCTTGCTCCACATCCAGTTATCTTCTAAAGTTCTAGGCCTTTGCCTGTTGCCCTTGCTCTTGAATATCTCTTTGCTGGCCATCTGCGCCGGAATCGCTGTAGTCGCAGCTACCGCGTTATTCTTGACATTCTATTTCCTCAAAAAGGAATTCCACTTCAGCATCGGATTGCTTTTAAAGGCCATATTCCCCTCGGCAGCAACCGTGTTGGTCATGTCCGTCGCCATATTATTGACTAATCGACTAATAGACAATTCTTTAATCGCATTGATCAGTGGTGTGGCAGTGGGGTTTCTGGTCTATATGGGAATTTCGGTGATAGTTAAGAACCAGCAGCTAGTTCAGCTAAAAGGCCTGCTCTCCCCTTACCTCAAGGCGTTTTCCAGGAAATAACATCATGACAATCAGCGTAATAACGATCAACAGGAACAACCGTGAAGGTCTTCTTAAGACCATAAGAAGCGTCGCATCCCAGACTGTCCAGCCCGATGAGTTCATCATCATTGATGGTGCTTCAACTGATGGAAGCGCTGATCTTCTGACTGAGTATTCAGAGAGTATCACCTATTCAGTGAGCGAACCCGATAAAGGGATCTATAACGCTATGAATAAAGGTGTTGCTGCCGCTAAAGGCGAGTATTGCATCTTCATGAACTCAGGAGATTGCTTTTGCGGGCCGGATGTCATACTAAGACTAAAGTCTTCAGGGAAGGATGCTGACATAATCTGCGGTAACGCCAGGATATTGGAGGACCCTCCGAGAATAAAGAAGCCGTTTGAGGATATTACGTTACGGGATCTTTACAAGGGTTCTATTTGTCATCAAAGTGCCCTAATCCGTACTCTGCTTTTGAGAGAGCATCCTTACGATGAAGCCCTTAAGATAGTTGCAGATAGAAAGTTCTTTCTTCAAACGCTCATTTTAAAAGGGGTCTCGTATTGCACTATAGACATAAATGTTGTCGATTACGATATTAATGGCTTCAGCGCTCGAAACCGGTTCGAATCCGAACAAGAATGGAAGTCCGTCTTATGGGACACACTCCCCCACCGGATTCTTGAAGATTATGGTAAAGAGCAAGACGGCCTTTTGTACGGCAACGGAGATTACGAGAGCCTCTTCTTTGAGATTGGCAAGAGACGATGGCGGAAACCAATATACAGGCTCGCTAAGATAGTATTGGGAGCTGTCTCCATCATTTTGCCAAGCGCTCGGTTTTCAAATAAATTCCCATGGATATGAACAATCGCATGGAACCGGCTTATACAAAAGAAGAATTGGAACGCCTTCATGCGGTTCTCCTTGATATTCTCAAAGAGATAATACGGGTTTGCGACATCCTTCATCTGAAGTATTATATCATAGGCGGAACCGCAATCGGAGCCATATTCTGGAAAGGGATTATCCCATGGGACGATGACATTGACATCGGTATGCTCAGGGAGGATTATGATAGATTCCTTTGCGAGGCTCCTTCTGTCTTGAATGCCGGATACACTCTTCAACATTTTTACACTGAGCCAAATACACCTTTTTATTATGCCAAAGTCCGGAAGGACGACTCTCTTTTCGTTGAAGATTCGTACAGGAATCTGAACATTCATCATGGAATATTCATCGACATCTTTCCATTCGACAATATTCCTCGATCAAGCTCATTGGAAAAGGTTCAGAGAAGGGTCGTACAGTACTTTGAAGGGAGTTTCAGGAGAAGACTGATGAAAAAATTCATTTCAGAAGGCATGACCAGACTCCCCCAGTGCGTGAGGGAACCATTGACTGACATCAGATTCGCCCTTATCAGACTGATTCCCCGGAAGTTTTTCTATTGGCGCATGACTCTCGCGCAGACTATTTTCAACAAACGAAAGTGCGAATATGTCAATATCATCAAGATGCCATTGGATCAAATTCCGATAAAGGATATTGAGAATTCGCATCAGGTGGAGTTCGGGGGAATGGTCGTGAACGCTCCCGATAATTTGGAAACCTACCTTGAGCACCACTACCCCAACTTAAGCAAGTTCCCTCCGGAGGAAGCCCGAATAAATCATCGTCCTATAGAATTGTCTTTCAATGAATAAAGTCCCTATTCTCTTCACCTTCGACCAATCGTTGGAGATGCCTGCGGGTGTGGCGATTTCATCTCTACTTGAGAATGCCGCTCCGGAGACCTTTTACGACATATTTATCCTGCACAATCCAAGCTGCGATTTCACTAGAAGTGTTCTGAATGCATTGCCAGAGAGATATCTCAATTGCAAAATCACTTTCAGAAAGGTTGAAGGAGAGTTTGTCGGCAGTTATGAGATCAGGGGGATACCTGAAACAGCTTATTATCGCCTCATCTCACCAGAGATTATTCCCGAATACGAGAAGATCCTTTACTCAGATGTCGATGTGATAATTAGAGAGGACTTATCCGCATATTATAATATCGATTTGGAGGACAACTACTTCGCTGGTGTCGACAACTGCTCCCGTTTAAGACCGGATGTAAGGGATTATATCCATGACAAGCTCGGTCTTGACTGGCAGAAGGGCTATTTCTACTCCGGAAACCTGGTGATCAACTCTGCCCAGCTCCTAAAGGATGGGAAACTCAACGACTTCCGGACTCTCGGGCGGAACAATTACTTACAGCAGGACATGGATATCATTAATATAGCCTGCAACGGAAGGATTCTTCCTCTCGGTCCGTCATATTGCCTATCGGTCCAATTATACGACTTGATTTGCTCGAGACCGGATGATATGAAAGGGATTTATGGAACGGATGAGATTAATCATGCCCTTAACTCCGGCATTGTCCACTACAATGGAGCGAAACCATGGAAAGAGGTCTGCCCTAACATGGACATATGGTGGTCCTACTATAGAAGGTCTATCTTCTACGATGAGGAATTCACCCATAAGTTCTGGAAGGACCAGACTTATAGGCTGGAGAAAATGTCGTTGATGAAGCGTATTAAATTGGTAGGCAGATATTTCCGCAAAGGTGGAAGAATATAAGAACATGAGTCCGGCTATCTCAGTCATCATCCCGGTTTACAAGGTTGAGCGCTTTGTGGAAAGGTGCGCCAGATCTTTGATGGAACAGGATTTACAGGACGTGGAGTTCATCTTTGTGGATGATGCGTCACCAGATGGAAGCATGGAAATCATACGCAGGGTTTGTGGGGAGTATGACAAGAATGTCAAGTATCTAGTTCACAAGGTAAACAAAGGCCTTCCAGCCGCGAGGAACACCGGATTGGCAGCGGCCTCAGGAGAGTTCATATACCACTGTGACTCTGACGACTATCTTGAACCGACATTGCTGAAGGATCTCTATGAAGCGGCCATAAAGGAAGGAGCCGATTTCGCATATTGCGATTTCTACCTTGACTTCGGCACATCAAAAAGGTACATGACAAATCCGGACTTCACCGACCCGGCAAGGATGATCAAAGAAGGATTCCTGGCGGGAACCATGAAGTACAATGTCTGGAACAAACTGGTTAAGAGGGATTTATATATCCAACGAGGTCTTTCCTTTCCCGAAGGTCACCCGATGGGAGAGGATATGACTATGATTGCTGTGGCTATGGGAGCGACCAGATGCGTCCATGTTCCCAAAGCCCTTTACCACTACATGAGAACCAACTCTGAGGCCTACACCAGCGCCCTGTCCCAGAGGCGACTTGATGACATAAGGAGCAATGTGGACAGGACTATGGGCTTCCTCGCCAAATGGGATGTGGAAGACAAGGACCGGTTTCTGGAGTATTTCAAATTGAGCATCAAACTGCCGTTCCTCTTCTCCGGAAACAAAAACCAGTACAGGCTTTGGGAAGAATGGTACCCTGAAGCCAACACCTACATTGACTCCGTCCCTTACATTCCCAAGAGAACCAAAATGGTCCAGCAATGGGCACGGGACGGCAAGTTCTTAATGGTGCGACTATATTCCTTCGCTGTCAACAAAATTTATTATAAACTCGTAAGACACTAATGCTCAGGTGGTTGGCCATAATGGTCTGCGTCGTATTGACGAGCCTTTTCATCTTCCCTGTAGTGCCGGCGATCATGCCGTCATTGAACACGAAGATGGTCATGGCCGCCATAGGATTGGTCATTTTCATTGTCAAGAGAATGTTGGTAGGATCATCGAAAGTTTCCAAGGATTTAGCGATACTAAGTTTACTAGCGATTATTGTCAGTTCAATCAGCTACTTCTCGATGGTTTTCAATGGCACGAAAGATTCGACCTTCACCGACTATGTGATTTCGGTCTGGGTCTGGCTTGGAGGTGCTTATTTCCTCATATGGCTATACGGCCAAGTCCATGAGACTGTCGATGTGAAGCTGATCGGGAACTACATGATAGCGGTCTGTGTCATACAATGCGTACTCGCTTACATGATGACTGTGTTTCCAGCTCTCAGCAGCGCAGTGGACAGTCTGATGGCTGAAGACGCCGACCGATACATGGGGCTTGCAGAAAACCGCATGCATGGTCTCGGGGCAGCTCTTGATCCAGCAGGGCTGAAGTTCTCGGCCATCATTATTCTTACCGCCTTCCTGATCGCCAATAACGCATACCCGCCCACAACGGCAGAAAGAGTGTTGTACATGATATCATTCATGATAATAGCCGTTATCGGAAATATGATTTCCAGATCAACCACAATCGGGCTTGTCATCGGCATCGTTTACATGATTGCCTTCACCCTCTCTTCCGGAGACATAAAGGCCAGCGGCAAATTCCTGATCTCATTCTCTGGCATCGTGGTTCTTGGTGTGGTGGTCATAGTATATCTTTACCGGACCGATGTCGGTTTCATGAAAAACTTGAGATTTGGTTTTGAGGGTTTTTTCTCTATCGCCGAGAAAGGGTATTGGGAAACCAATTCTAACAATATTCTTAAAAGCATGATTGTCTGGCCTGAAAGTCTTCAGACCTGGATCATCGGGGACGGGTACTTTGACAATCCCGCTTGGGACCCCAATTACCTTGGCGAAGTTACCCAAGGCTACTATAAAGACACTGACATCGGTTACCTCCGTTATATTTTCTATTTCGGATTGATTGGCTTGTTTGCCTTGATAGCCGTATTCATAAAGTCCACAAAGATCTGCATCGACCATTTCAAAGGATATAAAATCCTTTTCCTCTTGATACTGCTTTCCAACCTGATATGCTGGTTCAAAGTATCTTCCGATACCTTCTCGGTCTTCGCTCCCTTCCTGTGCCTTGCCTTTATAGAGGATGACAAGTCATGAGACTGGTCTATTGCATACACTCGACTTACAACCCGGGAGGTATGGAACGCGTCCTCTTGAACAAGGTGCGTTACCTTGTCGCAAAGGGAGGGTACGAGATATCCGTTGTGACAACTGACCAGAAAGGCCGTCCGTCTTTCTATCCTTTCCCTGAGGAAGTCAAGATGACCGACCTGGACATCAATTACACAGACGACAAATTCAAGGATCCTCTGACCAAAATAACGGGATATTTCCGACGCAAAAGACTTCACAAACAACGACTTACAGCATATCTGAAAGAGGCTAAGGCCGATATAGTGATCTCACTTTACCCGTGCGAGTCATCATTCATCCCGTCAATAAAGGACGGCAGCAAGAAGATTCTGGAATTCCACCAGTGCAAGTTGGTGAGGCTATGCTATGACAGGAAAGGGATAATAGGTTTGACGGACAGGATCAGGACCAGGATGGATGAGAGGATGGTGCGTAAGTTCGACCGTTTCGTGGTGCTTACAGAGGAAGACAAAAACTATTGGGGAGATCTTCCCAACATCCTGGTCATCCCGAATGCCGCCCTGGCTATCCCGGACAAAAAGAGTGACCTTTCAGCGAAAAGGGTGATCGCCGTGGGAAGGCTTGACCACCAGAAAGCTTTCGACCGTCTGATCAAGGCATGGAGTCTTATCTCCCCTGCCAACCGCTCCGGTTGGAGATTGGACATATTCGGACAAGGAGAATGGGAGGAGATGCTGAAGAATATGATCAGTGAACTGGGGCTGTCAGATTCCGTCCGGGTCAACAGACCGACTCAAAGCATTTTCGACGAATACGCCGCCAGCTCTTTCCTGGCGATGACATCTCATTATGAGGGATTTCCGATGGTGATGATTGAGGCCATGGCTTGTGGCCTGCCTGTGGTCACTTTCGACTATCCTTGTGGCCCTAAGGACATTATCACTGACGGGGTTGACGGACTCATAGTAAAAGACGGAGACCTGAAAGCCTTCGCGGACGCTATGGAAAAGCTTATGGGAGATGGGAATCTTTTGGAGACTTTAGCTTCCAATGCCCCTAAAGTGGTGGACCGGTACTCGGAGACAAAAGTTATGGAACAATGGGAAAACTGCTTCAGATCAATCCTGTAATCAGGGACTCCACATCGACCGGCCGGATCATGAAAGAGATCGGCGAGCTTGCCAGTTCCAACGGCTGGGAGAGCCACATCGCCTACAGCAGGGCAAGAGATGGGGTAAAGGAAGTCAAAGGATCAAGCGTGGTCCCTGTAGGTAACAAAGTGGATCTCCTGCTTCATTTCCTTGCCACCAGGCTGTTCGATGCCCACGGGCTGGCCTCACGACTTGCTACAAAAAGGTTCGTCAGGAGAGTCCGGAAGATAGATCCTGATGTCGTCCATATTCATAACATCCACGGCTATTTCCTTAATTATAAGATACTTTTCAATTATCTCAAGGAAAGTGGCAAGCCAGTCATATGGACGGTCCACGACTGCTGGTTATTCACTGGCCACTGTTATTACTATTCTTCAGTCGGCTGCATGAGATGGAAAGAAGGATGCCACCATTGCCCTCAGAAAAAGGCTTTTCCGAGAAGCCTCCTTTTCGACCGGTCGAAACGGAATTACAATGACAAGAAGGAAGCTTTCAACTCCCTTGGGGACAAACTCACAATCGTCACGGTGTCGGAATGGCTGCGAGATGAGATGAGGAGCTCTTTTCTCAGCGGTTGCCGCTTTAAGGTTATTCACAACGGAATAGACCTTGACATATTCACAAATGACGGCCCTTCGACTTCGCTCAGGGACCGGGTGACTTGCGACACCGATAAGAAGAAGATCATTCTCGGAGTGGCAAGCATATGGATGAAAGAGAAAGGGCTAGATGACTTCAAGAAGCTTGCGGAAAGGCTTGATAATGATGAGGTTATAGTCCTTGTCGGCAAGATGAGCGAACAGCAAAGGGAGAGTCTCCCAGGAACAATCATAACCCTCGAAAGAACAAGCGACGTCCACGAACTGGCATCGTTATATAGGTCGGCGATCGCGTTTGTGAATCCGACTTGGCAAGACAACTACCCTACTGTCAATATGGAAGCCACCGCTTGCGGAACACCTGTAATAACCTACAGGACTGGAGGAAGCCCCGAGTCGGTGGTAGATGGCCAGACGGGCTTCGTGGTTGAGCAAGGTGACATTGAAGGGATAATCTCGGCCATAAGGAAGATAGAATCAACAGACAGGGAAGAATGGAGGGAGAGATGCCGGACATTGGCACTGAAAGAATTCGGAAAGAAAGACAGGTATTCTGACTATATAACTCTATATGAGAGTCTTACAGCTAGGTAAGTTTTACCCCATTCGAGGCGGGGTGGAGAAAGTGATGCGGGACCTGACTGAAGGTCTGGCAGGAGCGGGCGTGGAGTGCGACATGCTGTGCGCCTGGTTCGAGAAAGGCCGTAAGAAAACCATCGTTCCTGTTGGCGAAAAGGGAAGGATAATCATATTCCCGACATGGTTCACAGCGTCCGGGACAATGATCGCTCCTGGAATGATTAGTTACCTTAGACGCCATGCCTGGGAATATGACATAATCCACATCCACCATCCCGATCCGATGGCAGGTCTGGCCCTTCGTCTTAGCGGCTACAAAGGCAGGGTTATCCTCCACTGGCACAGCGATATACTGAAAAGAAAAGCACTTCTGGCTCCCTACCTTCCTATTCAAAGATGGCTCGTCAAAAGAGCTGAGAGGATTGTCGGCACGACTCCAACTTATGTTAAGGAATCGCCTTGGCTGAGGAATGTCCAAGAAAAGGTCACCTATGTGCCGATTGGAATTGATCCCATAGTACCCAACCCTGTAAAGGTAAATGACATCCAAGAGAAGTACGGCCATCGAAAGATCGTTTTCTCGCTCGGTAGGCTCGTTCCCTATAAAGGCTACACCTATCTGATAGCGGCGGCAAAGTTCCTTTCGGATGATTATGTGGTGCTCATCGGGGGGACTGGTCCTCTTCGGGATGAACTTGAAACCCAGATTCGGGAAGCAGGTCTGGATCTGAAAGTTAAGCTTCTTGGCCGAGTAGATGATGAGGATCTTCCTTCACTATATGGAGCCTCTTCCGTCTTCGTCTTGAGCTCAGTGATGAAGACTGAGGCTTTCGGAATCGTGCAGATTGAAGCCATGTCTGCTGGACTACCGGTCATCGCCACTAAGATTCCCGAGTCCGGCACAGCGTGGGTGAATGAGGATGGGGTTTCTGGAATAAATGTGGAACCTCGTGATTCCGAAGGACTTGCGAAAGCGATTATTAATATATGCTCTGATGAGCAGACAAGGCATACTTATGGTAAGAACGCTCTTGCCAGATTTGACCGGTTATTCAGATCTGAGATAATGATAAACAAAATAAAACAGTTATATGAATCGTAAAAGATTAATCATGTTTGTGGCGGTGGCCCTTATGGCTGTCTCATGTGCCGGTCCATCCAAGATGGCATATCTGAAAGACATGGAGGATGGAACAGTCTATCCGGCCTCCCCCGCTCCCGAGATCAAGCTCCAGACCGGTGACAGAATCTCAATCCGGGTCATGACGAACGAACCCGAGCTTGCCCTTCCTTTTTCTGACGCCACAGCTTCAGCAACTTGTGGAGGGGCGGGCTTGTACACTATTGACTCTAAGGGGGATATCGATTTTCCGGTTCTCGGAAGACTCTCGGTTGTAGGCCGCACATTGGAAGATGTCAGGGACGAAATCACTTCCAAGATCCAAACCAAGGGTTACATCAAGGAACCGTTGGTGAAAGTCGCTCTCGACAATTTCACTGTCACTGTCATTGGCCAGACAGGGCAAACTGTCATGAAAGTCGAGAACAACAGCATCAATCTCTTTGAGGTTGTAGCGAATTCCGGTTTGGCTCCCGCGGAATCAAACATCAAGAAGGTAATGGTGGTCCGCACCGAGGAAGGCAAGCGGTACTCTTACACTGTCAACCTCCAAACCAAAGATGTCTTCGACTCCCCCGCTTACTACTTGAGACAGAATGATATAGTCTATTTCAAGCCGAAGGGAGTACAGCTCTCTCCCACTGGGGAAACAGCACTGAAGATATTCAGTTCAACATTCTCTTTCATCACTACCATCGGATACATGTCTTGGTGGCTTAATGGACGTCAATAACAATGGCTGATCAAAACACAAGTTCAAAAAAGGTGAACAACCAGGTCAATCTGGTTGACATCCTGCTGTACCTTCTGCGCTACTGGTACTGGTTCTTGCTATGCATCGGAATAGCGGTCGGAATCACCTATTACTACTATGCTAAGACTCCTTTTATCTACAGGAGCGATGTGACGGTAGTGATAAAGAACCCTGAGAATACCCAAAGGACGGTTAGGCTTGAGACCTACAGCAATAACATCAACAATGTCAACATCACCACTCAGATTCTCGAGTTGCGCTCTAAATCCCTGGTGCAGGATGTGGTGGAAACTCTTGATGTCGACTTCGACTACACTATTCACAAAGGCTTGAGGGACATTGAGTTGTACCGCAACTCACCTGTGTGGATCGACCTCGAGAGGAAAGGAGATAACCTACCTGTGTTCTCCGGAAAGTTGGTATTGAAGGACGCTTCTAATGTCTCCATCCACATTGACGGCGACAAGACTATCAACGCCGCTTTGGGAGACACCATCTCGATCGGAGGTCGTTCCGCGGTGCTCAGGCCGGGCAAAGGCTACTCGCCTGAGTGGTACGGCAAGACTGTCCAGGTGCGAAAGAGCCCAACCTCGAGTGCGGTGAATGCGTTCCGCTCAAGGTTAAGGGTGACCCAAGCCGTGTCTGAGGAGTCTATCTTGACCATCTCACTCCAGGACTATTCCCTTGAAAGGGCCAATGACTTCCTTGTCATGCTGGTTGAGAAATATAATGACGACGCTATAAGGGAAAAGAACCGGATAGCTGTCCAGACAGCGGCTTTCATCAACGAGAGGATCGGGATCATTGAAGAAGAGTTAGGGGACGTGGAGAAGGATCTTGCCAGATTCAAGAGTTCACAAAGGGTCATGGATGTCAGCGAGAGCGCTTCGAGTTATCTAAGCGAAGCTAAAGTCTATGACACCGAGTTGCTCGGTATTGAGACAAGGCTCGCCATGGCCAACTACATAAGGGACTATGTCACAAGTCATTACAACTCTTTTGACATGATTCCTTTCAACACCGGACTCGATGACCGCAACGCCGACCAGGCTATTGCGAAATACAATGAGATGGTGCTGACAAGAGAGAAACTTGTGAATGCCAGTAGCACGGAGAGTCCCGCTGTCAAGCAAGTCGAGTCCTCTATGCTCGCGATGAAAAACAACATAATCGGAATCATCGACAACCTCAAGGTTGGTCTTGACATACGTAAGAATGACATCCAGAAGCAAGAGAACGCTTCCCTGAAGAAATTCACTGCCATGCCCTCAAAGGCAAGGGAGATGCTCTCGATCGAACGTCAGCAGAAGATCAAGGAGTCGCTCTACATGTTCCTTCTTAATAAGAGAGAAGAGAACGCGTTGACACAGGCCATGGTTGATAACAACGCCCGGATGATTGACACCGCCGAAGGATCCTCTGTCCCGGTCTCCCCAAGCAAGAGCAAAATGATGATCCTGGCTTTCCTTATTGGAATGCTCCTGCCCGCTATCATTCTCTTAGTCAAGCTCTTCCTCGACACGAGGGTCCACACCAGGAAGGAGATAGAAGAGACCATTTCCGTACCGTTCCTGGCCGAGATACCATTCAAGAAGAAGCATAAGAAAAAGGGCGGCTCTGAATTAGTGGAATATGACCCCAACTCTAAAGGCATATTCACAGAGGCGTTCAGGATGATGTGCACCAACTTGGATTTCATGAAGCCCACCGGGACGGATAGCGCGGTTGTATCAATGACTTCAGCCTCCGTTTCCGCCGGAAAGACCTTTGTGACCACCAACATGGCGGCCTGCCTTGCTGACGCCAAGAAGAAGGTGATCCTGCTGGATCTTGACCTCAGAAAACGCACCCTGTCAGCTCATTTCGGATTGAGGAAGCACGTGAACGGCGTGTCTAATTACATTTATGACGAGACCATGACTCTTGATGATGTGATCAAGAAAGACATGATTCCCGGTGTTGACTTCATTCCTGCCGGTCACACACCGCCGAACCCTGCTGAGCTTTTGAGCAGGCCCCGTTTCGAGACCCTCATCAATGATCTTAAGAAGGTCTATGACTATGTCATCCTCGATGGTGTCCCGTTCAACGTGGTGGCTGATCCGATGGTCATCAACAGGGTTGTGGACATGAACCTTTATGTCATCAGGAGCGGCCAGATGGACCGTAGAGGTCTTCCCGATGTCGAGGAGCTCTACAATAGCGGCCGACTGAACAACATGGCCATCGTCCTTAATGGTTCTGAGATAGTAAAGGGCTATGGCTACGGTGCTTACGGTTATGGCTACGGCTATGGTTACGGCTACGGTTACGGCTACGGCTATGGTGAAAAAGATGATTAATAAGCGCTATGACCATCGCGGTTGATTTTGACGGTACAATAGTAGAGCATAAGTACCCTTCTATCGGTCGTGAGAAGCCATTCGCGATAGAGACTCTGCTTGAACTATCAGCGGAAGGCCACCGGCTAATCTTGTGGACAGCCAGAGACGGAGAACTTCTTGAGGATGCCGTCAAGTTCTGCAAAGAAAGGGGACTTGAATTCTACGCCGTCAACAGCAATTACCCTCAAGGCGCCCTATTTGCCGACCGTTCTGACAAATCCAACAAAGTGGTCGCGGACATCTACATCGACGACAAGAATCTCGGGGGACTTCCAGATTGGGGGACAATCTATGAGATAATCACCAACAAGCCAACCCATCGCCACCACAAGAAGTCGTTTTGGAATAATTTATTTGGTCGTCATCACAAGGGGAGATGAGGCTTAAAGAGGATTGCAGGATTATCAGCCTCAGGGGGCATCATCTTCTGACCACTGGAGAGAAGTCGTTGGAAGTCAACCAGTCTTTCGCCGAGATATGGAAGATAGCCGCGGCTGAGTCCTTTTCGACAGAGTCCTTGACAGGCAAGGTGATGCTGGAATATGACATCACCAAGTCAGAAGCCGAACGGGAAGTCTCTAACCTTATTGATATCTGGAGGAACCACAACCTACTGGAAGACAATGACTGACACGGTCGTCCAAGAAGCCTTTACCGCCCTTGTAAGGCGAGGATTGAGGACGGGGGAAGATGAATCTTTCCCCGCTCTTGATGACAGGCAATGGGAGGCCGTCCTTGAACTTGGGAAGATCCAAGGTGTGACTGGCCTACTGTTCTCCGGAGTTGAGTCATTGCCTCCGGAAGTCGTTGTTCCTGAGCAGATAATCTTTCGTCTCATGGTGGAGGCCGACAGGATAATGAGGAGAGCCGAGCAAGTCTCCAAGGCGGCTGCCAGCCTCATCAAAGCGCTTGAGGAGAAAGGTTTACATCCCACCGTGATGAAAGGTCCGGCTGTAGCGGCCTTCTATCCTGATCCAAGGCTTAGGGAAAGCGGAGACTTGGATCTATTCTTACGGCCGGGAGAGTTTGAAGCGGCTGTCGATGCCCTATCACTTATAGACTATCATAAGGATCCTGACGGGAATATCCTTTACTCATGGGACGGAGTGCCTATTGACCAGCATCCACGCTATTTTGACCTTCACAGCAAGAAATCCATGGATATCCTAGCGGATGGCTCGCCTGAGTCCCAGCTATTGATGCTGTCGCTTCATATCC
>JAEEGI010006915.1_pt1 | contig 25541 bp, 10 predicted proteins | sample 8958751 | NCBI WGS metagenome assembly JAEEGI01 (sample SAMN16246545, study PRJNA631951) | gut metagenome | biome: gut microbiome; feature: rumen; material: KS-attached | host: Bos | place: Iran: Karaj | collected 2018-10
CGACGAGGATGAGGTGAACCAGGCTGTGCTGGTGCTCATCGGCGAGCAGGGCATCTATAAGACCACCTGGTTCTCACACCTGCTGCCGCCAGAGCTTCGCGACTACTTCCGCATCAAGGTCAATTCCAGCCGCGTGTCGAAGGACGACATGATCACGCTGTCGCAATACGGTCTGGTATGCTACGAGGAGCTCGACGTGATGCGGCCTTCGGACGTCAACACGATGAAGTCGGTTGTGACCATGCCTTCTGTCGACGAGCGCAAGCCGTACGGCCACTACACCGAGCATATGCCCCACGTGGCCTCGTTCTGCGGTACGGGCAACAACGTGCAGTTCCTCACCGACCAGAGCGGCAACCGCCGCTGGCTGCCCTTCATCGTGGAGAGCATCACCTCGCCCAAGGAGGTGCCGTTCGACTATGACGGTATCTACGCGCAGGCCTACGCCCTCTACCGGCAGGGATTCCGTCACTACTTCTCCAAGGCGGAGGAGGAAGTGCTGAAGGAACATAACAGGACCTTCGAGACGCCCAATCCCGAGCAGGAGGCCATCTGCAAGTACTTCCGCAAGCCGGACGACAACGAGCGCGGTGAGTTCTACACGGCGACGGACATTCTCTGTCACATCGGATACCATCCGGCACTGCGCCTGAGTGTCGAGAAGATCGGCAGTGCGATGAAGGCGTTGGGCTTCGTGCAGTACCGCTCCCACGGCAGGCGCGGCTACCGTGTCGTCACCTACAAGCCGGAGGAGATTGAGATGAACCGCCGTACGCTGGCCTATGACGCACGTTCTGAGTCTGAAGCAATAGCTTCAGACAGTGAGGAGGGTGACAGGGGTGACACCTGATTGCATGGATTCCTCCCGCGTACCGCGCACACACACGGTACGCGTGAGGAATCTTGTTTTTATACTGTCACCCCTGTCACCTCTTTTTGTTTAATGATTAGTGAAGAGTGAAGAGTGTTTAGAGATGAATAGCAATACATTTGAGATACGTACTTACGGGAAGTCGGAGTTTGCGATGCTGATGTTCCCGAACGCCAGGGATCCGCAGCAGGCGCAGGACAGGCTCCTGCGCTGGATCAAGCGCGACGCAGCGCTCCACGAGCAGATACGCCGTCTGGCGCGTTCTACCGGCGACAACGACTACTGTCCCGCACAGATACGCCTCATGGTGGAGAAGTGGGGCGCACCGGGAGAATATGATTTTTGAAGGTATGGCAGTTTCGGTTGTAAGTAATGCCAGTTTCGATAGTAAGAGATAGGACTTTACCCCTGTAAACCCCTATCCCTTACTGTCGAAGTAGGCATCCTTTACTGCCGTAGTAGGCATCCTTTACAGTGTAAAGTCCCGGGGGTAGGACTGTTTCCCGTCGTTTGCCGTCATCTGCCGTCATCTGCCGTCGTTTGCCGTCATTGCGCTCTTTGAAATGTTGTACCTTTGCAAGTGGTTAGGGAAACTCCCTTTCCAAAGTGGAGAAAAGCTTGTCGCGCGGAAGCAAATGATTCACTTTTCACTATTCACTTTTCACTTCTCATTTATGAGTCAGAAATTCAAGAAACTACAGAACAAGAACGACGATTCCACAGCCTACGGCAAGTGGTTCGCCACGGCGGTCTACGACCAGCATTTCATCGAGACCGAGGAACTGGCCGAGTTCATCCAGACACAGGCCAGCGTCAAGAAGAGCGACATCAAGGCCGTCCTCGACGAGCTCGGCAGTGCGATGAAGCACTTCTTCGAGCTGGGCCAGAAGGTGAAGCTCGACGGCATCGGCATTTTCAAGGTGGGCTTCTCCAGTATCGGCATGGCCGATAAGGACGACTGCAGTGCGGCCACCATCACCACGCGCCGCGTGCTGTTCCAGCCCGAGAGCCAGCGTATCGTCGTCGGTCAGCAGACGAACTCGCAGGGCAAGATCGTGCAGAAGTACATCATAGCGAAGACACTCGTCAAGGATGTGGTCTTCGAGGAGACCTACGACACCTCGCTCCAGCCAGAGTCCTCCAGCAGCAACAACGGTGGAACCACCGGCGGCGGCACCAACCCCGGTGGCAATACAGGTGGCGGCACCAACACTGGCGGCGGTGACAACAACGGCGGTGATGGTGACGATACCGGCGAGAACGATTAAAGCAATGGATTAAACGGAATAATATTGTACGATTATGAAATGGCCAACGATTAAGAAAATTCTTCAGATTGTAGTAACGATCATCACCACCATCCTGGGTGCGAACCTGATTCAGAGCTGCATGTAAATAATGCAAAATAAGATGAGACAGATCACACTCATAGTCATACACTGTTCTGCAGTACGGCCTGACCAGACGAGTTCGGCGGCTCAGATCGACACATGGCACCGCCAGCGGGGTTTCCACCTCGGCATCGGCTACCACTACGTCATCCGTCGTAACGGAGATATCGAACAGGGACGTCCGGAGTACATGGTCGGCGCCCACTGCCAGAACCACAACGCCCACTCGATAGGCGTCTGCTACGAGGGCGGGCTCGACATCCGCGGTCAACCCGCCGACACGCGTACCATGGCACAGAAGGTGACGCTCAGGTTGCTGCTCGAAGACCTGCACCGGCGCTTCCCCGGCGCCCTGATCGTAGGTCATCACGACCTGAATCCGCAGAAGGCCTGTCCCTGCATCCCCGACGTCGCCCGTGAGTACGCCGATTTGAACTCCCCTAGGTAACAACAAATCTTCTAAATGATCAAAAAAGAATCCTCCGTATCGCTGGTGATATGGGGGATTTTTCGTAACTTTGTAAGAATTTGCAGGATTTCTTTAAATAAAAGGCAGTCTGGGGAATTGAGGGAAAACTGGGTTACGAATTGGAGACCGTACTCAATTCCACATTCTGCTATAAATTGCGTTCAATGCGCTCGGCTTTGCCGCTTCGCTTGTCGAAGAACACCCGAAGATGTGCCACCAGCCGTTTCATGACTCAACTTCGGGTGCAAAGGTAATCATTTCCTCTGAATTCACCAAATGGATTGCTTTTTTTCGCTACACATTTTGCTTGATTTGTTTGGAAGTTTCAGGGAAAAACTGTAACTTTGCACTCATTAATTGAAACGGCCACCGCTCTCCGAGCGAGAACTGTGACAGGTACTTTTGATATAATCTCTTTTAAAAGGTAGTGTAATTACACATTGTTCCTGACCCCTTGTGTACAATACACTGATACACTCATTAATTTCTCGGATAGCCTTCCATATCAGCCCTCTCATCGTAATTGCAATAATAGTCTATTTTTGTAGTTTTTATCCGATCATTAAATAAAAGATTACCATTGATTGTTCCCTTATGTACTTGCATATAATGACCTGGATAGATCACAAAAGTAACAAGATCTCGTGAATCATAGTCATCTTTAGGTTGTTCTTTGTATTTCCAAAATAGCTTATAATCGACTGTGATAGAATGGTCCCAATCTTCGTAATTATTACTACTGTATTCTTCTTTATCTGTGAACCAGCGTAGCGGTGTCTCAAACCTATAATGCTTATATCCATCTTTCTCAGTTTTTCTGTTGAGTTTTTTAATCGTATCATAAGTAAATCTTTTTGTTTGACTCTTTCTATCATTTCCATTCTTATAAACAGTATATTCAACATACCAGTAATCGTATTGTTCATCACCTGCCACATTAATATCGATACAAGGCGTGATTAAATTTTCAACTATATCATAAAAAATGTTCTGCTTGGCATCTGTATAACCAAAGTCTGAACAAAAAAGCTCTCTACTGATTGGCGTGACCTTTTGGGGCTGATCAATAGCCCATGGGTTTTTATCATCGAATGTGCAGAAAGTGGGATATATTGAATAAGTTTTGTCGAATTTTAATGTCGGAATTTCAAAATGATAGGTGCGTTCTGATTTAACCTGAGTGTTTTCCCCTTCTATTGGGAAAATTGTGTCTAATCTTTTTACTCCATCACTGATGCAAATGGCGGGCCTGTACTTTCTAAAGGTGGTAAGAATACCCTCATCCTTTATTTTGTATTCTGCCGAATATGACAACCCCCCTTTTTCAATATCTGATTCTTTATAGGAAGGAACTACAACAAACGTCCCACTCTTAATAACAGGGAGCCACGTCCAATTTTTTTTGCCGAAAGGAAACCATGGTCCCAGCGTAAGGGGGAGGCCATGCAAATCGCTGCCATCATTACTGTGTATATCTTGACTTCGTTTTTCATTCTTAAATTTGCCGTTTTTGTAAGTTGCTGTTTGCTTCTCATAAAAACTTGTTTCTTTATTTATTTCATCAACAAATTTATTCAATTCTTCCTGACCCTCTTTTTTGCCTGAATTCCGGAAAATCCATAGTAGGTTTGAAAAATCAAGATCTATGAATACCCCAATATCAATAGTGAATTCGAGAGGGCTGAAATAGATGCCAGCATCATTCGATGTAATATAAGCCCCTTTGAACTTATCAGAATCAATAAGCGGCGCTGTTGCTTTAAAATGCATTATTTTGAAGGTGGGTATGATTCGGAAAGAAATAATCTTGCCGTAGAATCCTATGCATAAATGGAATTTATAGGTGAGGCTACAGTCAAACGAAATGGCAATAGCAAAAGACAGCGGCGTTTCTTTTATGATCCTGGGTTCATTAGGCCTTGATGTGGGCTTGTAGTCGTTTTTAGGATCGCATAAGTCGTGCTGTATGTACTGCTCTGTTATACACTCTTTGGTAAAAGTTGCTTCGGCAGTGAGGGTAACGTCCAAGCTACACTCATGTTGTGCAAAGAATACCAATACCAGATAGCCGATTGCCTTGACCTTTCCACTTAATTTTGGAACATTTTCCAATGGAATAATATCCTTATGCCATTGTCCGCCTCCCGCAAGTGTTGCTGTAAACTTCATTTCCTTTCGACATTTTTCTTCGACCAATAATCTGTCGTCTTTCAAACTGAAGTTCTTAAAATCGAAAGTCCACATTACATTATATTGTAATTCAATGGATACTGATCCATAGGCATTATAAGACGGTTTGTCTTTACCAGGCTTGTACAGTTCTCCACTAAAATACTTTGATGCATTCACCGGGAAGTAGACGCCAATGCCATTGTTGTCCAGAAACGTCATGTTAAACGCTTTGGTTTTTGATATCTTATCGGATCCAAAGGGAGAGGGGTTGATCTTATATTCGTCATCATCGTCATCACCACGGGTTTGGCTTCTTCCTTGTGGAGCCTCTGACACCTCGTCCTCTTCTTTTGGCCCCAGGTCATGTTCTTCTGTATAGGTTCCTTCTTCCGATCCTATCAGGGGACCGTCGAGGCGCAAATCCTTATAGGTGTCTTTGAGTGCGCATGCTGTGAGGAGAAAAACATAGCTCCCATCCCTGAATTCCCTGGCTGCCACCCTATGGTTACATCCATACGGCAGTTTTTCGGTGGCTGTGCTCAGATAGATTTCACCGGGCACGGGTAACAGTTCCTCAGGCGTGTTGGCAGCATAGCGTAACTCTATCACCGCATTGCCTTCACTGCAGTTTATACTGACAATGTATTTGTTCTGCTCTTCTTGTTCCACCACGCGCACATCGCTGTTGAGCTGATAGGTCATCTCACATCCGCCTTCGTGGATGGTGACGGGCTCGTCGTATCCTACCCCTGTGTGTACAGGCACCACCCACTTCGTATTGTCGACAACAAGGTCATCGTCGACGAACACGTTGCACGAAACGAGCAACATGATGAGAAAACCGCTGAAAGAATGGAGTAACTTTTTCATATTCGCTAAGTTTTTTGATAGGATTTATATCGTGATGGTATCTCCTTGAATAATGTTGGTATTGTCTTCGCTTGGTATATATTCCTCAGCATTGCTGTCAAAGTTCAAGGGGTAGAGGTCGGAGAGCGATCCGTGTGTCTCACCGTCGAAGTCCAGGATTTTGTGGTACTGTTCCACCAGGGCCTTTCCCCGGTAATAGCACCGCAGGGCTATCTTGCCAGAATCCCTGAAGGGGTTCCAGATGCGGATCTCCATATAGGGTTTGCCGTTCCACTCGCGCATCTTCCCGATGCCCCGGAGTTCATCGAAGCTGTAGGCGCAGATGAGCAGCGAGTCCTCGTCGGCTTTGGTATATTTCTTGCCATGAACCGTGACGTCGGCATAGATGACCATGTCGTAGGGGTATTGGTGCGGGTTGACATAGGCTGTGGGCAGCACGTTCACCAGACAGGAGTCCATGAGCCGGTCGCTGACACTGACGGCATAGACCCACGAGAGGCCCTCGTTCACACCCACCACACTGTCGTTGCTGAAGCTGACGATAGAGGCGTATTCCACCGACCACCACACCTGGTGATTGGAGAGTGAGTCGGGTTCGAAGACAACGGGGATCTTGTATTTGTCGCCCACCATCAGGGTCACCGCCTTGCGTGGCAGCGTCATGGTGCCTGCCGACTGCGGCTCACTGGCCTCCCAGAAGTCGCCGCAACCAAAAAGTAACAAGGCAAAAAGGTAAAAAGGTGAACCCATTTTTACCAACCTTCTTACTTTCGACCTTAACCTTGCTATCTCATTCATAAGCCTACCTTTTTTATTTCCTTTTCACTTTGATCACGTTCGACATGGTGCTCTGGCGGCCGTCGCGCCATTGTATCATGACGTAGTATTCTGCCTGCTGGTCTTTCTCCAGCATCTTATCGCTGTATTCCGTCTCTTCGGCCGGTTGGCTGACCACAAACTGGAACTTTTCGTCGCCCGCTCCCTTGCGGTAGATACACCAGTAGTAGGGAGCCTCGAAAGGCAGTTTGCCCGCCGACCACACCATTCGTGTCGCCTTCTCCTTTTCCATATAGTCACCGGCCAGCTCAATCTTCACGGGCCATACCTTCGGTCCCCTGTGCAGCCAGTTCACGGCCAAGCTGCTCGATGTGTAGGGCGACGCGTTGTAACTCTCCACATAATAGTAGTAGCGGCGCTCGCGGTCGTAGGTGGGATTGTCGTCAATTGTGATGCGGTAGCCCTTGCTGGCGAGCGAGTCGGCATCATAGCGCCCGATGACTTCCCACACGCCGTCCTCGCCGGTGCGGCGGTAGGCCAGGTGGTATTCCATGTCGGCATCCATTCCCACAATCCATTCCATGTGCATGCCTGCCTCGTCGCTATGGCTCGACTTGTCGAGGTGGGGCTGTGTGGGCGGTGTCACGTGCGGTCGTTTCACCTGAATCCAGCGGCTCCACGGGCCGATGTTCGTCGAGTGATCTATCGCACGCACCTTGTAGTAGATGAATTTCTGGTTGGCGTTCAGCGCCAACGAATCCACGAAGCTGGTCTCGTGGATACCGCCCTCGTTGCGGATGATAAACTGGTGGGTGCTGTCGTTGGCAAAGCTGATGTCGTAGTAGCTGATGTCATCGTCGGGCAGCGGTTGCCAGCGCAGGATGACGTAGGCATACATCTGGTTCATGGCCGTCAGGCTGTCGGGGTTGGGCATCACGATCTCCGCGCGCAGCGAGTCGGGTGCTGCCGGTGGATTATAGTCCTGCAGTCGTATCTGCTGCACCAGCGAACGGCTCTCGTTGCCCGACTCGTCGAAGGCCGAGATGCACAGCATGCCCGTGGTGAGCTTGGTGGCGTCGATGGTATAGATGGTGTCGGTGGGCGCAATCATCTCGTCGTTCAGCGTGCGCCACTCGTTGCCCGTCATCCTCACGTTGTTGTAGTTGATGCAATAGCCCACGAGGTCGGGCTCCAGTTCCGGCTTTTGCCACACCACGTGCGCCTTGACGGTAGCCATGGGGTCTTTCTCCGGTCGTTCAATCACGATGTATTTCAGTATGGGCGGCGATGGCGGGTCTTTGTCATAGACCACCACGCGGTGGCCCGAAGCGGGCAGGTTCAGGTCGGCAAAGGCATCGTAGCCTAAGATGCGGTATTCCCATACGCCGAGCACGGGCACACTGTCGGTCAGCGCGCAGAGGTTCTCGTCGGTGGGGTCAGCCACCATCGAGGCATAGGGCTTGGGGGTGATGCGCTCCCACAGTCCGTCGATATTATTGCCCTCTACATCCTGCAGCAGCCGTCGCTCCACCTCGAAGCTGGAGTGCTCCTTGTCGCGCCAGCGCAGCGTGACATGCTTCTGCATCCCCACGCTGTCGGTCATCTGTGTCCTGAAGGGCTTTGGGCTGTAGGCCTTGTTCACCACCTCCTCGGCCACGCCCGGCTCGAAGATGAGCATGCCGCCGTTCTCCCAGACCGTCGGCTGGATGTAGTAGTCATAGGTCATGCCCGGCTGTGCCGTGCGGTCGGTGAATCTTACGGCCATGGCCTCTGCCAGGTCCTTGCGCCACTCGGCCACCATCATCGCGAATCCGAAGGCCACGTCCTGCTCACTGTTGTATTCCATCGTGCGTCCCATCGTGCCTTCGCGCTCCTGCTTGCGGTTCTCCGTTTCGCCATAGAGGGCTCCCATGCACACCAAGGCGAGGGAGTCGTTCTCGGGGTAACGTTTCTGGAACTGCTCCAGCGTGAGGGGCTTCAGGGCATAGGCCAGGGTGTCGATGCGGAAGGGGAGTACCGGCAAGTCGCCCGTATTGCTGTCGGGGAGACTGTCGGGCAGGGTGATTTCTCCTGTCGGAAAGGCATTAGGCACAGCACGCTTGGATACGCGGAGGATGTTGACGCCGACATCACAGAGGTACTGCCACGAGGCGAAGTCCTCGGCACTCCAGCGCAGCACCACGCTGTCGCCGTAGGCGCGTGTCAGCAGTCCTATCTTAGTGGTGACCAGCGGCTCCTCATGCTTCTCCACCTTCGCCCCCTTCTGTCCCGGCCTCACCGGCAGCTGGGCGGTCTGGGCGCCGGTGGTGAGGCTGGCGGCCAGCAGTGCTATACAGATGACAATTGACTTGTAGTTCATATTTCCTGTTTTCCTGTTCATTTCGTATAATTAAAAGTGACCGATGGTACTGTTGAAGCCCAACCTGTTCACATGCGTCTTTGTTGCTTCCGGACATGTCACCCAGAGGTTCTTGACGTCTGTGAATACCGATGATTTCTTCGTCACGGCCGTCGTGCTGAAATTAGCACCCAATTGCCATGATTGCAGGCTGGTGCAATTGTAGAGCAGTCCGCCCATGTCCGTCACCTTCTTCGTATTGAAGTTGGTCATGATGAGCGTGCCGAGCATCGAGCAATTGCTGAACATGTGGTTCATCGTCGTTACATTTTGTGTATTGAATACCGACAGCCCCAAATCAGTCAGTTTCTTACAATTGCTGAACATATAGCTCATGTCCGTCACACCGGCCGTGTTGAACTGTCTTCCGAACGTAAGCGTGGTGGCGGCTTCACACTGGTAGAACATGTATTTCATGTCTGTCACCTTGCTCGTGTTGAAATTGATCTGCCAGTAGGCGAAGGTCAGGCTCTTGCAGTGGGCGAACATCGATGCCATTGTCGTGACCTTCGATGTGTTGAGCGTCTTGGTCACGTCAGTCAGCTTTTCGCAATAGTTGAAAAGAGCGCTCATATCCGTCACATTGCTCGTATTGAATCCCGACAGGTCGATCTTGGTAATGTTCTTACAGTTATAGAACATATATCTCATATTCGTCAGCGCCGGCGTACTCATTGTTCCGCTGTTGCCTTTCCAGACAATCGACGTCAGATTGCTACAGCCGCTGAACATCTTCTCCGTGGTCGTGAGCTTGGTGGCATCGAAGTTGGCGAAACTTACGCTGCTCAGACTGCTGCAGCCATAGAACATGTTGCTCATGTCTGTCACATTTTTCACAGACCCTCTGAAGGTTACGTACGACAGTTTCGCGCAGCCATAGAACATGTCAGCCATGGAGGTGACATTCTGGGGCGACCCGAACGACTGCCCGCTCTGCAGCATGGCGCATCCGCGGAACATAGAGCTCAGATCTGTGGCATTGTCGATCTGGAAAGACGGCACACTGGTCAGCGACTTGCAGTTGTACAACAGCATCTTCATCGACTTAACCTGCTTGGTGTTGGCTTCCCAGTTGCTATACCGCGCCACGGTCGTCAGGTTTTCACAGTCCTTGAACATCTGCTGCATCGTCGTGTTCGCCGGCATGTCGAAACTCATGGTCACGGACGTCAGATTCGGGCATCCTTCGAACATGGTGGATGTCGTTGTCACTTTCTCCAACGAGGTGCCTAATGTCACGCTCTTCAGGCCGCAGTGGTAGAACATCGAAGCGGCAGTGGTCACATTCCCCATTTTCAGGGCGTGGGTGAGGGTGGTCAGCTTCCCGCAGTTCCGGAACATCGAGCTCATGTCGGTGACGTTCTCCGTGGGGATGCCCGACATATTGACGGTGGCCAGCGACGTGCAGTCCTGGAACATCGACGCCATGCTCTTCACCTTCGAGCTGTCGAAGCTGCCGAAGGTGACCGACTTCAGGGCCGTACATCCCTGGAACATCGACGCCATGCTCGTGACATCCTGCAAGTTGAGCTTGCTCACGTTGATCGAAGTCGATACCAACGCCGTACAACCCTGGAACATCGACTTGACGTTGTTGGTGTTCAGGTATGCCAGTCCGTCGACCGAACTCAGCAGCGTGCAGTCCTGGAACCACGAGGCTGTTGACTGCGCTTCCACTTCTGAGAACGATTTCTCGATGATCACCTTCTTGATCTTGCTCTTCACGCCCGACCAGCTGTTCTGTTTAGCCGACCATACATTGGTGACCGTCTTGCCACGCCAGATATAGTCTCCCTGTACGAATGGCGCCGTTCTTACTAAGTACAGTGTATTCTGGTCTGCCACCCACAGGGCATAGGGACTATAGGAAGTGTTGACAGAGATGTGCCCCGTGCTGTTGGTCCATCCCAACTTGTTCGTCAGGGTCGCCTTCAGGGTGGTCACAGCCGTTGTCGACGGTGCGATGACCAAGAGGAATGGCACAGAGGTGAATACGGTCTGGGCCTTCGTGCTCATGGCACTGAAGGTGAAGCCGCTTCCCACCTTGATCATCTTCAGGCCACTGCATCCATAGAACAGGTTCGTGGCCGATGTCACCTTCTGCGTATTGAAGGTCGAGAGGTTCAGTTCCGTGAGTGCCTTACAATTCGTGAACATGTTGTTCATCGCCGTCACATTGGCCGTATTGAAGTGTGACAGGTCAATGCTCGTCAGGCTGCTGCAGTCGTGGAACAGGTCTGCCATGTACTTCACTTCGCTCACATTCAGGTTTTCCATGCCCACTATCGACGTCATGTTCTTGAAGCCGTTGAACCACAGTTGCATGGTCTGCGGCTTGACGGTAGCAAACGACTTGTCGAAGACCACCGTCTTCACCAGTCCCTCGATGCCGCTGTTTCTCCAGGCTGCGGCTTTATTGGTGACGTTGGTGCCGCTCCATACCTTCGTGACGGTCTTTCCGCCATAGGTCTCACCCTCGTTGCGCAGTTTGCCGTAGTAGAATGTCAGCGTTTCGTTGTCGGCCGTCCAGATGGCCTGTGCCACCGGCTGCGACTGCGTCTGCTCTTCCGGCAGCCCTTCGAACCATCCGTGGTCGCCGTCGATGAATCCTAAATGATTCACAAATCCGAGATGTTCCTCTATCCGCTGCTCTGCAGGGGCCTTGACAGCCATGTCGGTGACCCCATCGAAGACGAGCAGCGACGGATGTATCTCATAATTGTTCTTCACCGTGTGGAAGTCGGGGCCGATGATGAGCTGCTTCAGGGCCTTGCAGCCTTTGAAGAGTGCCAACATCGACAAGTCACGAAGTGGGCTCGTCGTGCAGCCCGTCGTGTTGAGCATGCTCAGGTCGAGGCGCTCCAGACTCGTGCAGTTCTCAAACATGTGGTCCATAGCGGTCACCTTGATGTCCTTGAAAGCACTCAGGTCGACGCTCTTCAGGGTCTGGCAGCCTTCAAACAGACGGCTGAAGTCACCGTCAAAAACGGCCGCGTTGAAGTTGCCGAAGCTGACGCTCTCCAAGGCTGTGCAGTTGGTAAACATGCCCTGGATGCTCTCCAGTTTCTGCTTGTTCAGCAACGAGAGGTTGACGCTCTTCAGCTTGCTGCAATACTCGAACATGCGCTCCATGTTCTTGACATTGGCGGTGTTCAGCGAACTCAGGTTTATCTCCTTTAGTGAACTGCATTGCCTGAACATCCTGTCCATCATGGTCACATCGCTGGTATTCAGGTACTCCATGCCTTCGATGGTGGTGAGCTGGGTCATACCTTCAAACCAACTTGCCGTGGTGATGGGCTGTACACTGGCGAAACTGCTGTGGAACACCACTTTCTTAATCTTGGTCAAGGCATTGCTGCCATTGTATGTGTCCATCTGCCATTCGTTTGCACCCATGTAGCTGTCACTGGGATTGGACATCACATGTTTGTAGATACGGTAAATCTTAGAGCCGTCGCTGTATGTATCACCGTATTTGGTCCTGTTGCTAAGGAACACCATCTTGTAGCCATTGCCGCCGTTATCCATCACGAGCACCTGGGCCGGATGTACCAGCTTCAGGTTGGGGAAGGTACCCTCGTGGATCTGGGTGGGATAGACCTTGATGCCGATGTCGTAGGGCAGCCATACCGTACAGCTGCTCTTTGTGCCGTTGAACATATACGTGGCAGACGCCAGCTTCTCTGACGTGAACTCGTTGAGCTTGAGCTTGTCGAGGCTGGTGCAGCCGGCAAACATATAGCTCATATCGGTCACCTTCTCTGTGTTGTAGCCGATGAGGTCGAGCGTTTTCACAACCCTGCAGTTACGGAACATGCTGTACATCGTGGTCACATTGCCCGTGCTGAATTTATTTGCCACCTCGTCAAGGTTTTGGAGTTTGCTGCAGCCTTCGAACATGCTTGACATAGAGGTCACCTTTCCGGTATGAAGGCTGGCTGAGAGGTTCGTCAGATTGTTACAATTCATGAACATGCTGCTCATGGTCGTGACGTTGTCGGTCTTGAAGTTCCAGATGTCGAGCTCCTTGAGGGCATTGCAGTTGTAGAACATAGCGCTCATGTTCGTCACCTGCCCGGTGGTGAAGTTGCTCAGGTCGAGCACTTTCAGCTTTGTGCAGCCGCTGAACAGTTCTTTCATCGATGTGGCCTTTGAGGTGTTGAGAGTTGTCAGTCCTACGATTTCCTCCAAGTTGCTGAATCCCTTGAACCATCCCTCGATGTTCTCAGGTGCATCGGTGAAGTTGTCGTCGATAATCACCTTCTTGACCGACGTCCTGTTTGAGTAGCCTCCCCAGGTGCTCGAGGCTGCCGACCGCAATACAGCGTCGGCTGTCCACTGCTTCACTACTTTCAGGTTGCTGTAGGTCGTGCCACCGGCCTTCACCGTGAAGGTCTTGTTCGCCTGCGGGTTGTTGCCGTCGGTTGCCTTCATGAGCACGAACACCAGATTGTTGTCCTTGTCGTTGGCCATGATGGCGCGGTTGGGGTTGCCCACCTGTGTGAGCTGTCCCGGAATCTGGCTCTTGATGCGCTCGTCCAGACGGTAGTGGATGGTGGCCTTCAGCGAGCTGGGCACCGACGTGAACATGGCATTGTACGTTTCAACGTCGAGTGGCGAGAAATTCTGTATCGACAGCGTCTGCAAGGCCTTGCACTCATAGAACATCAGTTTGCAGTCGGTCACCTGTTTGCCTTCGAGTCCCGTGAGGTTCACGGTGTTGAGTGCCGGACAAATATAGAACATCCTGGTGACGTCGGTGAGCTTCTTTGCATTGAGTTCGCCCATGTCAACGGTCTTCAGGTTGGCGCATGAGTAGAACAGATCCCTCATGGTCTCTACATTCTGCACATCGAGCTTGTTCAGGTTGATGTCAGTGATTGAGCCGCAACCTGTGAACATGCTCGACATGTCGGTGGTCTTCTCGGTGTTCAGGTTCTCTATACCGTCGATGCCGGTGATGTAGCTGAAGTAGGCGAACCAACCTTTGGTGGATGTGATTTCGGCCTCTTTGAACGACGGGTCGACAACCACCTTCGTCACTCTCCGTACCTCCTTCGTATAGTCGCTGCTCTGCCAGTTTCCGTTCAGGCAGTCATCGCCCACCCAGAGTCGGGTGACATGGAGTCCGTTGTAGTCGTCGCCCTCCTCGATGATGTCGTTGGTGCGCAGCAGGGTGAGCTGTCTGTTACCGCTGTCGTAGAGCGCGTGGGGCTGTGGCGTGTCGTAGTGCGATGCTAAGAAGGCCTCGTTCTCCTTCACCACGCCATACATGTCGTTGAGGTTCTTGGCCTTGCCGTTGTTCTTGTCGATGGCGACATCCTTGTATCTGGGTGATGCGCCTACGCCGTCGTTGAGGGTGTAGAGCCCGGTGCTGATGTTGTAGGTGTTGACGCGATAGATACGTGCCTTGAATTCGTTGACGGCTTTCAGGCCGGTGTTGGCATCATAGCTGTCGAGCGACACTTGCATGCCCTTCTGGTCGCTGGCGGGGTAGAGGTAGTCGCTGTTGTGCTGCGACTTGTAGCGCATCAGCGCCTCCGGCACCTGTCCCGGTACGCCCATCATGCCTGGGGTCTTCTGGTTGCCGGTGAGTCGGAAGAATAAGAGGTTCGACGCCTCCGACTTCCAGCGCTCTCCCGTCAGGTCGTTGGCACCGATGGAGGCCCCGAAGGAGCGTTTCTTGTGGTCGAGCTTGATGCCCTTGAAGGTGGCCTGCTTGCCGTCCACGTCGTGTCCGAAGCAGTCGCCGAAGATGAGGGGCAGCTGGTAGTAGGGCACCTTGGCCGTGACGTCGCCGACCGTCGCCTGGAGGTATTGTCCGCGATGCAGCTTGTTCCAGTTGAGGATGCAGCCGTTCAGGGCCGTGTTGAAGTTGATATTGTTCATGGTGCTCTGTACCAGGCAGTAGATGAAGCAGTCGTACAGTTCCTGTGCCTCTTTCTTCAGCTTGCTGCAGATCTGGCTGGCCACGTCGTAGGGGGCTGCATAGTCCTTCACCAAGTCGCTGAGGTTCAGGGTGTAGTCGGTTTCATAGTTCACGTTCAGCGGCCGGATGGTCGATGCACGCTCGTCCTGATTGGGCGTGGTGATGCCTCCCACCGTCTGCTGGGTCATGGGCAGCGGATACTTGGGCAGGTCCTTATTGGCGTAGGCCCATGTGTTGCAGATGCTGTCCATGACGGTTCGCTGCTCGAAGAGCGACATGTTGTTGCCCTTGTCGTTGAGCAGGTTGACGGCGTTGACCAGCGTCGAGCCTTTCTGGAAGGTCAGCGACTCTGAGCCGAAAGGTATCTCCACGTCGTCGAAGTCATACTTGCTGATGGCCCTGTCGGCAATGAACGTCCACTTCGAGAGGTAGGCCAAGTAGAGGTACGGGTCGACGAGACGCATCGGCAGGTTGTTGTACGACATGACTTCGCCGCTGATGTTCTTATGGTTGTTGAACACGAAGGGGAAGTCTTCGCTCCGCTTGCTGTCGGTATTCAGGGTGCTGTACACCTTCTTATAGTCTACGGTGGGGTCCTGCCACGGTCTTGCGCCGACGAAGGGGGCTGCGTAGGGCAGCAGCTGGCCGGTGATGCTGCTGTTAGTGCTCTCCAGCCAGCTGTCGTCGTAGCTCTTCCCGTTCACCGTCACGTCGTGTGGCGCTGCCGTGAGCCACAGGTTGACCAGGCACACCACGCTGTCCTTGCCATTGGCCTTGTAGGTGTAGTTCAGCTGCAGGTTGTACAGTTCGTCGCTGAAGCTGTAGCGCTGGCCGGCCTTGGCGGCGCTGGCAGCAGCTGTCTTGAACACGCTGAACTTGGTGAAGGCCCGCTCCGGCTCGATGTTGATGCAGTTGCCGCTTTCGGTGGTCTTATAGATGGCATTCACGGTTTGTTGGTCAATCCGCTTGTCGGGTTCCGATGCCTTGTAGGCATTCAGCGTCCACTTCATCTTGTCCTGAGGCAGGGCCGTCTGCAGGTTGCGGTTCAGGGCGATGGTGGGATGCAGGATGTCGCCGATATAGGCCGTGGTCGACGGCTCTCCGGGATTGGTGGTGACACGCGTACCGTCGACACTGGGGTAGGCCAGTGCCACGTAGGGCGTCAGGTCGCGCAGCGAGTCGGTCTCAATCTTGTCCTCAGCATCGCTCTTCACGCGGAAGAACCAGAGCTTCGACTGCTTCCACTTGATGGGCACATATTCGTACTTGCCATTCTCGTTTTCGTTATAGTATTCCACCCACTGCTTGCGGCCGTTCTTGATTTCGTAGGCATCGCCGAAGAGCACGAGCATATAGCTGTGGCCGGGCTTGAGGTTCATGCCGGTGAGGTGGAACTGGGTACCCTTGTCCTCACGGAAGCTGACGGGCACCTCCACAGCATCGTTCATGACCAGTCCTGCGCTGTTCACGTTGTTGTCGAGGATATAGTCGATGTAGGAGGCCACGCCCGTGTCTTCCATGACGCGCTTCTCGCTGCTGTTGATGTCCTTGCTGTTCATCACGGTGCTGGTCTCGGCGGTGGTGTTCTCGCGCTTGTCGAAATAGGTGGCCAGGAACGAGGTCATCGTGGGATAGGAGCCGGAGAGACGTGCCATCTGGCTCTTGTCCTTCACGTTGCTGATCCTTCCCACGTAATGCCCGTCGTCCTTTTTCTGAAGCTCGTGACTGAAGGCATCCTCATCGTACATCTTGTCCTCGCCGGCCATCTGTGTAGGCTTTACACCGAGGTCGAAGAGGCGCACGCCCATCTTCATGCCGTTCACCTTGTCCTTGTTCATGTCGAACACGTAGGTACGGCTGTTGTGCATGTTGAGGGTGGAGTCGTTACCGGTGTAGGCCTTATACGACGGGTCGACCAGTCGGTAGTGCGTGCCCAGCGAGGTGTTGGTGCTGAAGGTCATGTGGCTGGCTTCGGTCTTGCTGATGGCGAACTCCGGCTTGTAGAGGGCCTGATAGAGGCTGTCGCTGCCGTGACTGACATTCTGGAACATCTCGAAGCCGTCGAGGGCATTGCCCACGAACGGTACGCAGTGGTCGCCGGCAGAGAAACTGAATTTCTTGTCGATCTTGACGAGACCTGACAGGAGGTTCATCTTGACGCGCAGCTTGCCTTCTACCCATGAGGGGTTGGGCAAGCCCATCTCCAAGAGTCCGCCGATGCCGGCGTATAACAATGGCACATCCTCGTTGATGAGCTTGCCGATCTTGATGCGGATGCCTATTTTGGCCTCTAACAGTGCATACAGCTGTCCCATGGCATACCAGCCGTTATAGCCCATGCCGGAACCCGTGTTCACACAGATGGCGTTGGCACCGTAGTTCACGAGCGAGGCGTCGAAGCCTGCCAGCGAATGGATACCGCCGTAGATGAGGCCTAAGTCGATATCGATATTGCCCCAACAGGAGGCACCCACCATCACGCCGCCCCTTGTGTCGGCTGTGTTGAGCATGGCCTTGACGGCTTTCGCACGCGATTGCTCTGCCTCCTGGGCGTTGGCACCCATGTCCACACCGTCCACCTTCTTGCCGCCTAAGAATTCCAGGATTTCAGGAGGAATGGGCGGCAGGGCCCCGTTGTTGGGCAGCTCGTTGCCGATACACAGGTAGCCGTTGGCACCGATATCCACCGAGCAGATCTTGCTCTTGAATTTCAAAATGGTGAAGGTGCATCGCTTGGTCAGTTCCGGTTCGCCGATGTACAGATGCCACAAGGGCTTGGTGTAGGCTGGCTGATCCTTCTTCTTCCAGGTGATCTTGAACTCGAGATTGATGGATATCTGACCGGCCTTGAACTCGTTTTTGTCGCTGGTGGATTCCGCCGTTGTCGTTTTATCATCGTTGCTCTCATAGTTGCCTGCCAGTTTGCCCAAGTCCGACATGGGGGCGCCGACAGGTATCTGTTCCACCACGTCTTCGATGTCTTTCTGGAAATCGTTCAGGGTGGCCTGTATCTTCTCTAACTGGCCGTTCGCGCTCAGGATCTTTTCTTTCAGCGATTCGCTGCTGATGCCTGCCTCGGCCGTGACGTTCAGGCTCAGGTAGCGCTCGATGGTCTTTCCGCTCAGGTCCTTGCTGTTCTCATAGACCAGGCACACCTTGGCGTCGATGATGCCCGAGAGGGCTTTCAAGTCACCCTTGAACGTCAGTGTGGAGAGGCAGTCGAAATGCCGGTCATAGACCACTAACAGGTCGACATTGGCCTGAATGGTCTCCTCACCGGCCGTCGTGGTGAGGCCCACGCCTAAGGCAACGCCTATCATGCCGTACTGTGCCTTGGGCGTACCTCCGAATTTGTCTTCTTTGCTGTCGCCTGGCGTGGGTCGGCAATTGAAGTAGAAACCACCGGCAATGCGGTTGATCACCACCGGGTCTACGCGTAGCAGTTCGCTCGTCGCCGAAGCCTTGAAGTAGCCCCACGAGTAGTTGCGGTCCTGATCCAGGTCGGTCGCCTCGTTAAACTTGCGCCCTTCCTTCTGGGCCTTTTCCTGTGCAGCCGTTTTCTTCTCTTCCATGTCGGCATCCGTAGCCTCATGCTCGAAGAAACCGCCCTCGCACTTCAGACCGAAGAGTCCTGTAATCTCGATGTCGATGTTACCCTTATAGCCCTTGTCGCCTTTGTGTTCCTTGTCGTCCTTGTCAATGCATTCGAGTTTGCCTGCGAAGTGCATGAAGTCGGTAAAGTCGAGGTCCAACGACAACTCCCTGAACTTCACGTCGCCGTCGGAGACGCTGATATCCTTCAGCCCGTCAGCGATATCCACCTTCGCCGCGATGGTCACGCCGCCGCCTACACAGATGATGTCATCCACCAGGCCTACGCTGCCATTGATGTCGAGGGTGAGGTTACCGCCGCTATAGCCCGGCTTGAACTCGTTGATGTTGAAGGAGAACGGACCGATCTTCTTCTTGGCCGATGCCAACGACCATTCGCCTAAGTCGAAGTAGCAGTCTTTCGTGATCTCTATCTCCTCGCTCTCCATGAGGGTCGCCCACGTATGGTTGTCCTTCGCCCACTTCTTGTCGTAGGCATCGCGGGCATCCTGCAGGCGCTTCACCGACGCATAGGTGGAGTGCCAGTCGTTGCGCTTCTTGTTCGAGAGGCGCATCTTGGCGAAGTGTACGCCCGGAATTTTCAGGGGGATATTCAGACTCTTGCCTAATTCCTGCAGATGCTCGTTGGCCGAGTCGATGCCGCCGATACTGATCTCGCCGCCCACGCATAGCTCTACCCGCGTGTCGGTATCTCCGGTTTCTAAGTTGTCCTCTGCCTCTACCACGAAGTAGGTCTGCTCCTTGGTCAGCGTGGCCTCGGCAATGAAGCAGCTGAAGTCGAGGTCGCCAATCTCCTCGGTGGTGAAGATATAGGCGTAGCGGCTCTGATCGCCGTAGCTGCGACGGGTATGCTCGATCTTCTCATATTGAACGGCGCCCTTCTCGTCTCTTACGGTCAGGCCGTTCTTGTCGCGCTTCTCGTGCCAGGTGTAATATTTCTCGTCCTTCGTGGGGTCGGTCAGGTGGCGTATCTCGCAGGTGTAGCGGATGTCGGTCTCCTGATGCTCGGCCTTCTTGTCGTCCTTGCCGTCGCCCTTCTTGCCGCCGTCTTTACCGCCGCCTGAAGTACCGCCAGCGGTGTTGCCGGTCTTGCTACCCGATTTGTCGCCGGTCTTGCCGCCCGATTTGTCGCCGGTCTTGCCGCCCGATTTGTCGCCGGTCTTGCTACCGTCCTTCTTGTCGTCTTTCTTGGGCTTGGCCTTGAAGAGCGGCACACCGATACCACCCTGGATGGTACAGTTGTCGAAGTTGTTCTGTACGATATCCACAGCCGCATGGTCGATGCTGAACTTCCATCCGCCCACGGATGCGGTCTCGGCAGTGAGCAGACTGTCAGTAAACACCTGACAGGTAACACCCGAGCCGTCGATGATCATGTTCTTGGCACCGATCTGTACACCCTCCTTATTACCGCCTAAGACGGAGAACTTCGGGAAGCCTACGCTGACGTTCTTGATGAACACGCCCTGCCAGGCATTCCAGTCGGCCTCGACGCCTGTGCCGCACTGCTTGGGGTCGAAGGTGCTCGCCACTTCTTTCGACTTTCCTTTCTTGTCCCCGTCCTTGTCAGCGTCTGCATCCTTCTTCTTACCTTCGGCGATATTTGCCGAGAAGGTCTTGCGTATCTCGTCGAGTGTCGGCATGAACACGTCGTTCTCGCTCATGTTATGGTCGAAGACGATCTCGTCGCCCACATGGAACGACCATCCGGGCAGATCCTTCACCTCGAACGGTGTCAGCGTGCCGGTGGCGATGAAGTCGCCGGCGCTGTCGTTGCCACGGATCACAGTCTTCAGGTCGAGGAGTGCCGGCACGTCCTTCTTCACCTTGCCGTCCATGATGCGGTTGGTGTTGGGGATGGCGGCTGCAATCTCCAGGCCTAAGCCGCCGAACTCACCGTTGGCCCAGCGCAGGAAGCAGCCGTCGTCAGGCTCCGGGTCGAGGGGATCGGAGGGTGCCTTGAAAATCCGTTTGAAGTCGCTCGACGGGTCTTTCAACGGGAAGTTGCTGAGCAGGGCCAGCACACCTTCGTCGGGGAAGAACTGATCGGGCGAGATACAGAGGCGCGGGGCACCGAAGATGAGCACGTCCTGTCCGTCGAACACGTCGCTGTTGGGCAGGGCCACCTCGGCGATGAGGTTCATCTGCGCCGACTTGGGCGTAAACTGGATGCTGGCAATCTGCACGCTGAAATCCTTGGGCAGGAAACTCTTGATCTCACTTGGCAGCTCCACCGGGAAGTAGAGGTCCATCACGTCGCCCTTCTTCCAGTCGTTCCACAGCTGCTGGCCCTTGCGGTAGTAGCTGTAGTATTTGCCAAGATTGTAGCTCTGGGCCAGGTTGGTGGCCATGTCCTTGCCGTCCTGACCTGCCATGTCGAGGCCCATGTTGGTATAGTTGCTGATCTTCTCAGCCACACCCTCGTCGAGTCCTAACGTGCCGAAGATGTCGCTCAGGCCGTCGGACGAGAAGACGGCATCGACAAACTGGTCGGCGGTATATTCGCCCACCTTCATCGAACTCTTGGAATAGGTCTGGCACTTGCCGTCGTAGACCTCGTAGCTGGTGTTGACTTTCAGCTTCTCGAACTTCACCGCCACGCGGGCGTTCATGTTGAAGTAATTGTCCGACTGCGGGTTCCAGCGTATCCAGCCCGTGCCGGTGTAGCTGTTGTCGTCTTCCTTCTTCACGGCATCGCCGTCGTTGAAGGTCAGGTAGAACTCGCCTATCTTGATGTCCTTGTCGGAGCCGGGCTTCGTGGTCAGCGGGGTCTTGTTGGCAATGTCTACGTAGTCGCTACCGCACTGGTAGTCCTCGTTGAAGCGGTCGACAATGGCAAAATTGATGAAGTTCAGCGAGTCGGCTTTGATCTTTATCACCGAGTCGGCAATGTTTTTGGCCTTGGCGGTGATGCGCAGGTAGAAGTAGTCGCCCGACTTTACCTTGTCCTTGAGCTTGTCCCACTTGATCACGTGCTCATACTCGTCGACAATGTCCTTCTCGTTCTTGTAGATGGGTTTCGACTTGAAGATGGTCTCCCTCGAATCGGCCGAGTTGCCGGTATAGAGGGCCACGGTGTACTTGAACTGTATGGTGTCCTGACGCTGTCCGTAACCGCCAATCAGGTTGGCGCGCTTCCATTCGGCCTTGATGCTGTCGCCCATATAGACCTTTCGTCCCGTCATTCCCGCAAACTGGGGACGGGTGAGGAGGGGCTGGTCGAAGGTGTACTGAATGGTGTCGACCTGTAACGAAATATTGCCGGAGATGTCGATGGAGTCATTCTTCTCCTTCTTCGGCTTATAGTTGGGGTCGTAGAGCTGGAAGAGGATGATGGGGCTCTTGCCGTCGTTCTCGAGGAGCGAGAAGTTCAGCACATTCTGGCTCTGGTAGCTGTTGCTGGCGGTGACCTGCAGGGCATACACCTTGCCCACGGAGTCGGTGGCGCCGATCATCTGGTTGACGTAGGCCGTAGGCAGGGTGAGAGAGGTCGAGGTGGTGTTTTTCTCATAGAACGTGATGGTGTTCTCCTGCATGGCCTCGTCGGGCGACATGGCTACCAGTTCCACCACGCGCAGCTGGTATTTGTAGTCAATGGCAGAGAAATTGCAGTTCAGCGTGGGTGCCGTCCACTGGAAGGTGGGCATGTTCTTGTTGATCTTCAGCACTTCCAGGTTGGTCAGGCCGTCGATCACCGGCGGCTGCATGGGCTGGATGAAGGAAGGCGGCTGGGCCGCATAGCAGATGTTGAAGAGCGTATTGCCGCCTTTCGGGTCGCTGAGCACCACGGGTGACGTGAGCTCCGGGTCCCACTTATAGGCCGTGAGGAACAGTTCGTACTCGCCTTCAGGCATGAGGCCGAACGAGCCGTCGGTCACGTCGAAGTGGGAGCCCTCGCGGATGAAGAAGTCGGAAGCGGCGAAATGGTCGAGCAGGTGCTTCGACTCGATGCTGTTGAGCGTCTTGTGCTGGTTTGGCTGCAGCACGATGGGCTGGCGGGGGATATGGTTGTTGTTCACGTTGGTGCTCACCCACAGGCCCTGTTCGGGGTAGCGCTGTTCCAGCTGGAGACCCAAGTGCAGCTGCTGCACCTGGTCGGTATTGTTGATGAGGCGGATGGTGAAGAAGCGTCCCGGGTTGTCGATGTACTGACCAGCCTGTGGCGGCAGCACCTGTTGCACCGGCGTCACCTGTACGGTCACTTCCTGAGCAAATAAAGGTAAAGAAGTAAAAAGGGAAAGAAGTAAAAAGACGATACTCTTTATGCTTTTCCTATTTGCTGATATATGTATTGTTTCCATCTTCATAGTCAATATAATTTGCATATCCCTTTATTTCTCTTCTGTTTTCTTAGCTTTACGTTCCAAGTGCACCAGCGAGAAGGTATAGTTGTAGCCCACCGAGAGGTTCAGCTCGGTGGTGCCGTGGCTGCTCACGTCGTCGCTGATGTTGGTATCGCTGTATTTGTTGAAGCCGGCGGTGAAGGAGAACACGTGTACCTTCTTCAGCGTATAGCCTGCCGAGAGGTCGGCACCCAGCGAGAGGTTGCGCGTCTGGTCCTTGATGTTGTTGTAGCACACCGACAGCGTGGCCGAGGTGCTGAGATTCCTCTCCTTGAGGAACGAGCGCGCCGTGCCCACCGAGAAGATGTCGCTGGTGTAGCGCGTCTGGTAGCCGTCGCTCTGCTGGTGCGAGAACGAACTGGTGACGCTCATCTCCCAGAGCTTGATGTCCATGCTGTAGCTCAGTCCGGCAGCCAAGGTCGTCACGTCGCTCACGCCCGTGGCAAACTTGTTCAGGTCCTTGTTCTGCGTGAAGTTGGCAGACAGGGCAAAGGTGTGGCCCAGCATCTCGCCGTCGATGGAGTAGGTGGGGGTCAGATAGAGCGAGTGCATGATGCGGTCGACACGCGTGGAGTCGTTGACATGCGACTTGCCGTCGGTCTGGTACTGGCGATAGCCGCTGTAGCCGGCGGTGAGGTTGATGCGCTCGCCTAACTGCGTGCTGGCAGAGGCGTTGTACACCAGGCCGCGCGTGGTGTACAGCTGGTTGCGCGTTATGTTGTCTTCCTGACCGCTGAAGCTGGCCGAGAAGCTGATTTTCTTAAAGAGGGTAGTCGAGGCGTTGATGCCCAACGACTGGTAGTTGTTCGAGGTGTAATAGAGGCCTAAGGTCTTGTAGTCGGGCTGCACCATGCGGTAGAACACGCTGGCGTTGAAGCCCGGCAGGGTGAGGTTGGCGCTGATGTCGCCGGCGATACGCATCAGGGTGGTATAGCGGCTGTCGAAGATCTTGTCCCAACGCTGGGCCTCGCGGGTCTGCACCTGGCGGGCCGCCTTGTCGTTGGTGAAGGCCGAATAGGCCAGGTTGCCGCGCAGCGACAGCCAGCGGGTGACACCTAAGCCGCCGCGCAAGGCCACGGCCAGATTGTCCTGGGGACGCAGCGTCTCCTGCCACCGCTCGTCGAGCGACCCTATGCGGTCGTAGGCGCGCAGCAGGTAGAGGTCCAGATAGTTGCGGCCGCTGCCATAGCCCACCTTGAAGCCCCAGCCCATGCGGCTGTACTGCGGGGCGCGGGCGGCAGGGTCGGTGGGATCGTCGTTGATGGCGTTGCGCAACTCGCCGTAGAAGACGCCGAAGCGCAGCTTCTGAGAGTTGTATTCCACGCCCACACCGTTGAACGACATGCCCATGATGTAGCTCGACATGGCCATGTTGGAGCGACCGAAGTGGCCGCGCCAGTTCTTATAGGTGGGGTCGATGTGGAACGAGAGGTGGGGGAAGCTCCAAGAGGTGTTGTTGTTCGAATAGTAGAAGGCGAAAGGCATCGAGATGCCGTAGATCGAGATGTTCAGGTTGGCATAGAACGAATTACCCCAGGGCGAGCGGTAGCCACCGCCCACCGAGGAGTGATAGTAGGTGTGCTGGGTGCCGATGGCACCGGTGATGATGAGCGGGTCACTCTTGGCGATCTGGTCGATGCTTTGGGCAAAGACTCCTCCGCGTCCACACAGGAGAGGGATGTGGAGTGCCAGCGTGAGAACTGCCAGCCTGAGCATGGCTCTGGCAGAGATGCCTCGCTGCTGTGCACCGTCGTGTGTATGCCTGGTCATATTAGTTGATCTTTAGTGGGAAGTCTGAGAACTATGGTGCTTATCTCACAATCACTTTGCGTCCTTGGTGGATGTAAAGGCCTTTCTGCCGTGCCCGAGTCAGGCGGATGCCCTGGAGCGTGTAGTAGCCGTCGGTCTGCGCGGACTCGCAGCCGTCGAGCATGGGTGTGCCACCTTGGCCGCGGCGGATGAGGAGGGGTTTGTTCATGGAACCGACACGGGGTTGCAGCTCCGTGGAGCCTTGTATGTCGGAGCAGGTGCCGGAGGCGGCATCATAGATGCGGAAGCTGACGGTCTCGCCGGCATTGCCGTGCACGGTGATGAAGAAGCGTCCCGCCTGGCTGGTGGATGTGCCCCGGCATTCCTCGCCGACGAAGGCGGCTATCTGGCAGTCGTCTGTGGAGGTGAAGCCTTCGCCGAGGGCGGCAATCATGCACATGTTGTCGCGGAAGCGGTGGCCGAGAGCTGTGGTGAAGGGGAAGGGGCTGGAAGGCTGTGCCGCATGAATGGCAGGGGACTGATGGGGCTTAGGGGTCCGATAGGACGGGCGGGACTCATAGGTCTCATTAGCCTCTTCTTCTTCTTCTTCCTCTTCCTCTTCTTTAATAGGCTCGCACTTTTTACTTAATGAATTATAAGTATATCCAAAATAGCATTTATAGCATTCATAGGTTTTACTTATTGGATTAAAAATTAAATCTGAACATTTTTTATCTGTAAAGTTAACACATAAAGGAAGATTTTTTATTAAATTTTTACTTTCTTCATTTATTGAAAAATAATTATTTGCATAATCATTAGCTATATCATATAATGAAACTAATCCACTTATATTAGTTGTATTTTTATAGTATTCTTCATTAAAATTTAAAGAATCACCTTCAAATTTGAATTTCATAAAGAGCAAATTTCGTTGGTAACAAATAATTCGACATT
>JAEEGI010006917.1_pt1 | contig 25537 bp, 18 predicted proteins | sample 8958751 | NCBI WGS metagenome assembly JAEEGI01 (sample SAMN16246545, study PRJNA631951) | gut metagenome | biome: gut microbiome; feature: rumen; material: KS-attached | host: Bos | place: Iran: Karaj | collected 2018-10
AAAAGAAATCGAAATGCTCAATGCTTCCCAGAACCAGTTCTTCTCAAGCATGAGCCACGAAATCCGTACTCCGATTAACACGATTATCGGTCTCAACGAAATGATTCTTCGTGAAAACATCAGCGATGAAGTTATCGAAGATGCCATAAATATCCGTTCCGCCGGCAAAATGCTGTTAAACCTCATCAACGACATACTTGATATGTCCAAATTCAAATCCGGCAAAATGCACCTTTTGATAGCGCCGTATCATACCGGAAACATGCTCTCCGATCTTGTCGGAATGCTTTGGATCAGAGCAAGAGAAAAAAATCTGGATTTTAAAATAAACGTTTCACCCGACGTTCCCGCAGAACTTATAGGTGACGAAGTCAGAATCAAACAGATTCTCATCAATATCCTCAACAACGCCATTAAATACACCAAAGAAGGTTCGATATCCTTAACCGTTCAGTGCGAGAAAAAGGACGAAGAAACCTATGACATGATTTATACCGTTGCGGATACCGGAATCGGAATCAAAAAAGAAGATATTCCCTATCTTTTCAGCGCATTCAAAAGAGTTGACGAAGATACCACCAACCATATCGAAGGAACGGGCCTCGGACTGTCCATAGTTAAACAGTTCCTCGACCTCATGGACGGAAATATCGCGGTAAACAGTGTTTATACAAAGGGCTCGACGTTCATCGTCGTAATTCCCCAGAAAATAGTCAGCGACAAACTGCTTGGAGAATACGATTTCGAAAAGAAACACGGTTACGGCAAAAAGGGCGAATATCATCAGAAATTCGAAGCTCCCGAAGCCAGGGTATTGGTTGTTGACGACAATGAATCCAACCTCTTGGTGGTAAGCAAACTTTTGCGCGACACCAAGGTTGTTATTGATACCGTAACAAGCGGAAAAGCTGCTCTTAAGAAGACGCAGAATATCGAATACAATGTTATTTTCATGGATCATCTGATGCCTGAAATTGACGGTATCGAATGTAAGAAACGAATCAGAAATCAGGTCGGCGGCAGCAGCAGGGAAAGTAAAATTGTCATCCTTACGGCAAATGCCGATGAGGAAAACAGAGATCTTTACATGAAGGAATCCTTTGACGGATACCTCGTAAAACCCGTCAGCGGAGAAGAACTCGAAAAAGAACTATTCAGACATCTTCCCAAGGACATGGTCAAGGTTCTCGGAAACGACGGCGAAATCATCGAGGAAACCATTTCCTGGATGCAGGGCAATCAGAAGAGAAAAATGGTTGCGATTTCGACGGAAAGCGTTGCGGACATTCCGCCTGAACTCATTGAAAAATACGGTATTGCGATACTTCCCCACAAGGTTAAAACAGTGAACGGAACTTTCATGGACGGTATCGAAATCGATACGGCCGGCGTTATCACGTACATGACCAATTCGACCGACGATATCAGACCCATGGCGCCCGATGCAAAAGAGCATGAGGCATTCTATGCAAAACAGCTTGCATACGCCAACAACGTTATTCATATTTCCATTTCGTCAAAGATCGAAAACAGCGGCTGTCCTACGGCAAGAGAAGCAGCAAAATCATTTGACAATGTATTTGTATTCGATTCGGGACACCTTTCGAGCGGACAGGGTCTCCTTGTAATCGAAGCATGCAAAATGGCGGAAAAAGGTATCGGCCCCAAGAGAATTCTGGCCGAACTCGAAAATATCAAATCCAAGATTCATACAAGTTTCGTGGTAGACAATCTCGACTTCCTCGCAAGATCGAGACAGGTCAGCTCAAGGAGCGCAAATATCGTCAAATCGCTTATGGGACGACCTGTTTTGGTACTTAGAAGAGGTAAAATGAAACTCGGAAAGATTTATTTCGGATCCTCGAAGACCGCATGGAGAAATTACATTTCTTCCTGCCTTACGGGCGGAATCAGAGTGGATAACGAAATCCTCTTCGTAACGTATGTGGGACTGACCAAAAAGGAAATGGACTGGATAAAAGAGTATATCGAAAAGAAGATGAAATTCGAGGAAATATACTTTGAACAGGCCTGCGCATCCATCGCCGTAAACTGCGGCCCCGGAACGTTCGGACTGCTCTTTAAGGAAAAATAATCAGACTGTTTCAAAAGGAATATTAAGAGATTCGAGTATGGCGATCGAAGCTTTGTTTTCGCGGCTGCAACGCGCAACAATGCTTAATTCGGGATAATTTTCTTTAAGATAATTTATGCAAAGAAAGGCGGCCTTTTTGGCATAGCCTTTTTTTCTTTCGTCTTTTTTAATCATAAATCCGAGCGAAACCGTATGTTCGTCAACATATTCGAAACCGGCTCTGCCTATCACTTCGCCCGTTTCTTTTTTCTCTGCGATCCACATTCCGTAACCGTATAAAAGATATGCCGATTTGACGGTTTCCAAACGTTCTTTGGCATATTCGTTTAAAGCGAAGCCGGATTGCGATTCAGTGTTTAAATTTCTTTTTTCTGTAAGGGGGAGTGCCTCGAGATATTTCCTGCATTCGTCGTCTTCATACATTTCGTAAATAAGATTCAAATCCCCGGCGCATTCTTCGCGTATTGTCAGTTCTTCGGATTCGGCAATCACAAAGGGTATGTTCTTCTGGTGACAGTATACCATATTGAGGTGTCCGATATCTTGGACACCTTCTGTGATAAAATATTTATAACCTTCAAAAAGAGGCAAACCGTTTTCATCTTTTAAAACAATGCAGACGGCTTCGCCTTTTTCGCGAAGAAAATCGGCGACATTTCGTTTCGTTGTCAGATAGAGAATGTCCGATGAGGATTTGCGGTATTCATTTATATCGTCGAGGGTTATTATCTTCGGATTCATTTTGTTTCCTTTTGTCTTTACGCTTCGGGGCGCAAAGGATTTTTGACACAAGATATCAAAAAATATTGTATAATAGAAATGATATCATAAAGAGTAAATTAAGACCATAAAAGAGGTATCAAAGATGGCCATTCAGTTTGTTCTCGGCGGCTCGGGAAGCGGTAAAAGCGAATATGTTAAGAATCGTGCGATCGAATTGGCGCGTGCGGACAGAAGAAACAGTGTTCTTATTGTCGTTCCCGACCAGTTTACCATGCAGACGCAGTGGCAGATGGCCAATTCACATCCGGACGGGGGCATTATCAACATTGATGTCTTAAGTTTTTCGAGACTTCCGAGGAAGGTGTTCGAAGAGGTCGGACAGCCGAAGAGAATGCTCCTTGACGACACGGGCAAGTGCCTTTTGATAAAGAGGGGCGCGACCAAAATCAAAGACAAACTTCATGTACTCTCGAGGGGAATGGACAACGCCGGATGGAGCGGCGAGGTCAAATCCGTTTTGTCCGAATTCATGCAGTACAATGTAAAACCCGATGAAATCGACCGGATAATAGGCAATTGCCAATCCGATTCGCTTAAACTGAAACTTTCGGATTTAAAGCTTCTCTACGAGGCGTTTTTAAAAGAGTGCGAAGACAAATATATTACAAGAGAAGAAATACTCGATTTGTTCGTCGAAAGGCTTCCCCTTTCCAAAAAGACAGAAAAAAGCTTTGTCTTTTTTGACGGATTCACGGGATTTACTCCGATACAGATCAAGGCGGTCGTTGCCATTGCAAAGAAGGCAAGGGAGGTTGTAATAACTTTCCCGTTTGATAACGATTTGTCCGAAAATCCGCATAAAATAACCGATGAGAGCAGCTTTTTCGATCTTACCAAAAAGAATATGTACGATATTTCGAGGGAATGCGAAAAAGAAAGAATAGAAGTGCAAAGCGATATACGTCTTTCGGAAAATATAAGACACAAAAACAATCCCGAGCTCGCGCACCTTGAAAAATGTCTTTTCAGAAAAGACGAAAATACGGTTAAATCCGGGGGCGCAATCGAGATATCGAGATGCACCGATATCGATAACGAATGTCATGAACTTTGCGAGAGAGTGCTTTCGGAAATCAAAAACAGAAATTACAGATATCGCGACGTGGCGGTTATCTGCGCCGATATGACGGGATATCAGAAGCCGCTCGAAAAATATCTTAAAAGATACAAAATCCCTTATTACATGGATTCCAACAGGAGCATCGCAAACAATCCGTTGGTAAAATACATCCTTTCGATTGCGGAGATTTTAAGAAACAATTTCAGGGGAGAAGACATGCTTAAAATGTTAAGGACGGGAATATCTCCTTTCGAAGACGAAGAAATCGACAGGCTCGAAAATTACATTTATGCCAGGGGCATAAAGGGCATTGCTAAATGGAGCACCGATTTCGTTTATACCAGCGAGGAGCAAAGGAAAAACAACGAGGGACTCGACGAAATAAACGATATCCGCCGCCGCTTTTTTGATATTTTCAAAGAGATTACGGCCGACGGTGTCAAAAAGAGAAAACTCTCCGTCTGGATAAAAGAAATATACGATATTCTCGAAGACGGTAAAATCGCCGACAAACTGTCCGAAGCGAGCGAAATGTTAAAAGCCGCGAAAAGAACGGAAGAAGCTGCGGAATACGGCTCGGTATACAACAAAGTCATTGAACTTTTTGATGCGCTGACGGACCTTATGGGCGACGAGGATTATACGATAAAAGAACTGACGGATATTTTGAAGGTCGGTTTTTCGGAAATCCGTGTCGGAGTTCTTCCGCAAAACGTGGATTCGCTCCTTGTCGGAGATATGCAGAGAACAAGATTAAAAGAAATTAAAGCACTTTTTATAGTCGGTGTAAACGACGGAAACATTCCGAAATCCGGCGCATCCGGAGGCCTTCTTTCGGTGCCCGACAAAGAGGAGCTGAAAAAGGCGGACTGTGTGCTTTCGCCGACAAACGACGAATTGGCATATATCGAGCAGCTATACATCTATCTTAATCTGACGAAGCCCACCGACAGGCTTTTCTTATCATACGCAACCATCGGCGGCAAGGGAGAGAGCCTTATCCCCTCGTATCTTATCGAAGTGCTTAAGAACATGTTTGAGGGCTTAAAGGAAAAGGACAAAGAAACCATGCCCGAGAGACTTTCTTTGGCAGATGTCAGAGAGGATACGGGACGTCTTATGGGAAGGTATGTTTCGGGACTCACGGATGACGGCGAGGAAGAGAGACTCTTTAAAAACATAAGCATTCTTCGCGGAATCGAAGGCGGAAGGGAATGGTGCGAAAAGATAATCGAAAACTCGTTCAGAGAATATTCACCCGTTCCCATCGGAAAAGAAACCGCGAGAGCGCTTTACGGAGATCTTCTCAGGGTTTCGATTTCTACACTCGAGCAGTTTGCGGAATGCAGATATGCGCATTTTGTCGGATACGGTCTTGCGCTTGGCAGGAGGGAAGAATACGGACTCGAATATGTGGATATGGGTAATCTCGCTCACGATGTCTTAGAGAGTGTCGGAGAAAAACTTCAGGCAAACAATCTGGATTTTTCGAATGCCGATGTCGAAATGACGGAGCGGGAAATCGACCTTGCGATCGAACGCCTCACCAAGGATTATAACGGGGATATTTTACGCTGCGATCAAAAAACCGCATATTACGCGACACAGCTTTCAAGAATCATGAAGCGAACGGTAAAGACACTCGGATTCCAGCTTTCAAAGGGCAAATACAAGCCCGAAATGTACGAAGCCGGGTTCGAAAAAATGTATGACGGGCACAGCGTGATACTTCGCGGTCGAATCGACAGGGCGGACATTTACCGGGACGAATCGGGCAACGAATACGTTAAGATTATAGATTACAAATCTTCCGGGCGAACCCTTGATCCGAAAATGATTGAGGAAGGCCTGTCGCTTCAGCTTGCGATTTATATGAAGAACGCCGTCGAAATGATAAAAGAAAAACATCCGGACAAAAACGTTCTTCCCGCGGCGATGCTTTATTATGCAATCGATGATCCCTTTGCGGAAAGCAGGGACAATTACGAAGCGGAAATAAGGAAAAAACTGATTCCCGTCGGAGCGATTGTAAACGACGACAAGATCATGGAAAGCCTCGACGAATCATTATCCGAACCTTCGGTCAAATCCGAAGTCGTAAAGATTAATAAGAAAAAGGACAATACTCCGGACAGCAATTCCTGTGTTTATTCCGTCGAAGATTTTCATGCGATGCTTGAATTTGCGGAAGAAAAAGCGCTGGAACTTTCCGACGAAATATTGGCCGGAAGCATAGACATCAATCCCGTCCTCCAGAAAAACAAAACCGCGTGTCAGTACTGCGAACTGAAGGGAATATGCGGATTCGACCCCAAAATCAAGGGCTACGGATACAGAATCATCGGAAACGAAACCGAAAACGAAACGAACGAAGAATCGTAAAAGTTGTTTGGATTGATAAAGGAATGTGTTATGGGTTTTACTCCTGAACAGATAAAAGTAACAGAATCAAGAAACAAAAACCTGATAGTCTCTGCGGCTGCGGGAAGCGGAAAAACTTCTGTTCTCACGGAAAGAATCATAAGGAAAATCTGTCCGAATAATGAGGATGATTCTTATGAAAAACTTTCTTCGATAGACAGAATGCTCATTGTAACTTTTACGAATGCGGCGGCAAGGGAAATGAGGGAGAGAATCGGGAAAAAGCTTCGCGAAGAATTAAAGAAAAATCCCGGAAACCCCGTTATCAGAAAACAGATTGCGATCCTTCATACGGCGCAGATTACGACAATAGACAGTTTCTGCCTTTATATTTTAAAGAACCATTTTGAAGAAATCGGTCTCGACCCGGCATTTGCAATCGGTACCGAGGGAGAGATTAAACAGATTTCCGAAGACTCTTTCGAAGAGGCGCTGGAACAGGCTTTCGCGGAAGGCAAAAAGGAATTTTTAAACCTCGTAGAAATGTATGCGCCGAGAGGAAAATTCGGTGAATTTTTCGAGCTTGTAACCGGAATCGCAAATACCGTCGACAGCATGCCGTACCCCTACAAAAGGCTTGAAAGTTTTATAAAGGACGCGGATACCGACGTATGGCAGAGCGATTTTATTGCGGAACTGAAAAAATACGAAGATGAATTTTTGGACGAAGCCGTCAGAGTATACAACGAAATCAAGAATCTTACCGAAGGAAGCGTTCTTGTCAAACATTATCAAAAAGCATGCGGGGAAATATCTTTTCTTCAGAGTGTGAGAGATAAGGATTTTAAATCCCGTCTGGGAGATTTTTCGACGCATGAGCCCGGCAAGCTTGCATACGGGGCAAAGAAATTCCTGCCCGAAGAAGCGGAACTTAAGGCAATCGTCGACGAAAAGAACAAATATGTCTCGGATATCATCAAAGAACTGGAAAAAGATTTCCATTCCTCCGATGAAGAAGAATTCGAAGCTTTGTACAAAGAAGGCCTCATCGTGACCAATTCGCTCGTGGAATTTGTGATTTCCTACATGAGGATTTTCGATGCGAAAAAACGCGACAAGGGCTTGGTAAGCTTTTCCGATATGGAACATATGGCGCTTGAGATTCTTGTGGACGAAGACGGAAATCCCACCAAAACCGCGCTCAGTTACAGGGACTTTTTCGACGAGGTCATGATAGACGAATATCAGGATTCGAACGAAGTTCAGGAAACGATTCTGAGCAACGTGTCAAGAACGGATTCAGAGAGCGGCAACAGATTCATGGTCGGAGACATCAAGCAGAGCATTTACAGATTCCGCCATGCGGAGCCCGGTATTTTCAGGGAAAAATGCGAAGAGTACGAAAAGAGCGAAGATGCCGCAAGCGAGAGGATTAATCTGACATACAATTTCAGAAGCCGCGGGGAAGTAATTGATGCGATCAATTATATTTTTGAACGCTGCATGAAAAGAGAAGTCGGAGAAGTATCCTACGACGATGCCGCAAGGCTGTATTTGGGCAAAACGGATTATCCCGAAAGCAATTCCGACAACAGGGCCGAGCTCATTTTTTTCAACAAAACGGAATTTGAAGAAACCGAGGCTTTCAAAAACCTTTCGAAAGACGAGATAGAAGCCAAAATCGTAGCCCGTAAAATAAGGAATCTGATTGAAGAAAAAAAGCAGGTTTTCGACAATAACAAACAGGCTATGCGAGATATTGAATTTTCGGATATCGCCATCCTCATGAGAGGCATGAGCGGCGGTCAGGACGTGATTTACCAAAAGGCGTTAAAGGATGAAAATATCCCCGCATATGTTATTTCGAAATCCGGCTATTACAGCGCCTGGGAAGTGCAGCTTATCTTGAATTTCCTTTCGGTTATCGACAATCCCAGACAGGATCTGCCTCTTCTTGGCGTGCTCAATTCCTTTATCGGAAATTTCACGCAGGAAGAGATTGCGAAAATAAGAAAATACGGAAGAAAGAAGCGTCTCATAGACAGCATGTATCTCTATCTTCTCGAAGGAAGCGAAGCATCGATTAAGGCAAAGATTACGGGTATTACCGACGATCTCGACGACTTCAGAAAAAAAGCGATGTATATGTCCGCTTCGGATCTCATCAGGGAGATTTACGAAAAATACGAATACACGATAATGGTATCGAGTCTTCCGGGCGGCGAACAGCGTCTTGCCAACGTCAATCTTCTGGCGGAAACCGCGGATGAATACGAAGAACAGGGAATTTATTGCATCCATGATTTCATAAAATATACGGAAAAACTTAAGGCGCGCCAGGACATGGGCGAAGCCAATATGCTCGATGAAAATGCGAATGTGGTTAAGATTATGACCATTCACAAATCAAAGGGCCTTGAGTTCCCCGTGTGCTTTGTCTGCGGAATGCATTCGAAATTCGTCCCTCCGAAGGGCAAGGTTTTGATTGACAAGGAATACGGACCGGGCGGAGATACATTCAATCTCGAAAAAAGAATAAAAGGCGTTTCGCCGGTCAAAAAAGCAATAGCCGTCAAAGAGAAAAAAGCCGGCATCGGCGAAGAAATAAGAGTTCTTTACGTTGCCCTGACCAGAGCAAAAGAAAAACTTATTATGACCGGAATGCTTAATGAAGATCTGGAAGCGAAAGACGATCTGACTTTTGTCGATATAATGAAAGCCAATTCTTTTATGAAAATGGTTTATCCCATCGTAAGGGAGAAAAAAGACCTGTTTGCACTCACAAAAGTCATACCCGCGGATTTTGAAATAAATGCGGTTTTTGACGATACGGAAAGAGCGGTTAAGAAAAAAGCACTTAAGGATATCGATTACAAATCCGATTTCAAAGAATTCGAATATCCTCATGAATCGCTCGAGGGACTTTTCGTCAAAACGACCGTTTCGGAATTAAAGAAAGCGGCATATCTTGAGAGAGAGGACGGAGAAAACACTCTTTACCACGAAGAAGAAAAAAGAATACCGAAGATTATCGCCGAAACGGAAAGCGAAAACGGCGGAGCAAGGCGAGGAAGCGCATATCACAGAGTCATGGAACTCATGGACTTCCCGCATGTTTTTGACGGCGACACGGTATCCAATCTTCGAATCCACAGGCAGAAAATGGTCGAGAATCTTTTTATCGACAAAGAGGACGATGCGCTTGTTAACGAGAAAAAAGTTTTGGAATTCCTTGACACCGATCTCGCGAAGCGTATGAGTGCGGCATCTGCAAGAGAGCAGCTTTACCTCGAACAACCCTTTGTCCTTTCGGTCAATGCAAAAGACGTAAAAGAAGAATTCCCTTCCGACGAAAAAATCCTCGTTCAGGGTGTAATTGACGTTTATTTCGAGGAGGACGGCAAACTGATTCTCATGGATTACAAAACCGACAGGGTCGAATCCGCCGAAGAACTGATCAATCGATACAAAACGCAGCTTCACTATTATGCTGAGGCGCTTTCGCGCCTTGAAAAAAAGCCCGTGGCGGAAATTCTGATTTATTCCTTCGCCCTCGGCAAAACAATACGGCTGTAATCGGTTTCGCCGGCTATGCCGGAATCGGTAATTAAAAAAAAGCTCCGAAAACCACGGCGTTCGGAGTTTTTTTAGATATATTATGAAAATCATTTTAATTCGGATGCGTGGCTTCCCGGTACGGATTATTTGTTCCGATATATGTATTGCAATTTGAATCAATCAAAAAACATGTTCTTCATCGTCTGTCAATCAAAGCCCTTTCGTAAGGCGTTTCCCGGACGCAATACACCCGTTTCAATTGACAAAAACGCAAAATAAGCCTACAATTTTGTGGTGCGACAGAGTGAATGAAGGCATAAAAAAACTCCCTCGGGAGAGAATATTGAAAATAATTAACCGCGAAGGCGGCAAATAGATTCAGGAGGTATTTCATGAATATTTTAGTTATTAACTGCGGCAGTTCATCGCTTAAGTATCAGCTCATCAATTCCGAAAGCGAAGCTGTTCTTGCGAAGGGACTTTGCGAAAGAATCGGAATGGACGGATCTTGTATCAAACATACTCCTTCAGGTAAGGACAAAGTTACGAAAGAAACTCCTATGCCCGATCATACATATGCCATTCAGGCGGTTATTGATGCTTTGACAGATGCCGATCACGGCGTGGTTAAGTCACTTGATGAAATCGATGCCGTAGGACATCGTATCGTGCACGGCGGCGAGAAATTTGCGAAGTCCGTTGTTATTACGGATGAGGTATTGGATGCAATCGCTGAGTGCAACGATCTTGCTCCTCTTCACAACCCTGCAAACCTTATCGGTATCAACGCTTGTAAGAAGATTATGCCCGGCGTTCCGATGGTAGCCGTATTTGATACCGCTTTCCATCAGACAATGCCCGAGAAGGCTTATATGTACGGCCTTCCTTACGAATATTACGAGAAATATAAAGTACGTCGCTACGGTTTCCACGGAACCAGCCACGATTTTGTATCTGCAAGAGCTGCCGAAATCCTCGGAAAGAAGAGAGACGATTTGAAAATTATCGTTTGCCATTTAGGAAACGGTGCAAGTATTTCCGCAGTAGATCATGGTAAGTGCGTTGACACTTCAATGGGTCTTACTCCCCTTGAAGGTCTTATCATGGGTACAAGATGCGGCGATATCGATCCCGCAATCATTGAATTCATTGCAAAGAAGGAGAATCTTTCCATTTCCGAAATCAACACCATTATGAACAAAAAATCCGGTGTTGAAGGAATGTCAAAAGTTTCATCCGACTTCAGAGATCTTTCCGCTGCAATGGATCAGGGAAATGCACTTGCAAAAATGGCGCTTGAGACATATACTTACAGAGTTGCCAAATACATCGGTGCTTATGCGGCTGCAATGAACGGCGTAGATGTAATCGCTTTCACGGCAGGTATCGGTGAGAACGATGCAAGAGTTCGTTCCATGACAGGCAAGTATCTCGCATACCTCGGAGCAGGTATCGATGAGAGCAAAAACAACGTTCACGGCGAGGAAGCAATCATTTCCAACGACGGCGACAAGGTAACCGTTATGGTTGTTCCCACAAACGAAGAATTGGCTATTGCAAGACAGACTGCAAGTTTGGTAAAATAGTTAAGTCGCCAAAAGACAAAAAACCCGACATCCTTTATGGGATGTCGGGCACAATAAAACATGCAGACGTATCGAAGCGGTCATAACGGGGCGCACTCGAAAAACTTCTGCACATTTAATACATTTATCTTTGAAAGCATTGCAAATACTGTGTTTTCAAATTTCATTATCGTTAAAATTCCTTTTTTCTAAAAAGCTTTTCTAAAAAATTTTTTTAGGAAACCAGGGTTTTAATAAATCAATTGGAGACGTATCGAAGTGGTCATAACGAGCCTGACTCGAAATCAGGTTGTCGGTTTACCGGCACGAGGGTTCGAATCCCTCCGTCTCCGTTTCAGTTGGCTTCATCGGGGTATGAAGCCTTTTTGTTTTGTTTCTCCCGCAATAATATTTGTCATAATATCTGACAATTCTTCTTTTACATCGTCACTGCAAACATGGGCATAGAAGTTTGCTGTAGTTGAAAAATCGCTGTGTCCAAGGTATGACTGAAGATATTTCATAGGTACACGATGTTTCAAAAGAAGTGTTGCTACAGTATGTCTGATTTCGTGTAATGTAACTTTAGGAAGATCGTATTTATCCAAAAGCCTTTTATAAGCAGAGGTTAAATAATCTGGGTTAATAAGATTTCCTAGAGTGTCTACAAAAATGTAATCTGAATCCTCTTCGTTATAGCCTCTTCCAAACAATTTTCGATTATCGTCTTGAATTTTTTTGAGAGCAAGAAACAAAGCTCTTATTTCCGGAGTCAAAGGGAAAGTTCTATAACTACTGGAATTCTTAGTTCGATCTTTTTTTACAAGTTCTTTCTTTCCGTTTTTTCCTTTTACAGATACAACAGTATGGTTGATGGTCAATAAATTCTGCTCAAAATCAACTGCACACCATCGCATACCACATGATTCACTTCTTCTTGTTCCGTAAACGGATGTAAATTGAATTAATGGACCGATTTCCTCTTCGCCTAATAATTCATTAAGATTTCGTAGTTGCTCTTCCGTGAAGGTATTATGTATTATTTGTTCCTTTTTTGGCAGGTCAACGCGATCAGCAGGATTGTATGGAATTAAATCGAGCTTAATTGCATGTTCGAGCGCTTTGTGCAAGACCGCATGATAACGTCGAATTGTTGTTGCCCTAGGAGGATTACCCTTCTTTCCACGTGTACTTCGCTGCATATCGTCATAGAATAGTTGAATATCTTTTAGAGTGAGTTCCTTTAAATGTATGTACTTCGGAGCAAAATATGGAATCAAAATACTGTTTACAGTAGATTCATATCCGACAAAGGTAGATCGCTCAACACGATATTCGATAAATGGAAGCCAGCTTTTCAAATAATCTGTTAATAAAGGATTCTCAGTATCAATAGGTTTTGGCTCATGAAATTCAGCAAGCCTTTCGGAAGCGATTTTTTCGGCTCTTTTTTTATTTCCTTTAATTGTCAAACCGGTTGTTTGCATTTTATTGCGCCATTTACCGGTTTCATCTTTATAGCTAATAACAGAGTACCAGCATTTTCCTTTTGGTTGAACAGTTACTGTAGCCATAAAAACCTCCTTATTTTACTTCTCCGTATTAAAAAAATCGTAAATGGATTTTTTAGGAATTCGATATACGTGACCGATTTTAACGCCGGGTATTTGACCAGTCTTAACAAGGTTATAGGCTTTGACTTTGCAGACATTTATCATCTGACTTACATCGTTAATTGATACTACATCAGGATAATCCTTAAAAAAGTCTTGATATGCGTTTTCTGTACCTTCATTCATTGCAAATACACCTCCTTTCATTTTATTGTGTCAAGCCAACAGCAAATAACATCTAGTTACATTGACAATAATAGCATGCCATTCAAAATGTGTCAATGCAATAATACAAATCCGTTAGTTGCATTGAACATTATCTTGATGTATAATTTATTTATCGTATTTATGGAGAAGAAAGAATGATACCTGATTTGTATTCCTTTGATATCATTGCCTATGATATTGAAAAGTATAATCTTGAGATTAACAGTTCAAATCATACAGAAAGTCTTGTTTTTACAGCAATTTCTGACAATGATTCTAAAGATTTTGATGATCTTGATCCAAGAGAAGAGATAGAGTTTTACATGCTTAAGGATGTACCGCAAGATTCTATTGGACTGTCGCTTTTAGATCTTGGTTCCTCAGATGATTGTAAAACGCTTGATGCATTTGAATATATTGAAAAGGCAATAGACTGTTTATCTTTCTTAGATCTTTCCCTAAAGAAGCGAAAAGCAGATAATAATTTAATTTTCTATATTCCTTTTGATGCAAAGATATTAGATAAAATAGAGAAAATATCCTGTAATGTATTGAATTATTTAGAAAAAGCAGTATCTCTTAAACCTGAGTTAGTATATATTTATCCTTTTTTTCAGTTAACACTTAATCAGCTATGGGTTATAAATAAAAATACCAAAAAAAGGCAGGGTGAAGTGACTTTTGCCGACAAATCGTATACTACATTGGTTAAAGAAATTTCAAACTTTAAAGAGAATTATTATCAAGGAAGGGAAGCGATATACTCGATATTTATGCGACCGGAGCAACTTAAGATTATTGTTTCACCGAATGATGCATTTGAATTATATAAATCATATGCCTCTCTGAAAAACATTCAATTATTCAATCCACATAGGACAGGTGAAAGTGATGAAAAGAAGGAGTATAAGAATTGGGAGGAATTTTTACTTGATAAGCACGGGTTAAGCGTAAATGAGATTTATGGTTATTGTTTTCCAACATTTAAGAAAATCATATTAGGAGTGTTAAATAGTTTAGCAAATTCAAATACTACAGTAAGACAATGCACTTTATGTGGCGGATATTTTAAGACAAAATGGAATTCAAAACAGACTTGCTGCGCAAGAATATATCGTGATACGAAAACAACATGCTATGAGTATGCAAGCAGAAAAGCGTATAAAGAAAAGCAAAAAGAACATCCGGTCTATCAAGAATATATAAAAGCATATAATCGATTGTATGGACGTATCAGAAGAAAAACGGTATCTCCCGATACGCTTATTGCAGATAAGTTAATTGAATTAAGGAATGAATATTATAAAATATATGATGAAAGTGATCCCAAAAGGCAGAAAGAAATAATAGAAGAATTAAGTCAAAAATATGAAGAGATTCTTGCAAAAAAGTAGCGTACGTGAGAAACTCGAATGAAAAGCAAATTATTAAAATAGGCTCGTAATTGTACGAGCCTATTTTAATAATTTTAAGAAACTAAACTGCTATATTCTTTTTGCGGCATAATAGAAGTTTGAATTGCAATATGTTCCAAGTTCTGCAATTGACATATAACCTCCTCTCTGCAACCGTTCTGTCAGTCCGAGCTGCACCGCTCCACGGAAAGGTCCGAGCGGTATTGCTTCAATGCTTTTTATATTATTCCACCATCAACAAAAGTTCCGACTTCATATGCAGCCATGATCTCAGTGATTTTTGAGTTTGAAACCATTTGCTCCTGAAGGATTGCTTCCGCACTCTGCCTGTTGTAAACCTCCTCTTGTAAACGTTTCCTTTCCTCAGCAATCTTCAGATTGTATTCCCTATTTTCCTTTTCCTGTTGAGCCTTCTTCTCTCTTTTGGCTTCCTGTTCCTCTTCAAATTGCCTCAGTTCTGCCTCAGAGGGGCCCGAAATATGTCCCCCTCCGCCAGTTACACGAAAATGTGCTATATCTCCATTTTCATCCAGAGCAATCAGGTATGATAACACCCTTCCCGGTCTTGTAGGATGGTTTTTAATAAAATTGTCAACTTTATCCATGACCTTTTGTGCCAGTTCAGGATTATTCTTCATTTTCTCTTCCAACTCAGGTGGAACAACTATCGCCTTTCCTCCCAATGTAGAATCTAATCTAGACTGAACGCTGGAATCAGCCATATCCGGATCTTGCCCCATTGGTTTCCAATTCAGAACAGACTCATCAACATCATCCTCAAAGAATTTCTCAAATGGGAAATCATTGCGTTCCCATACCCCCTGAGAGATTGTAGAAGCATCCATTACGTGATATTTAGCTCCGGGAAATCTATCTTTCCACATTTCTTTCAATGTCATACTATTTTCCACTGGCTGTGTTCTCACCGAATTAATTGTAGAAGATACCCTTGTCTCGCTTGGAACAGAAGCATCATGGACTTCATTGATCAGGATCTGCCCATTTTTATACCACGATGGCTGAAGATCTTCTTCTGAATACACTTTTCCGACAAAATGATTGTTGTTCAAATACTCAGCATTCTGCGCTGTCAAGGTTTCTCTCATCGTTCTACCTTCAGACATAGCTTTCTCTATATCAATTCTGCCATTATCAGTAGAATCGTAGAATTCACGAAAACCTTCGATATCAAAATCATCCTGCAGAAAATCCTTCCAGAAGGATTCCTGTGTTGCAAATGTCAATCTCTCATCATTTGAAAAGCTTTTCAAAAAATCTTGAACTTTTTTATAATCGCCAGGAGATTCAAAAGATAGGCTCCAGAGTTCTCTCGCAGATAGCTTCCCGCCAACATCAGACCTCTTTCCACATACAATTCCATCTTTTGAATAAGACGTCGTATATCTTATATCAACAGGAACCTTTTCATTTGTTTCAGGATCTGTATATTCTGTATGTCTTGTGACTACTGATTCACGTACAGATTCTCTGCTACGGACAGTTGACATTTCCGCTGCTGAATCCATTGTTTTTGAGAAATTACTCGATACTGTATTCTTTGCTTTTGTCGACTGATTTCCCCGTACATCATAAATTGAACCATATGTTCCCAGTCCGCCTATTGTCATTAGTACTCCTTTCCGCAGCTCATCTGTCAGTCAGAGCCGCACCGCTCCCCAGAAAGGTCCGAGCGATAGTAAATAAGTCTTATAAGCCCGTATTATTCTATAATCCCAGCATTGCTGTACCTTAAAATTCCCTTACTTATATCTATTCGCTTATGCTCTTCCTCTGCTCTGTCTTTTTCAACCATTCTACGCTTGATGGCATTTTCCTCAGCTATTCTTTCATATTCAGCCGTTTTTTTCTCTCTGGCCTTACGTTCTTCCACAAACTCAGACGAGGAAACTGTAACTCTTCCCTCACAGGTTATGCATGACTCACCAATATTGCCATTTTCATCAAATGTGATCAAGCAGCCTTGATTTGCAGCCGGTCTATAATACTTTGAAATAAAGTCATCCACACGCTCCATAACTTTATGAGCCAATTCCTCATCACTCTGCATCTTTATTTCAAGTTCCGGAGGAACAACCACAGCTAGTTTCCCAGCCATTGAATTGATTTTTGACACAACGGAGGAATCCTGCATAGATGGTTCTGTTCCCGTTGGTGTCCAATCAAGAACGCTACTATAAGCAGGCTCAGAAAAATAAGCATCCCATGGATAATCATTTCTTCCCCATAATCCATGATCGATTTTTGATGTATCCATTACATTGTAACAGGCTCCCGGATATTTTGATTTCAAGTAGTTTTTAAAGCTACAATCAGCTACGTACGATGCGTTGAATCCACTTTTGTCTTTTTTATTATTGCTGACTTAAAATCTCCCATTGTTCCGACAGCATTATTCCCAATACCTGTCTGTGTCTCTGCTGTATTTTTCCTTGTCACAGACTGGATAAAACTGCTGTAATAACTTGTCATTCCATTCACATTAATCGTATTACTCATTACGTTCTCCTTTCCGCAGCTCATCTGTCAGTCAGAGCCGCACCGCTCCCCGGAAAGGTCCGAGCGGGAAATATCATAGTATAATGTTATTTATAAAAAACATATTGACACCGGTTAATGTCTGTCGCCTAGTATAATCAGCGATACTGAGTTTGCGCTGTTCTTCTTCAAAGAGTCTTCTTTGTTCGTTCGCAACAGCCTGGCTCTTTTCGAAATTAGCTTTCCTTTCAGCGGCTTCTTTTGCACGTTTCTCACTGTTGATACGATTTACTTCAGCTACACGCTCTGGCGGATCTGCCGCGCCACATATATATGTCACAGTTCCATCTTCATGAACAACGCAGCCGCAAGATTGGAATTTTAACCCCATAGCTGCTGCTTCCATTTCATATTTGGGGATATTGTTAAAGAAATAGTCAATCTTTCCCTCAATTTCAGCAGCTTTCTTCGTATCCTTCGCCATCTTTGTAAGTATATTCGGAGCTATTACAACATCAGTCCCGCTCATCATGGTCCCAGCGACTTTATCTAGACTCTTTTGATCCTTTCCTATACTTTCTACTCGAACCACACCATACTTTTCCTTTAGATGCTGCATATAGGCTTCTTCCCTGGTCATGGTATCAATATCGCAAATCCCACGACTTTCTGATGCCCCTTTAATTTGCTCTTGAAGGGCTGATACAAACGACTCACCGGAAAATTCGCCTTGTTTTGCTGAAAGTACAGCTCGTTCCGATTGTTGAATAGAAGATACCCCTGTGTAATACGCCATAAGCGCAGAGCCATCCATACTTGATATATTCATATAATTTCTCCTTTCCGAGAGAAAGATTATTCCTTTAATGCATTCTCACAAATATAAAAGTGCACTGTTTTAACGAGAGTATGCCCGTTAAACAATGCACGCATCCTTGCTGATAAATATATCGACTAAAAGATAAGTATTCTTTACCATATATTTAATGAGAGTATATATGATTGTTATGCTCAAATTTGTGCGACAGTGTCTCACAAATTTGTGTCCAATAAGATACCATATCACATTAAGTAGACTTTGAAAGTAGACTATATATCTCAATTATGGTATACTTTATTTACAGAAAATTAAGAGGAGATATTAATATGAATTTGGGATGCGAAAATGAGTATACAGAGTTTAAAGAAGGGCTTGGGCAACTCGATAAAGGTCTTAAATCCCTTACATCTATGTTGAATAAACATGGAGAGGCAAAAGTATACTTTGGCGTAAATGATAATGGTGATGTATGCGGACTTAGTATCGGAAAAGATACCCTTATGGATATTAGAAATCGTATCAGGGATAAGATTGAACCTCGTGTTTACGCAGAAATAAAAGATGAAACGGATGAAACGGGGAAAAGGTATATAATTGTTACCGCTAAGGGATCTGATATTCCTTATTCTTTTGATGGACGATATTATTTGCGAAATGTTTCAGCTGATGAATCGGCGTCCAATGAAATTTTGAGAAAAATGTTATCAAACACTGATGCTGATTTAATCAGGCAAAAGGAATCACCGGTTCAAGATTTGGCATTTCGTTCATTTTTTACTATTTTAGCTGGTTCCGGAATTCATACTAATAATACGGAAGAATTCTATGGGAATTATGGATTGTTGAATCGAGAAGGCAGATTTAATATGAATGCATACTTGATGAGCGACAATAATGATATTTCCGTCAAAGTCGTTGTTTTTGACGGAATAAACAAGAGTGTTATGTCAAAAAGAACAGAATATGGAGAGAAATGTCTTTTGTTGACTGTGTCAGAGGTGCTGGAATACTTCGAATCGATAAATACAACGAATACGGATTTAACGCGAGCCAAAAGAAAAGAAGTTAATTTATTTGATTATCCGAGTTTTCGTGAAGCTTGGATAAATGCGTGCCTTCATAATAATTGGAATGAGGGTATTGCTCCATCAGTTTTTATGTTTGATGACCGGATTGAAATAATATCATACGGAGGTCTGCCGTTTTCGTTATCGAAAGAGGGTTTTTTCAAAGGCACAAGTATGCCGGTTAATAAGAGTCTATTGACGGTTTTCTTAGCAACAAAATATGCAGAACAAAGTGGTCATGGAATTCCGACAATAGTTGAAAAATATGGCAGAGAAGCTTTTTCTTTTGAAGATGGAATGCTTAAGGTATCAATACCTCTTGCGTTTGAAAGAACTGATGTAAAGGAACGAAAAGGTCGATTATTGAAAAAGAAGGGTCTGACACCTAACCAAAAGAAGGTATATGATTATTTGGCTAAGCATCCGCATGGTACTCTTCAAGAGGTGACGGATGATACCGGTATTAGTCTTGGTGGTGTTAAAAAGATATGTTCTAAACTACAAGAATATGGAATGCTTGAAAGAATTGGCTCGAAGAGAGATGGTTTATGGAAGATTAAGTAGACTTTACAAGATGCAAAGTAGACTTTGAGTAGACTTTGGGTAGACTATATATTTCATCTTTTCATAATTAATTATATGCGGTACTTTATTGCAATGTGCCGCTTTTTTATTTGTTTAAGAGTTAATAGATGATATTTATTTTTTTCGTAGGTAGTAATCATTTTAGAAACGTATATCGTTATATAATATGAAAGATATCCTTAGTGAAGGGAGTTTTTTCTTGTGAAACGAGAACGACAATTGATAAAACAGGCAAAAAACGGAGATCTTTCTGCTTTAGATGAGATTGTAAGATATTACTATCCGGAAATATATAAATACTGTTGCTGGCATACAAAAACAGTAGAGGAAGCAGAAGATGCGACACAAGAGACTTTTTTTAAATCATTGAGATTTATGAATGCATATAAAAATAATGGCACATTTAGAGCCTTCTTATACAAAATCGCTTTGAATACCTGTATTGATATCAGCAGAAAGAAAAATGGTAATACAAACGAATATCCAAACGAAGACATTAGTGAGATTGAGTATGAAGAAGTTGGGTATGAAAACATAGAATCAGATTTCGATTTTGAGATACTATTGCATGATTTAACTGGGAAACAAAAAGAACTAATAATTCTTAGATTTGCTCATAATTTGTCATTTCGTGAAATAGCAGAAATAACCGACAGCAATCTTCGAACGACACAAGCAAACATTAGGAAAGCATTAAAGAAAATAGAAAAACAACTCAATGATGGAAAGGGGATGTGATTATGATAGGTAAAGAAATAAAAGTAATAATGAGTAATGTGGTCCCTAAAAACAATTACACCCGCCTTGAGCAAACTATAAATGTACTGAAAACAAATAATAAGTCAGCTAAGAGAAATAATCTCGCTGAAACCGGGTTGAGATTAACTAAATATATTGGTTGGAAGGTATGGCTTATTCAAGGATTATATTTGATTATTACAAGTCAGTTAATGTATGGATTATCAGTTTTCTCAAATAATTTGGAACAGATAATTGGTATGAAAATATTATTTGTGATATGCGGGGGAATACCGTATCTTTCTTTGCCCTATTTATACAGATCGTGGCAATATAATATGAATGAAATTGAAGGAGCTTCTTATTATTCTTATTCAAGCCAATTGATAATAAAAATGCTGACAATAGGAATAGGAGACATATGTATGCTTGCCGGTGGAGTTTTATTAAGTATTAGCATATTTCATATAAGTGCATTGAAAGCAATTGTTATATGCACACTTCCGTTTCTTCTTTTGTCATCAGTGTTGTTATTTGTAATATCACACATCAAGGCAAATAAATCATTTTTTGTATGTGGTGGGGTATATATTTCATTTCTGATTATAAATGAAATAATTACATCGTATTATCCTATAGCATATGATAAATTAACATCTATTTATGTGTACGGAGCATGTTTCATATTATTGATGATAATCATGTTTCAAATAAAAGGAATGATTCAAGAAAAATATATTATTGGACAAGAGATAACTTGAAATTAACCATATTTATGAAGATGGATTTATATAAACTGTAAAATCGGAGGCAAACCAATAATGGAATTATCAATTAGAGGAGTTACAAAAAAATATACTGATAAAATGGCGGTAAATAATGCTTCACTTGAAATAACTCCGGGAGTTTGGGGACTACTTGGGGCAAATGGTGCGGGAAAAACGACACTAATGCGAATGATTGCAGATATATTAAAACCAACCTCGGGAGATATATTATATGATGGTATTTCGATTTCAACTTTGAAAGCAGAATATCGAAACATTTTTGGATATCTTCCCCAAGAATTTGGGTTTTACCCTGAATTTACCGTTAATGATTATCTGGAATATATCTCAACACTAAAGGGTATTTCGTATAAAGAATCAAAAAAAAGAATAGATGAATTATTGGATCAAATGACTCTATCGGATGTCAAATATAAAAAGATAAGAAAACTGTCAGGCGGTATGAAAAGAAGAGTAGGAATAGCGCAAGCACTTTTGAATAATCCGGATATTCTTATTTTGGATGAGCCGACATCCGGTCTGGATCCGGGAGAGAGAATTCGGTTAAGAAGTTTGCTTTCCGAGTTTTCTAAAGAAAAGATTGTTCTTATATCTACTCATATAGTTTCTGATGTTGAGTATATAGCTACGAAACAAGCCATAATGAAAGATGGAAGGATACTTCGTACCGGTTCAACAGATGAGTTGATTGGGGAGGTTCGCAACAAAGTTTGGGAATGCATTATTGATAACGAGACATTCTCAAAATATTCAAGCAAAATAAAAATCGTTAATATGAAAAACGAATCAATAAACGAGATAAATCTTCGCTATGTAAGTGATGAAATGGCAATACCAGGTTCGCAATCGACGGATCCGCGTTTAGAAGATTTGTATTTGTATCTTTTTAATGAGTCTGAGCAGGAGAGTAATTGATTATGCGTTTGTACTATTTGGAAATAAAAAGAATTCTTTCCGGTAAATTTACGAGAGTAGCAATTATTTTAGCGATAGTATTATCATTTTTGGCAGCATATATACCAACCACATTTGTATATTATATAGAAGAAGATTCTTTGAATGAAATTACAGGACTAAAAGCTATTTCCAAGAATAAGGAAGCATTATCTAAAATTGAAGGTAATGTAGATCAGGAAACCATAGAGTATGCGGTTCTAAAATATCAGGAAACGATTTCAAAATATGATGTTTCCAACGAGTATTCTCTTCCAAAAGAAGGAAGAAAAGAAATAGATAAAATTAAACCATTGTTGCATTTGATACGTGAAGCATATTGTGAATCAAATGGGATTGCAGCGGAAGTCAAAAATTTGAATGGAGAGAATCTTCCGGATTTTTATGATGCATGTATAGAACATATGGAGAACGACATGCAATTAGAATATAAGAATAATCCTTTCATTCAGAAAAAAGGAAATGAAATGTATTTAAGAGTAGATAAACCGTTTTATTATTCATATGGAATATCGTTTGCCGCGATTGAATACGAGGATTTATTGATTGTTTTATTATTGTTTTGTACAACTGTAATATGCGCTCCTATTTTTTCTACGGAATACCAAACAGGTTCGGATAATATTCTTAGATGTACGAAAAACGGAAGAAAGACTTTAGCTGTTGTTAAAATAATAGCATCAGTATCTTTATCATTAGCGCTATCTTTATTGGGGATGAGTATATTCATTATAGAGTCTTTATTAATGTGGGGGTTCGAAGGTATGAAGACTTCTATTCAAATATTGGCATCTGCTATATCCCTGTTAAATACAAATGTGATTGAAACGATGATTGTTATAGCAGTATTAAGCATAATTATGATTATCTCCAGTACACTTTTAACACTCTTTGTTTCGAGTAAAACACATAATACGATGGTGTCTATGGCAGTATCTTTTATGATAGTACTGCTACCGTTAATGATATCCTGGTTTATTCCGGATAATGTTGCCAATATACTTAAATGTATCTTTCCGTCCGGTGGTATTGGACTGAATAATGGAATATTATTCGACTTAATAGATTTAAAATTTCTCGCAATTAATAGGTTTGTAATATGGACTCCATATTTGATTATGTTTTTTTCAATAATCGAAATTCCTATTTGGTTTTTCTTGACTATGAGGAGTTATGAAACACATATTAGCAAATAAAAATGTATATTTAAACTATCACACAATTGGGATATGGGACCCGATTACATTTTTGGCGCAGGTGTATATACACAGGCTATGCTTGCTTTTTTAAAAGGTCCAAGCATGGGGATATCCGGAAACGGCACCTTTTTGCAAATTTTTTTATATTTGAGTTTAAAGATCACATATTTCCATAGATAATTAAAGCGGTAATGGAATTTGATAATCAAATGAAGTTTTTTTCATTGTCTTTGAATTTATTTTCGACTAACTGAAATATCAAAGCTCTATTGCTTTTTTGGGATTCGCTCAAAGAGTATCCTAAGAGCATTTCGGCATTCTCAAATAATTTTTGATCCTCATCATGAAAATGAAGCACTTCCCAATCCATATAGTCCCAGTTGTAATTTGATCTCAAGTTTTTCTGACTGCAATTATCGTTTTGGAATTTATTACAAGGAATTGAATTATAGCCATTATTATGAATGTAGCTAATAATCAATCCGGGCAGATTATGTATGGATCCTTTGTAATGCTTTATGAAATTAACGGCATTTCTGCAAAGCGAAATATTACCATTTGCCTCTTGTATTATTTTTTTGATTTGAAAGTCTGTAAGCTTGGTATTGAAATCAGAAAAAATATTATTAATTGATTCATCAACAAACGATTCAGATGTTGTTGTAGTAATCTTTAGTGAAGTATCTGTATTTCTTTCTGTATTTGTGTTATCAAATCTGCCGAGAGCCTCTTTACAGATTTGAAGAGAACATCCATTAAAATTTGATGAGAGGGTATTATCAAATTTGTTTATAGGGGCTGGCTGTATTATTTCACTATTTTCGAAAGTTATTTTATGTAAGCAGTCAGGTAATAATTCAATATACATAATATTGTTTAGTCTAGTATTATTTACAGTTATCGTTCGAAAAACACGCTTAATAACACCTACTTTTTCTAAGCAGTCAAGAGCTCTTTTTATTGTTTGTTTTTCTTCTCCGAATTTATCACCCAGTTGTTCATAACTTTTTTGAAGTAAATCGTCTCTGAATTTTTTTCGATAGCCCAGAGTTCTTCCGGTTTGTTCATCGCGTATTTCGGTGGGCTTGTACCAGTAAACTATTTCTGCGAGGATGGATATCGCAAGATGATGAGGTTTTCCGTTATCACGAAGAATCCAATTATACCAATTATTGTTAATTATATTTCCGGTTATTTCATATGTTCCTATAGAGTCGACAATTTTGTTTCCTGTATTAATTATTTGATTATTAATCATTTCACTTACCTCCCCATATAGACGGATTAGATACATTCTGATACCATTCAACAGCCATTGAGATTGCCTGAGACCTGATATTTTTGTGACTGGAATCCTGATATGCAGACGAGGCCATAAAGTCAATCAAATCGTCTTTTTTTACAATTGTTTTCTGAAAATATTTGTGGTAAGTAAGTTTGCCTGAATTAAACCATTTTTGGACGGAACTTTTATATAATCCGGTTATTCTCATTATATCTGTAACGAAAAGAATTTCAGGTTCGTCGGAGAGTAAGATGGATATACACTTTTTTCCGGCGTTTTGATATGCACTAGATTCGTGAGAATGATTGTTTAAAAGATATTCAATAACATCATTCTTTTGTATCATATGATAATGATTGGATTTTTCCTGATAGACATAATAAGGAACAACCCCATCACGAAGAAGGTGATAGGCAGTTGATTTACATACTCCTATTGCTTGGCCGAATTGGGATTGATTCATGGGATCAGGGAAATTGTTCCTAATAAAAGCTATTCTTTCTTCCAGCGTCATAGTTTTACCTTTCTGTGTTTATACCCTGGTTTCTAAAAAGAATTCTAAAAAATAGAAGGGTTTGAGGATCTTTAACGATGGAATTCAAGAAAACGATTCTTGAGGATTTTTTTGAGAATATACTTGAAAATCGTGTATTTGCAATGGATAATTGAAAATAATAGAAGATATTATTAGCAAGTAGAATAACGAGAATAGATGTTATATCATAGTTCTCGAAATGCGTTTGACCTCCGGGTCACGAGGGTTCGAATCCCTCCGTCTGCGCTAAACAAAAAGAGACACCGATTGGTGTCTCTTATTTGTTTGCAGGATTAAAACAGGAGGGATTCGAACGCGAGGCAAGTTGCGAAGCAACTTAGAAAGCTCCGGTGGAGCTTTCGGGCCCTCTTTTATTCTATTTCTGCGTTTTCTTCCTTTTTGGGCGTTAGCAG
>JAEEGI010006918.1_pt1 | contig 25537 bp, 23 predicted proteins | sample 8958751 | NCBI WGS metagenome assembly JAEEGI01 (sample SAMN16246545, study PRJNA631951) | gut metagenome | biome: gut microbiome; feature: rumen; material: KS-attached | host: Bos | place: Iran: Karaj | collected 2018-10
GTGTTATGCCTGCCCTCTATCATGCATGGGAAAGGATATGGAATCAGAAGCCCCAGAAGTCGTCGCCCAGACTCTCGGCGAATGCCTGCTGCTGTTCAATCAGAGCGGCAGTAGCAGCGTGATCCAGGAAATTGGTGTCAAAGCTGGCAGCTGCGGCCTGATATTCGGAATCTTCCATAGTGGCCTTCAGCGCGTCCTCATAGAATTTTACCACTTCATCGCTCACACCGGCAGGTGCAACGATGGCGCGAGAGGATCCAAGCCACTGATCATAGTAACCCAGCTCGCCCAGGGTGGGAACGTCCGGCCAACGCGAGTCTCTCTCCTCAGCGAAAATACCGAGTACGCGGTAGGCGCTCTCCTGACCGACAATATCGCCAAGCTTGACAACAGTGAAGTCAGACTCTTTGTTGCGCAGGCTCAGGAGCTGGTCAGCGGTGCCGCCGGCGTTGATATCAATATAGGAGAAGCCGGCAGACTTGGCGAAGGCCTGTGCGCCGATATGGTTGGAAGCTTTGGCACCGTTGGTAGAAGCTTTCAGCTCTCCGTCATGCGCTTTGCCGTACTCAACCAGAGTTGTCAGATCCGGGAACCGATCGTCGTCAGCGCGGACAATGACAATGGATGTCTCGGTTACATGGTTGCAGATGGCCTTGAAGTCAGATGTGGTATAGGTGCCAAGCTCATTGACGATCGAGTTGTTGAAGTTGGGCAGGTTCATAACGCCGATGGTCATTCCGTCGGGATCGGCAGCAGCCAACTGAGACCAGCCGATAGAACCGGAGCCGCCGTCAACGTTCTCAACGACTACTGTCTGGCCGATATATTTCTCAGCATACTGAGCCAGGATACGTGCCGGGCCGTCGGTGCCGGAGCCGGCTTTGTAAGCAACGATCAGTGTAACAGGGCCATCAGGTTTGAATGGTCCGTTGGAAGCGCTGCCAGAAGAGCTGCTTCCTCCGCAGGCAGCCAGTGCAAAGACCATGCGCAGCGCGAGAAGCAACGCCAGGATCTTTTTCATAATGATTTCCTCCTTAAATATATTTGTGGAAATTGCGTGATTCATTATACCTTCTTTCCTGATGTATTGTCAATATTATCTCAAAGCTTTATCTAAATATTACCGACTTCTGAATGAAAAAAACACGTTCATTCTGTCCGTCTCAAACTGCCGGCCGAAACCGCTTGCAAAGGTCCCCTGCATCCACTATACTGAAAGTACAGTATAAAAAAATAAAAGCAAAGGAAGATCCTTATGGTCATCATCGACAAGGAAAAATGCATCGGATGCGGGCTATGTGCCGCGGATTGTATCGGGCATGTGATCTCGCTTGAGAGCGGCAAGGCAGAGCTTCTGCGCGGCTGCTTCCAGTGTGGGCACTGCGTGGCGATCTGCCCGGCGGAAGCAGTCAGCTTCGGCGGAGAAAACTACGACATGAGCGATGTGGAGCCAGTCGGTACAGGCTTCGGCATTGACAGCGACGCCATGCTCCACGCGATCAAGACTCGGCGTTCCGTCCGGCATTTCAAAAAGGAATGTCCCGACCGGGCAGTGCTCGAGAAAGTGCTGGAAGCGGGTCGTTTCAGTCCTACTGCCAGCAATTCCCAGAACGTTTCCTACATGGTCTTTACCAAGAAGACAAACGAACTGGCAGCGCTCCTCATTGAAGAGCTGCGCAAATTGGAGGGAGATGAGGAAGCCTTCTACAAGCTCTTTGAGCCTCCCATGAGCCTCGACCGCGTGGATTTCCGGGATGATGATTTCATCCTCAAAGGAGCCCCGGCTGTGATCCTTACGATCTCTCCCCATCCGGTGAACGCCGCCATCGCGAGCTGCAATATGGAAATGGAAGCTGCCGCTTTGGGTCTTGGAGCTCTCTATGTCGGCTACTTTACGCTGATGGCGCGCAGAAACCAGCGGCTGCGTGATTACCTCGGTCTGGATGCCAAAGACCGCGTGATCACCTGCCTGGCCCTTGGATGGCCGGATGTGGAATATCAGCGTACGGTTCCGAGACGGAAAGCAAATGTGGAGTGGCGATAAAAAACTGCGGATCGATCAGATCCGCAGTTTTTTATATGAAGCTTCTATACATCTTCTGAAAGCAGGAACTCTGTCACTTATCTTTCTTTCCGCGCCGCCCCAGCTGTATTTCGGTTTTCGAATTCCACATACCGATCCGTTTGAGTTCGCCTTCCTTGTCCCAGATAAAGTTCGTGCGCATCTCGGCTCCTTCAGAGATCCTCACGAAATTTTCCCAGTGTTTGATAAAAACGGGGATCGCGGGGATCAGCAGGATCAGTGTACTATAGAGCAGGCCCGTCCTCCAGTAATAACACACCGGAAAGAGGATAGAGATGGACGGAGCGACAAGGCTGACATACCGTGTTCCGAAAGCGATCAAAATGGCCACGGCCAGCAGAATAAAAAACCATTTCCAGTTCCAGGCAAGGATAACACCGCCCATGCTCGCCAGACCTTTCCCGCCGCTGAAGTGCAGAAACACCGGATAGATATGCCCAAGAACTGCCGCTGTGCCTGCGATCGGGCCGGCAGCCGGGACAGCCGGAAACAGGATCCGGCAAAGCCTGTATGCGGCAAACGCCTTCAGAATATCCAGGATCGCCGTCAGGAAGAACGCATTCTTTCCCAGAAGGATAAACGCGTTGGTCGCTCCCGCGTTCCCGGACCCCTCTTCCCTGATGTCATACCCGCTTTTTTTGGCGAGCAGATATGCCGGGCTGAGACTGCCCAGAATATAGCCGATCACGCAGCAAAGAACCGCCTGAAGAATAATGCTCATTTTCATCTCCCTGTGAATGATTATGATCTTGTGACGTTAATGATTCAGTACCAATTGTAACCGATACTCTGATCTTTTTCAACGGATTCATTTTCCAGAAAAGCGGGAACCCGGATCTGCAAAGGCGACGGGGTTCCTTCTTGCACGGATCTGCTTTTAAGAGTATAATAGATATATAAACCACATCACTCTTTTTATTCTATGCTTCCTGCTCTGTACCGGAAGCATTGCTGCAGTTTATTGGGAACTCCAATATTCCATTCCATAAAAGGGGTTTACTCTATGAAAGTCTTACTTGCGGGAGCATTCGGCCACCTCGGGCTGGATATTCTCCGGGAACTTGTAAAGCAGGGGCATGAAGTCACTGCGCTGGGAAGGACTATCCGCAAACCATCTGATCTGCAGGATGGCTATAACGCCGTACAGGCTGATGTTCAGAATCCATCTACACTCAAAGGCGTGTGTAACGGAGCGGAAGTGATCATCTCCACCGTCGGTCTCACAAAGGCAAGCGCCGAAGTGAGCTGCTATGACGTAGACTATCAGGGCAACATGAACCTGCTGGCTGAGGCAAAGCGGGCAGGCGTCAGACAGTTTGCTTATGTTTCGGTCCTCAAAGCCGACGGGAACCCGTCTGTTCCCATGCTGGACGCCAAAGCAAAGTTTGAAGCCGAGCTCAAGAAGAGCGGCCTTGACTGGGTCATATTCCGTCCCAGCGGGTATTTTTACGACATTGCCAAGGTCTTCATGCCGATGATCGAAAAAGGCAAAGTGACTCTGCTCGGTAAAAAAGCCGTCCACGCCAACGTTGTCGACACGCCGGATTTCGCCGCATTCATCGTCGAACATATGTGCGACCATGGAAAGACCTACAATGTCGGCGGCAAGGAGACCTGGAGCTACGAAGAACTGGCCAATATGTTCTTCGCCGCTGCCGGCAAAAAGCCCGAGATCAGCCGCGCGCCGGTGTGGCTGTTCGACGTGCTTGCGTGGGTAAACAAGAAAAAGAAGAACGGCAAGGAGGCCATCATTCGCTTCTCCAAGTGGACCCTTACCGAAGAGATGGTCGGCGATACGATCGTCGGCGACGCCAGCTTTGCTGAGTATATCAAGTCCTGCTATGCAAAAAGTGAATCGATCAATTCCCGTCTTCTGCAGACGGTAAAGGCGCATTTTGACCTGATGGAACGTGATATCGGCGAATATCACTCCCTGAAGGGAAACGGCATGCATTTTTCCACAAAGGTCTTTGACGCCGCACACGCCGGCAGCCTGTGTCTGATGGATATGAAAGCGTTTTTCGGCGCAATGAAAATGTGGACCGCTGTCTTTTCACCGACGGAACTGGACGGCCCGATCCTCAGCCTCGATTATATCGAAGCATTCGGGAACTGTACGCTGGTTCTGGAATTGTATGACACCACATTCTCTCACCCGGCGTTTCAGGAACTGGAGGAGATCAAGGCAAAGCATTCTTCTCTTCCGGACTATGATCCGGGCGATCACTGGTTCAACAGTCTCCTTCTTCCGGTATCGGCACACAAAAAGGGAAAAAAGCTGCAGAGCGAAATGCGGCAGATGCTGCAGGAATACGCTGAGAAATACTTTGACCTTCTGGAACAGTGCCCGGCATGTAATCCCACAGAGAAGAAGGCTGAAAACGCGGTGTTTGCCAATGGCCTGCTTCAGAACGGCGGTCCCGCCCTCAACCAGTTCAAGAAGATGCTGGGAGAAGAAAAGACCTCTGTGTTTATCAGAACCTGCATGTTCTGCTGCGAATAGTATTGTAAAAGGAAAAGGATTCTGACATGATCGTTTATTTTTCCGGAACAGGAAACAGCCGTTTTGTTGCGAAGCGGATTGCAGCCACGACCGGGGACCAGCTGTTTGACTCGTTTGAATGTATCCGCGGTGACAAAGGCGCAGTCTTCACGGAACCCGGCGTCTATGTGTTTGTTTCTCCGATCTATGTCTCAGCGCCTCCCATGGTCTTTCTGGACTTTATTCGGCAGTCCCGCTTTCCGAACGACTGCCGCGCCTATTTTGTTATGACGTGTGCCGGTGGGATGGGCGGCGCCCCCGCCTACTGCAGAAAGCTTTCTGCCGAAAAGGGTTTTACCTACCTCGGCACAGCAGAAGTGGAGATGCCGCAGAACTATATCGCCATGTTCAAAACCGGTGCACCGGAAGAAAACAAAGCGAAGATCGAAGCCGCGCTGCCCGTTGTTGACAGGATCGCCGAATCAATACGCAGCTGTCGTGAGCTTCCGGATCCCGGCATGAAATCCTGGGAATACATCTCTACCGTCATGGTGCTGGAACCGTATTACAAAGGCTTCATGTCCGCGAAGGCTTTTTCTGCCACCGACAAATGCATCGGCTGCGGGAAATGCGCCTCGGTGTGCCCCTTCGGCAACATTACGCTGCAGGACAAAAAGCCTGTCTGGGGCGCACACTGCACTCACTGCATGGCCTGCATCAACCTGTGTCCCAAAGAAGCCATTGAATACGGCAAAGGGACGAAAAAGAAACTCCGCTATCACGGGCCTGATATCCTGATGAAGGATCATGCCTGAATCGGATACGATTATAAGCGCCTGTGCGGCAGAACAGATCGCACAGGCGCTTTCAAATTGCATAAAAAAAGTTCAATCCGCACTGTAACCTATTGATAATCTATCTGTTCTTCGGTAAAATAATAACAAGGCAATGCCGGTTGAACTGCCATCTTCCCTGCTCATTATTCATCCGGTATTACTGATCAAAAATAACCACATAAGGAGGAATCAAAATTGGACAGGCAATATGACATCATCGTCATCGGTGCGGGCAACGGCGGTCTGTCGGCGGCGGCTTCCGCTTGCAATCGCGGCTTTAAGACGCTGCTGATCGAACAGCACAACCTGCCGGGCGGTTTTGCCACCAGTTTCCGGCGCGGCCGTTTTGAGTTTGAACCTGCGCTTCACGAGCTGTGCGACATTGGCGAACCGGACGCGCGGGAAGAAGTTGGCGCTCTGATCGATTCCTATGGCGCCAAAGTGGACTGGGTCCAGGTCCCGGAGGCATATCGGCTGATCATTACCGGTGAGAATGAAGAAAAGATCGACGCGGTCATGCCCTTCGGGAGGCAGGCGTATATCGACAAGATGGAAGAATATGTTCCGGGAAGTCGCGAGTCCATGGAAAAATTCTTCTATCTGGCGGACTGCATCATGGCAGCCAACGCCGCCGTTGCCGCAGCAGGCGGGAACGCAGATCCCAAGGTCATGATGAAGGAGCATCCCGATTTCCTGAAATGCGCCAACTATCCCACGGCAGTTGTACTCCGCAAACTGAAAATGCCTCTGAAGGCGCAGAAGATCCTCTCGGCATACTGGTGCTACATGGGCGTGAATATGGAGGATCTGGAATTCGGTTTCTATGCTTCCCTGGTGCACAAGTATATCGTAAACGCCGCGTATATTCCCAGATACCGGTCCCATGAACTTTCAGTCGCAATGGACAAAACGATCCGGGAACACGGCGGCACGATCCTTTATAACACACTTGCCACAAAGATCCTGATGGAGAACGGAGTTCCCGTTGGCGTGGAAACGACCCATGGCACTTTCTATGCCCGTCATATCATTCCGGACATCTCCCCCAACGCCGTGTTCGGCGACATGATGGACGGCGGCAAAGGCCTTCCGGAAGATCACATTCGTGCTGTCAACGCCCGAAAGATCGGCGGGCGGGGCTATTGCTGCTATGTCGGTCTCAACAAGACCGCCGAGGAACTCGGTGTCAATGAATACAGTTACTTTATCAGCGAACTGTCGGATACGGTCAAAGAACAGGAACTCGCCGGGACCTTCCGGGAGCATCCGATGCAGGCGACGATCTGCCTCAATCACGCGATCCCCGACTGTTCTCCGGAAGGCACCTGTATCATGAGCTTCACTACCTTCTTCATGAAAGACATCTGGTCCGATGTGACTGAGAAGGAATACACGGCGAAAAAGCGTGAGGTAGCCATCAAGCTGATCCGCGACTTTGAAAAAGCGACCGGCACCAGCATCATGCCTTATATTGAAGAGATCGAGATCGCCTCCCCTGCCACACTGGCCCGTTACGCGATGGTTCCCCAGGGCGCGATGTATGCCTATTCCTGCGGAGAAGGCGACGGCCTGATGGCGCGGCTGCAGATGCTGGCGGAGGATCAGCGCGTGAAGAACATCCGCTTTGCCAGCGGCTATGGACCGCGTCTTTATGGTTACAGTTCGACTTATATGGGCGGAGATATGGCCGTGAAGCTTACGATGGCGGATATGAAGGAGGAGAATTATGAAAAAGTTTAATTTTCATGTAAAACCGATCGGCCTCCTAGACATGCTGCATTTCAAGCAGATGGTGCCCAGAAGACGCGCCCTGCTGCAATCGGGCTCTCTGGATCCCATCACGGCTGTATACGGTGTGAACCGTCTGGCGCAGTCCCTGCATCCAAAGCAGCAGAAAGCCGTCGTCAGTGCGATCATTCCGCGCAAGGATGCAAACACCTATGTGCTGAAAGCGGATAAATTGGCCTATTTCCGCGCCGGGCAGTATGTTTCTGTCAAACTGCAGATCGGTAACTCCGTCACCTCCAGGCCCTATACGCTGGCAGCCTCGCCCGCACTTGCGTTGGAGGGACAGTATGAGATCACGGTAAAGAAGGCGGCGGACGGCTTTGTCTCCGACTATATTCTCAGCCACTGGGATATCGGTACCGAAGTCACACTCTCCGGACCGGAAGGCCCCTTCAGTTACGAGCCGCTCCGTGATGAAGCAGAAGTTGTCGGCCTGGCCGGCGGCAGCGGCATCACGCCGTTCATGGCCATGGCTTATGCCATCCGGGATGGCGTGGAGGATTTCCGGCTGACGCTTCTTTACGGAAGCAGGACAGAGGCCGATATTCTCTATGCGGAAGAGCTTGCCGGGATCTGTGCCGCGACCGACAAGGTGAAGGTCATCCATGTGCTGAGTGAAGAGCCGGCGGAAGGCTTTGAACACGGGTTTATCAGCGCCGATCTGATCCGGAAATACGCGCCGGAGATCTATACACTCTATATCTGCGGACCGCGTGCCATGCATGATTATCTCGCATCCGAACTTCCAAAGCTTGGTCTCGACCGGAAGCACATCCGCCGGGAGTTTGTTCCCGCTCCGAGCTCGCCTGACTATTTCAAAAGCTACACGGGTGACACCTCGCAGGTATTCAGCCTGACGCTGCATTACCTCGGAGAGGACACGGTGATCCCGCTGCGGGCAGATGAACCCGTTCTGACCGCTATTGAAAGAGCTGGCATCGCCGCCCCGTCGCGCTGCAGAAGCGGCGAATGCGGGTGGTGCCGGTCCAGGCTCATCGGAGGCAAGGTGTTTATTCCTGATTCCATGGACGGGCGCCGTCTCGCCGACGATGAGGCAGGTTATATCCATCCCTGCAGCTCCTGGGCTCTTTCCGATCTGGAACTGGAGATCTTCCCGGAATAACGATCAGGCGCGATTCATCCCTTGATCCACACAAAAACTCCTGCGTGATCGATCATGATCACGCAGGAGTTTTTATTGTTGGAAAGCTGATCTCACGGAGTTTCCCGATATCCCGTTCGTCCTATTTTGATAAGGTGATCCTTCGTCCGCCCCGGAAGATCTCCTTGTGCGCCGCCTGTGCTGCAAGCGCCTTCGTCTCCTCCGGGTCGGTGATATAGAATCCGGCTATGGAATCCACACCGAAGCGGAAAAGGATCGGTGTGATCGGTGAAGACGGACCGACCAGCACTGTTTTTGCGTTCTGTGACAAAGTCAGGAGTCTGGGCAGTGTTTTATTCGTCAGCGTCATACCGGTGATGAACACATAGTCCTGTTCCGGGAGCACATATTCGCAGGCCGAATCCAGAAGATCCGTTCCCTCCGGTTCTCTTTCCAGAATGGAAAGCTCACATTTCCCGCCCAGCTGCTTTTCGATATAGGGGAAATGGCCGACCACAGCCACCTTTTTTCCGATCAGTGATTCCATCGGCTCGTCAAAGATGCTCTGTCCTGTTCCCGCGCTTTTTTCGCCGTTTTCCTGCCCGATTCCCAGTGCGGTCATCTTATCCGCTGCGTTGAACCAGGCGTTGCAGGCGGCCATTCCTACCGACGCCTGCAGCATATCCCAGGACTTCACTCCTGCTGCCGCATCCCGCAGGCTTTCCCCTATAATCGGGCCGTTGGAAAGCCCGGAAATGCTGCTGCCCTGAAAAGTGGCGGCGATCCCGCAGTATCTTCCCGCACGGACAAAGGTCCAGTGCAGACCGATGATGCACTCCTCGATGATGAGATTGCCCGGGATCTCATCGATCAGGCTGTCATAGATTTCCCAGTTGCTCTTCATATCAGCAAGTCCTTTCGCAAAAACCAGTCAATTGCTCTCCAGAATGAATGAGGCAATATCTCTGATCACATCTTCCCCGATATGGCGCTCAACGTTGTATTCCTTTGACGCTTTCAGGATATCATCGTAAATGGCGTTTACAAAGACGTGGTTCAATTCCGGATAGAGTTTGAAAACCGTATTGTTCCGCTCTGCGAGCAGTTCCTGCAGCTTTTTGAAATCATCCTCCGCCAGTACCTGAAAGTCTTTTCCGCCCTGCAGGATCAGCACCGGTTTTTCCGTCTCCAGAAGATAGTCGGCAGCTGTTTTTTTGCCCATTTCCTTGAAGTAATACAAAGAGACATTTCCCGCGAACTTCTTTTTCTTTGCAGTCTCATCATCCATCTGATACAGACCGTTGAATTTGCCGGAAAAGATCCTGTTTTCAAGCCCGACGATCCATTTCAGCACCGATTTGCTGCCGCCCGCCTGTCTGAACTGCCTCAGCACGATGTCTTCCAGTCGGTAAGGCGTTCCTGCCATCAGGACAAGGCCTTTCACATCTGCTCCTTCCGCGTCGATCCTCGGTGCGAGCATGGCTCCCATGCTGTGACCAACAACAAAAATGCGGTCGGGATCGATCCGGGTGTCTTTTTTCAACATCTGGACGGCGAGCACCGCGTCGTCTATCGTTTCTTCCTTCACGGTAACACACTCTTTTGCCATTTTGCGGGCATATACGAATGTGCGCTTATCATACCGCAGCGAAGCAATACCGTACTTCACCAGACCTTCGGCCAGATCTTTGAACGGCGTCAGCTTCATGACTTTTTCATCCATGTTGCTGGGCCCGGATCCATGAACCAGTACGACGGCAGGAACCGGTCCGGAACGATCCGCCGGGAGTGTCAGCAGCCCGTTCAGCGGATACGCTGATCCTGATCCCACGATCACTTTTTCAACGATACTGTTTTTCGTGTTTTCTATCATTTCGGTATTCCTCCCATATGGATCCATTCTTCTTTTTCTGCGATCTCCGCATATCAGAACAGGTATTTTCGCTGCAGGAACTCCTCCCTTTCCACCGCGAGCATGATCAGGCCGTTGCCTTCCCTCACGCAGAAAAAGCCCATCCGTTCCAGCACCTCCACAATCCACGCGTGTTGTTCCCGAAGACGGATGATCACGCGGTCAGAGCCACAGTCCCGGAAAGCGCGGTCAAGCATCGGCAGAGCGGCATAAGTTGCCGTTCGGAGGAGATTGTAATTCACTTCACAAAGCAGCAGGTACAGTTCTGCCGTTCTTTCCTGTCCGGAAACGTTTTGAAGCCCCGCAAGTCCGACCGGCGTCTCATAGGCAAGGATCAAAAAGTCATTTCGTCCGGGATCCGAAGTACAGCACTCAAACCACTGAGGAAGCTCATCGCTGTTTTTCGGGAGATCGTTTGGCGTCAAAGCGCCTTCTTCACGTCCGATCCATCGTTCCAGGATCGGCAGATGCGCCTTTTCCAGACGCTCCGTCCAGATGTTCATCGAGATGGCTCCTATTTTCCAAGCAGACGCATGATCGCGTGACGGCCGACCCGCATCGCGCCTTTCGGACAGAATTCCTGACAGCAGAAGCAGTGGATGCAGACGTTTCTGTTGATGTGCGGCTTCTTTTTCTTCATTGTGATCGCTTTCGCCGGACAGACCGACGCGCACTTTCCGCAGCCGATGCAGGCTTCAGGATTCAGTTTGGGAAAAGGCGTGATGACACGGGCGGCAACAAAGTCGGTGATTATTCCCGGGATCCCCTCTCCCAAAACATGGAAGAACACATTCGACTGTGCCTGCACCGTCTTGAAATCCGGAATGACGAACCTGGACAGATCACCGCAGACCGTGATCTGATCCGGATCATCCGGAAGCAGTCCTCTTTGCAATGCTGCCCGCAGGGTCGGAACATCCTGCGTTCCGAGGCCGATCATACGCGCCGCCACAGCATCGAGCCGGTGCCCGTTCCGGCCTGCAAGCAGGCAGCCGATCTTTCTCGGCGTGCCCTGTGTGGGGCCGTTTCCTTCCATGCCGATCACAGCATCACAGATGCATAGGCGTGGCGCTGAATACTCATAAAGGTCCACCAGCACATTGGCAAAATCCTCCGCCCGCGGAAAGCGGTAGTGAAACTCCGGTTTCTGCGTGCCGGGGATCGACCCGAAGAAGTTTTTGATCGCACAGGTCAGGCCCATCATCCCATGTGTTTTTAGTTTACATAAGTCGATGATGGCATCCATTTTTCCGAGCCATGCGGTATAGGGAAACTGCCGGGCCTGCACGCCTTCCGGGAAGCTGACTTCTGTTTGAGAAAAATCATTGTTGAGCCTGGCACCGTATGCCTCTGCCTTGCGCATGCCGCAGACATCATAGACAACATTCAGATACGATGCGGAAAAGATGCCGCCGGGACTGTCGCCGAGCACTACCTCCGCTCCCTTTTCCTGCAGGAGGCGGACCAGAGCGCAGACAACGGAGGGATGGACGGTTGCGGCTGTTTCCGGTTTCATGGCCGTAACCAGATTGACCTTGACGCCGACCGTCATGCCCGGCTGCACAAAGTCCAGCCCGTGGATCGGCTCCAGAACGGCGCGCAGCGCTTTTTCCACGTACTCTTCGTCGTAGTCATCGCAGGGCGTGATGGAAACATCGTATGCTTTTCCCGGCGCATCCATAGTCATGCTTCTCCTCCCTCTCTCTTTTTCTCCAGCAACGTTATTCTTCAGCCGGGATCTGATTCAGGCAGCATTCCGGAGTCTCATTCCTCATCATTCTTTCAATGTTGCTGACAAAAAATTGATAACGCTTCTTATGAAATTTTGCTCCGTCTGGGAGTCCCGCCGTATGCGGTGTCAGAATCACATTGTCCATCTTGCGAAGCGGATGATCCATGCGCAGCGGCTCTTCCTCAAAGACATCCAGGCAGGCACCGCCGATCTCACCGTATTCCAGGGCCCGTACAAGCTGCGGCTCGTCTATGATCGCCCCTCTCGACGTATTGATCAGCAAGGCATCCGGCTTCATCATAGAAAAGACATCAGCGTTTATCATATGCCTTGTGCTGTCTTTCAGTGGAATATGAAGGCTGATAATGTCACTCTCACGAATGAGGCTTTCCAGATCTCTCTGTTCCACACCATTGATCTTAACCAGTTTATAGCTGTACCCAAGCACTCTCATATGGAAAGCTTCGCAGTATTCAGCGACCTGTTTCCCGACATGTCCCAGGCCGATAATGCCGATCGTTTTTTCGGAGAGCTCTGCGCCGGTATAATCCAGACAACTATCGTCTCCATGTGCCTTCATATATTTGTCCAGCTTCGCGATGTTCTTGTACCAGCACAGGATCAGCGCCATTACATGTTCAGCTACTGCATTGGCATTTACCCCGGAAGCATTACAGACCTGAACACCGGATCGTGTGCAGGCTTCCAGATCGACATTGTCGTATCCGGCGCCTGTCTGCACCAGTTTTAATCCGGGAGCTTTTTTCAGAAGAGCAGCATCGACTTTGACGTGTTCAGGGATCAGAATATCTGCGTCTTTTATTTCATTCTCCATCTCAGCCGGTGGACCGATGCAGATCTGCCACTCGCCCGGAAAACTGTTTCTGATGCTTTCCTTTGTCATATCAGGGAAGCTGCCGATGATTACAACTTTCATTTTCCGAGTCCTTTTCACAGATTTCCGTTTATCTCATCCACAAAGTCCGCCGGTTTTGCAGACAACTCCACCCAGGCGGGAATAAACCCGCTCTTCACGGCATTCCTGACAGAGCGGATATTCGACCAGGCCGAACAATAAAAAGGCACCTTTTCCCGGATCAGTATCTCTCTTGCCAGCGCACTTGTGAGGGCAGATGCGATGCCCTGTTTCCTGTATTCCGGAAGAACATCCACTCCGATCTGCCACATCTTTTCACAATCCGCCGAGCAGGCCGCCAGTCCGACCAGTTTTCCGTCATCATAGGCGCCGATTCCAAGAACATCCAGTTCTCTGCGATCTTTGCAGAGAGCGTTGCTCCATGCCGGCAGATACAGCTCCTGGAAATCCTCCTGTCCGAGGATGCGCGTTTCGTAAAGGCACTTCAGCTCGGGGATCCTGTTCACATCCGGGAGATAGTATTCCGCCATATAACACACCTTATGCCCCCGTTCTGCCAGGCGTTCATTCAACCAGTGCATATGCGGCGTCTCAAAGCATGAATAAAACTCAAATCTTCCGATATAATCCGATACCACATGAAGTACTTCTTCCGTCGCCGAGGCCACAACATTATTTCCATAGGAAACGAGCATACAGGTGATCGGCTCCTTCAGGTATTTTCGAGCATTCTTCCCCAGGCGGATCAGTGAGACGGAATTCTGCACCTGCAGAAAAGATTCCGGACGGCAGCCCAGATCCTCCGCTGACTGTTCCATGGCTGTTTTGAGCATTTCCTGATTTGTCATTCGCAACACCTTTTACTCTGGTATAGATACTCCTCTTTCCCAAGCGCTCCGCGCGTGCGGATAAAGCGTTCGTCCAATCCCTATCTTTCTTCGTATGATACTATTATACAAAATGCATACGTCTCGTCAAGTTTTCATTTCTTTTGTAAAAAACTTGACTGGTAAACACAGAAGAAGTATAGTAAAAATTACCAAAAACAAGGAGGTATCGCTCCCGTGTATGATCTTCTTCTGTCACCGATGAAGATCGGCAGCATGACTGTCAAGAACCGCACTGTTATGACAGCTGCGGAGTTTTCTCTCGGCCAGACCAACGGCAAGCCGACCGAGACCCTGATGGATTATTACGAAGAACGCGCCAAAGGCGGCGTCGGTATGATCATTCCCGGCATCTGCCGCGTCAACGATATGGGCGGTGCGTCGACCTTCACGCAACTGGCAATGAGCCACGATTATCACATTGCGCCGATGCACGAATTTGCCGAGCGGCTACACCGTCACGGCGCCAAACTATGCATCCAACTGCACCACCCCGGCCGCCAGGGCATGGCCAGTGCGATCAATTCCCTGCCCCTCGTCATTCCGGTGGCGGACCGTTTTCCCGGCGTGATGGACCAGGTCTTCAAATGCACGCCGCTTCTGCTCGGGATGGAAGCCAAGGGCGTCTGTTTTTCCGTGCAGGCTCCTTCAAAGGTGGAGCTTGCCAAACACGGCGCCACGCGCATGCATGCGATGTCGAAAAAAGAGATCCATGACCTGATCGACGACTTCATTGCAGCCGCCGTTCGCTGTCAGAAAGCAGGCGTCGACTGCGTAGAACTGCACGCCGGACACGGCTACATCATCCAGCAGTTCCTTTCCCCGCACACGAACCGCCGCACGGACGAATATGGCGGCAGCTTCGACAATCGGATGCGCTTTATCACCGAGATCATCCAGGGCATCCGTGCGCAGTGCGGACGCGACTATCCGCTGACTGTGCGCCTGACTGCCGATGAGATGTACGACCGGATCGGGCGCCCGGGCGTAGGCTACGATCTGGAGACCGGCAAGAAGATCGCCCAGCGTCTTGAGGAACTGACGGTCGACGCGATCAACGTGACGTCCGCCTGCTATGACGCCTATAACTACTGGCTGGAGCCGACCTCCTTCGAACCCGGATGGCGCAAGTATCTCGCCCGTGAGATCAAAAGCGTCGTTTCCATTCCCATCATCGCCGCCAATGTCATCCGCACGCCAGAGCAGGCGGAGCAGCAGCTTCAGGAAGGCGACCAAGACTTCGTTGCCTCGGCGCGCACCTTCATCTGCGATCCGCACTGGGTAGAAAAAGCCGCCTCCGGCCATCCGGAGGATATCCGCCGCTGCATCGGCTGTCTGAACTGTATCCGCTCGTTCATGACGAACGCGGGCATCGGCAAACCCGGCGAGTGCGCGCTGAACATGAGCGTCGCGCATGAAAAGGAATACTTCAGCATGCCTCGCGACGGCAACGGGCGGAAGATCCTCGTTATCGGCGCCGGACCGGCCGGCCTCACCGCAGCGCAGACGCTCGCGATGCGCGGCTTCGATGTCAGTGTGTATGAAAAAGCGGAAAAACCCGGCGGCCAGGTGATCACCGCCGCAGCCTGCCATCTCAAGGATAAGCTCTACTGGTGCATCGAAGACCTGATGACCGCCGCCCGCAAAGCCGGCGCTCAGATCTGCCTCGGCACGGAGCTGAGCGCGAAAGAGATCTCGGATTTGGATCCCTGGGGCGTCGTCGTGGCTACCGGCGGAGAGCCGCTGCGTCCGCGGTCGATCGAAGGGATCGACGGAGATAACGTGTTTACCGCGCCGCAGATCATCCACCGTGAGAAGGTACTAAATGGAAAGCGGGTCGTCGTCGCAGGCTCCGGTCTGACAGGCCTCGAGACCGCCGAGATCCTCTGCCAGACGGGCAACACCGTTACGGTCATCGAAATGGCGCAGGAGATCGCCCCCGGTGCGTGGTTCCAGCTCGTGGATGATGAGCTGGAGCGTCTGAACAGGACCAACACCACGTTTGAGACCGGTACAAAGCTGCTCGCCGTGGACAGCGGGGGCGTGACCGTCGAGGACGTAAAAACCGGCGAGCGCCGCAGGATCGACGCTGACTGTCTGGTGCTCTCGCTCGGTGTGCGGCCTGCGGGCGATCTGGCGCGGCAGCTCGACAGGCTGAGTGTGCGGCGCATCTGGCGCGTTGGTGACGCCGCAAAAAGCGGTACCATCGCCGATGCCTGCCACAACGCATTTGACACTGTCATGGGAATTCAATAAATAGTTTACATAAATCAGAATGAGAGGAGAAGCAGTTTCATGATCAGCAACAAGAACATCGTTATAACCGGAGCCTCGAGCGGCATCGGCAAATCCATTATGGACAAGCTCGTGGAACAGGAAGGCAACCGCATTCTGGCCGCCTGCCGCCGGTCTGAGCGGATCACCGGTTACGGAGACAACGTGATCCCTTTTTCCTGTGATCTAAGCACGCAGGAGGGCGTGGACGCGCTTTTTGCCAAAGCTGAGGAAGTATTCGGCAAGATCGATATCTACTTCTGCAACGCCGGAGCGCCCTATTACGAGCGCTTCGACTACGAGGACTGGGATCGTATCCAGCGGCTCTTTGATCTCAACACCATTGGTCATATCTATACATACGCCAAGTATCTCAATCATCTGAACGGCCGGGACGGCCGTCTGGTCTACACCATCTCCGCCATGGGAGAAATGGCGTTGCCCGGCTATGCTCTCTATGCTGCGACCAAGTTTGCTATGAAGGGCTTCCAGCAGGCTATCCGGGACGAAACGCCGAAAAACCTGAAGATCAGCTGTATCTACCCCGTCTCCACCAATACGAATTTCTTTAATGTAGGCGGCGGGGGACGCAAGGTGGTTCCGCCCTTCCCCTTGATGGAACCGGAAACAGTCGGCAAAGCCGTGGTCAACGGGATCGAGAAGTTTAAAAAGCATATCTATCCCTGCCCGGTCTATCTGCCGAGCAAATATCTCATGAATGTCGTTCCGCCTGTTAAAACGCTGTATGTAAAGGCACAGCAGAGCAAACTGCACCGCTTTGTGAAGCGCATTGAGGAGGAAGAGAAAGAACTACTGGAAGATATCAAGCAGAAGCACACACGGAAATAAGGAGGAACAGCACACATGGCAAATATTCATGACATCACGCGCGACGCTTCAATGCTGCGCGGTCCACTGGCAAAAAAAGGCTATGACTGGTGGTGGCATTCCCTGACGGCAGAAAATGCCGAGACCGGTGAGAAGAAGCCTTTCTATATCGAGTTTTTCACCTGCAACCCGGGCCGGGCCAAGGATGAGCCCGTCATTGTCTGGAATGATCCTGAAAAGCAGAAACGCGGCATCCTGCCCTCTTACCTGATGGTAAACGTCGGCTTCTGGGGTGCCGACCACGGTCAGCTGCACAACTTCTATGCCTGGAAAGACGTCAGCATGCACGCGAACGCTCCTTACGCCATCTCGGCAGGCGGCTGCACCTGCTCGGAGACGCACACCGAGGGCCGCGTCGTCGTAACGCCAGAAGAGAGAGACGCACACCCGGAGTGGATGTGCGACGCCGGCGACATGAGCTGGAATCTCGACATTGAAAAGCAGATCGCCTTCCACGTCGGCTACGGCGCAAGCAAGTTTTTCCGCGACATCAACGCTTTCGAGATGTTCTGGCATGCCGAGGGCATGAAGTCCAAATACTCCGGTGAGATCACTCTCAACGGCGTAAAGTACATCGTCAGGCCCGAGACCTGCAACGGCTATGCCGACAAGAACTGGGGCGGCGACTTCACCTCGCTCTGGGTGTGGCTTTCGAGCAACGACCTGCGCAGCCGCATCACCGGCAAAAAGCTGGAGAACTCCGTCTTCAACATCGGCGGCGGCCGGCCGAAAGTCGGTCCTATTGCGCTCAACCGGAAACTGCTCGGCGCTTTCTACTATGAGGGAACGAACTACGAGTTCAACTTCTCCAAGTTCTGGATGCTCTCGGGTACACAGTTCGACTGCGAAGAGACGGAAGACGAGATCCACTGGCATGTCGTGCAGACCACGGCAACAGCAAAGCTCGACACACAGATCCGCTGCAAAAAAGCCGACATGCTGAACATCAACTACGAGGCGCCCACCGGACTCAAGCGCCACAACCGGCTGTGGAACGGCGGCAACGGGACGGGCGTGCTGAAGCTCTACAAGCGCGGACTCTTTGGAAAAGAGACTTTGATCGATGAGATCGAGGCCACCGGCATCGGCTGCGAATATGGAGAATACGACCGGTGATGAACAGGTAAACCATGAATGAGAAACAGGGAGGACTGAAAAATGTCCTCCCTGTTCCTATCATGATTCAAATAATGCTCCGGCTGTTATTTGGGCAGAACAGCGGTGTATTCCGTCACATTCAGCACCGTTTCCCCGTCGATCTGCGCCGCGCACGGACGCGAATAACGCACCTTCACCTCGTTCCCGGTAAACACATCCACAATATCCTTCTTTGCGACATGCTCGCCCTTGAAGATAGAAGGAAACGCAATCAGCGCCTTGAGCTTGGACTTGCAGTGATACACCACCACCGTCAGCTTATCGGAAAACCGGTCCTGATCCGGAGCCATCTTCATGCCGCCGCCGTAGTACTTGCCCTTCATGGTCGGCGCGATCCAGACATTGTTGAACTCATGTTTCACGCCGTCGACCGTGATCTCCGCATGGCAGGGCTTGAAATGGAACAGCAGGCCCTTGATGGCGATGCCGGAATAATCGATCTTCTCCTGCGGGTTCTTCTCCTTGATCTGATCCGCCACCTCGCAGCAGTATCCGTCGATGCCGAAGCCCATGTTGTTGATGAACAGCTTCTCAAGACCGTTCACATACACGGTGGGAAGATTGGAAAGATACGGATTAAGCAGCACCTCTTCTCCGGGCTGCCTGTCGATATCCTTCAGAAAGTCGTTGCCGGTGCCGCATCCCAGAAGATAGATGTTGTTTTTGATCTCCGTGCCTTTCACCGCGTTGACGAAGTAGTTCACGGTGCCGTCTCCGCCGACGAGCACGACCTCGTCCTCCGGAGCAAGGTTTTTCAGATATTCCGCGTAATCCAGGCCGACCGCGTCGATCAGCTCCGTTCCCTCTTTCACTTCCGGCCGGATGCCGTTGTTCGCCAGAGAATTATACAGATAGTATTTCATGTTTTTCCTCCCTCTTTAAAGTAATCCACATACGATCAGAAACTCACCGACCGCATAGGTAAGCATGACAAGAAAATGCGTTTTCAGACGGCCATCCTTTTTGAACCGGACAAAAAACAGCGTTGCATCGGAGACAAAGAACAGCGCTGCGCCTATCGCTGTGGTGATCGTTGCGGCTGTGGGATCACTGATACAGCGGAAGTTGGCAAAGCAGTTCATCGTGCCGTTGATGAGCAGATAGAGAAACATCGGATAAAACAGAGCTTTGGGAAGATACGGTTTCAGTTTTGAGAAAATGAACACGACAGCCGCCGCAAAGAACACTGCCAGCAGAACGATCAGAAAGACAGGGATCCGTGAAAAGACGATATCTTTCATATATCCGAGGACAAAGAACGCATGGCTAATCATGAAGGCAATCCCGCCGGCCGTGAACCACTTGGTCCCTTTGGGGATCAGAAGAACGTCGCCGATCCAGCTGAAGAGCAGCGCAAGAACGATGGCTATGGAAACAGAACGCGCCGCCATAACATAGAAGCCGAGAAGCGCCAGCAGAATAAACGGCTTGGTAATATTCCTCAGTCTGGAGTTTTGCTTAAGAGAACCGTACAGATGGATGGTCGTTGCGACAAAAAAGACAGCCAAAAAAAAGTATTTCATAAAACCTCCGCATGGAGCGTTTCCTCTTGCCTGCTAAAAAATATAACCGGCAAAAAGGCATACCCTGTTTCTTTGTATAATATATCACAAATAGTGCATTTGAACAACAGGATCTGAGAAAAACTGCATATTGCAAACGGTATCCGGAAAGAAAGAGACAGAACGGAAAAAGTGTCGCATTCAGCGGACCAGTGTGTCATATTGATAGTGTGGAGAAAGCAAACAAATGAGAGAGAGAGGAAAAACATGTCAACACAAATCATCAAAATGAAGATCCACGAGGAATCAGACCTGTATTCTCCCCTGGATCCGGATCGAAACATACTTTCAGAGGATATCGTTTCCTATCTGACGCGTGTTTTTCTCAGTCAGCACCGAAAACGCCATGATAATTATACGATCGAAATCATCAGCGATACCCCGCTGGATGAAGAACATGCAAGAGCGATGATCCGGAGAGGATTTGACCAAGAGCGGGATGATATCAAGTACGCAGTGAAGCGGCTGACGATGAAAGAGGTCTATCTGGCCATCATCGGTGTAGTGATCCTTTCTCTCTGGTTGTATCTTTCTGCCACTATGGAAAATGTAAGGGTCGAGATCCTCTCCATCATGGGCTGGGTTGCCATTTGGGAAGCCTTCAGCATCGCAATCATGCAGCGGCCTGAGCTCCTGATCCAGCAGGAGAATATTTATCGGCTGGTCAACACAGAGATTCGTTTCCGTCTCGCGGAGGGTTCCCAAGAAAAAGCAGAAAACTGAACGATTGGGCTGCGATGAAAAAAGCACTGCTTTGGGCAGTGCTCTTTTCTTTCGGTTTATTTTTTCAATAGAACTTTTCCCGCGCATCCGCCTATATATCTGCCGTTTTCCAGAACAGCCCGCCCGTTGATGTACACAGAAACAATTCCAGTCGGTCTGGCATCGGGTTTCTGCTCATTGACGCTCATATTCTTCAGATCGATCACGGTCAGATCCGCCTTGTATCCCGGCCGAATGAAGCCCCTCTCTGGAATACGGAATCGCTCCGCTGTCTTTCCGGTCATCTTGTGTACGATCTTTTGGATCGGTATCCTGTATTGCTTCGCCAAAATGAAGAACTGCGGGAAAGTCTGGAACGCGGCGATATTCTGCAGTCCCTTGTCTTCGACCCACGCATCCGTCATAAACACGGACAGATCATCCTCCATCAGTCTGCGCACGATCTCGGCGTTGTAATACTTGCCGAGATAGATACTTCCCTTACGGTTTGAAAGATCGACCAGCTTCAGATACATATCCAGATTGGAAAGGCCTTCTTCCGCCGCACACTCTGGAATCGTCTTACCCTCATACTCTGGATGATCGTCTGAGATATATGCCACGACCATATCGTCCCAGTCGATGCCGAGCACCTTGCGATACATCAGGATGGTGAGCTGGAGCTTGAATCTGTTGAGCGGACTGTTTGCCTGTTCTTTGGAAAGCTGAGCATACCACTCGGGGAAAACCACGGTGATAACGGAAGCTCCGTAGTGGAAAACATAGTTGTCGAAAGCGATCTCCTTCCCGTTTTCGCGTTCTCGGTGGAAAGTTGCGAGCATCTTGTCAAGCAGCTTCCAGCTCCTCTCGCCGGTAAAGATGAGATGGCTGTACTCGAGCCTGCAGCCGGAACGGTTCATGATGTCCACGGCTTCATCAAGGCCCAGTTCCAGGTGGGATTTTTTTGTGAACAGCGGATAATCTGCGCTGACGATGGAGCAGGCTCTCGGATGGATCGTTATGATGCCGTCGTACTTTGCGATTTCCTTTGCAAACGCGGTGATCTCGTCTTCTTTAACGTAGCGGTCGGGTTCATACATAAACCCAAACGATCCTCCGAACGCGCCGCCTTCCATGGCTTCCCGGACATAGGTGAGCTCTTTTTCGATCTGCTCTTTTGTGAACGGGGTGGGATCATAGCCAGTCATACCCGCACGAACGGTCCCCTGGCCAATGAGAGGCGCCATATTTACAAAGAGCCTTCCTTCGGCGCGCTCCTTGAATTCCGCGAAGCTGCCGGTATGCTGCGCTTCAAAAATACCACCACCCAGCTTGTCACGGTAAGGCGTATCTTTATCTGCGCCGAATGGTGAGAAGCTGCAGTTTCCTGTGATCTGCGTCGTGATGCCCTGCTCGATGAACGGCCTGTAGTACTTCTCGGCATTTTCACGGTCATAGAAAAAGTCGTTATGGGAATGAGCGTCGATAAATCCCGGGCAGATCTGATACCCTGACAGATCGACCACCTTGTCGGCTTCCGCGGATATCTTTTTCCCCACGTCAACGATCACGTCGTCTTCAATCAGCACATCCCCGACATAAGGGTTGCTGCCGGTGCCGTCGTAGATCTCAGCATTCCTGAACAGTGTTTTCATATAGACTCCTTTTGATATTATACAGCTGGTATTTAGTCTCGTATTATAATTATTTTAGCATTTAGCATATGCTCTGTAAATACTCGGTTTTCCATAAAAACAGCCACCCGAATGGGTGGCTGTCGATCTGTCTGTACTATGCCAAGCAGTGTTTGGAAAAAGGTATTTCTCCAGAACCGGTCTTAAATTATGTAAACCTGATGTCGGTCACAGCGTCAGCCGTTCCTGCTGAGTGACGCGCCGCCTCTGTACATGTCCGGGAAATCTTTTTCCTGCCATGTCTCAAAGTATTCCAGAACACTCTTGTCACTCTCACAGGTCTGATATGTATACTGCACACCGTTGGAAGCCAATGCCTGCACACGGGATCCACCTGATGCAGCTTTCCCGAAAAAAACGATCCTGTCGGAGTGATCGGGAGCAAACTGCCCGTCTTTCATATGTCCATAGAGGATCTCCGAGTCCGTAAACTGCACATCGTATTCGGGGGATATTGTTCCGTCCTCCGCAACGGTCATAGATGCCGTCTGCCATGTTCCGGTTATGGAAAGAGATTCCTGGCAATTAACGGTCGAGAAGGTATCCATCATATAGTGAAAGCGGCGCCCAAAGCCTTCGGAGGCTTCAATGGCGTAGTGCGCGGTGGCGACGCGGCAGCCGTCTGCTGCCGGGATGACATACACCATCTGCAGCTGATCGGGCATATACCCGCCGCCCTTGACTTCGGATGCGTCGATGCGAATGCAGCTGCCTGCGCGGCCGAGCATGAAGGCATCATCCCTGCTGATCTCAAATTCATTGGAGAGTATTTCTCCAATGGCTGTTGCGGCAGCGGCGGCGTCCAGCGGGCTGTATCTTACTTCGAGATAGTTCTCGGGATTTGCGGCATCGTCCCAGACAGAGACAAAGCATTCGCGGTCCGATCCGCTCTGCCGTACGAACGATTCGTAATCGTAGTCCATCTCAAAACCGATCGCACCGTTCCTGACATGCTCGTATTTGACCGTCTCCTCCATGCCCTCGAGGATGATGATGTCTTCGAAGCGCTCGCCATCCTGCCTCCCGACAACGACCTCGGCTTCAGCCGGTGCAGCAGGCTCGGCCGGAGCGGCAGACTCGGTCTGGCTGGCAGGATCAGTGTTTGTGGCGGGTACCGCGGGTTCATCTGCGGCTTTTTTCCTGCCGCAGCCGCCGAGCATCGTCATCAGCAGCGCCACCGCAAGCGCAATCAATATCACTGAAAAGTGTTTTCTTTTGATCATAATGGTTTCCTCCAGTTGCTTGTTGCATCGGAGATTATATCTTCTGCGAATGAGAAGTACAAGTGATCAGAACGCATTTTAAGAAAGCTTAATCATCTTGTATTATGCCGCCGCGGTCTGCGGGATCCGGAAGACCCTCCCCGGTCTCACTGCCGTGCTTACTTCGCTGTCCGCGGGTACGGATGAGAGAGCGCGGCTTCACAGCTCTCAAGATCGATCTCGCCGTTGTTGAACTTGGCCATCAGCTCGACGTCGCTCGTTTTGAGGTCATACTTGCGCCAGGTAAGGACGGCAAGCACAGCACCGAGCGCGGGGAGCAGCGTAAACACCGCCCAGAGCGCTTTGAGCGCTGTATCGCTCTGCGCAACGTTGAGCGCGGCGAGCTCCGCGAAACTCTCGGCCGCCACGCTCTGCCAGCCGAAGAGGCCGAGGACCGCGATCGCGATGACGGAAGCCAGTGCGCTTACCAGCTTCATCGTAAAGGTCTGGATGGCAAAGGTGATGCCTCTGGCCTCGATGCCGGTGGTGTACTGGCCGTACTCGGCGCAGTCGGGAGTGAACATGAACTCGAGCACCGTGAGCGCGCCGAAAACGAAACCGCGCAGGGTCAGCAGCACAAGCTGCGGGACGAGCCGCGGCCCGACGAGCCAGATCACGACGGAAAGGGCGGCGTACACGGTGGCGCTGAGATAAAAGACACGGAATTTATCCCATTTTTTCAGGACCTTCGGCATGAAGAAGGCGACGATGACCGAGGGCACGAAGGCCAGCGCCGCAATCACCGTGTAGATCATCGAATTCTTGAAGAGGTAGAAGCAGGCAAACTGCAGCACGGTGGTCGCCGTGTTGAGCCCCTGGAAAAGCAGCTGGCCGCCGTAATAGATGAACAGATACTTGTTGTGGAACAGGTACGTGAACATGCTCTTCAGCGTGTATTCCTCTGTGCGCTCCTCGCCCTGCACATGCTCCTGTGCGCGGAAGCAGAGCCAGAACATGCTGGCAAGCGCAACAACACAGATGATCAGCGCCGCGTTGGAGAAGGACATGCCGACGGCCTCGCTGGGCAGGACGTAGCCCACCATCAGGGCGATCAGCACGCCGATGTTAGCCCAGATGCGCCCCGTCGTCATCAGTGAGGTGCGCTCGTCCTGGATATCCGTCATCGTTGTGACCAGGCCGAAGATTGGAACGTCGCAGATCGTGTAGGCCGTATCCCACAGGATGTAGGCGACGGCAAAGAAGACGAGCTTCTGATTCAGCCCCAGGCTCTGCGGGATGCGGAACAGCAGGATCGTCGTCAGAATGATCAGCGGCAGCGAGATCTTCAGCCAGGGCATGAAGCGCCCCTTCCTGAAATGGAACTTGTCGACCAATCCACCGAAAAGGCAGTCGTTGACGGCGTCCCAGATCTTGACCAGCAGCAGGACACCCGCTGTAGCGACCGCATCCAGGCCACAGAGCAGCAGATAGGTCGCGAGAAACATATACGTAAAGGTGTAGACCGCGTTCTGGCCCATGAAATAGAGGCCGTAAAAGGTCCTCTCTTTTTTGGAGGTGTACCAGGTATCCATTGTAGCGCCCTTCCCTTTCCGTGTTGTTGCATGGATAGATCTTTTGCTCAGTCCCGGAGATGCATCCGGATTCTGTTCTGGAAGATTATATCATGGAAAAAGCATCCGGAAAAGAGCCTCTATAAAGAGGTTGACAAGGAATGTAATAAATCCCGGTTTGGACAAAAACAGGGTCAAAATTTCATGCATATACAAAATAAGCCAGAAAACCTCTTGATTTCCTAACAAATCAAGAGGTTAATCTGTTTGTGTTGTGCCAAACGGAGTAAATTATGTAAACCTAATTGTTCCGGCATACATCTTGGCAATTTATTTCTTGCGGAGACATACGGTCGTCTTTTAACGTGCGAAAGAGTTTATTCACCTTTCCCAAAGTGAGAAAACCAGTTCTTCAGTTCTTCGCTCTTCTTGGCAACGGATTCTTTGAAAGCCTCAGACCGCTCTTCTCTCATCTTTTCCCGGGCCTCTTTGGCCATCTGTTTCTCGACTTCGCGTGCATGATCGACCTCTGCAGCAACCTCAGCCGCATCAAATCTGGTTATCGTCACTTCGAAGTTGTTAAGTTTTGCAGTGAGTGCTGTTTCATACTCTTCCTGGGCAAGCAGGATGATTGCCGTCTCGCCATTGAGAATACTGTCACCTGCCTTCTCCAGCAAAGAAGTATTATCCGCCATGTCACCAGCATCGACTGCACCGCCGATCAGCATGCCCACGCTTCCGCCAAGCAGGATCCCAAGCGGCCCTCCAAGGATACCGATCAGACTGC
>JAEEGI010006919.1_pt1 | contig 25525 bp, 21 predicted proteins | sample 8958751 | NCBI WGS metagenome assembly JAEEGI01 (sample SAMN16246545, study PRJNA631951) | gut metagenome | biome: gut microbiome; feature: rumen; material: KS-attached | host: Bos | place: Iran: Karaj | collected 2018-10
GTACGTACAATAGTGAGAATGAGTTTGGTATCGGCATTGCCTATATCGGATGGTTCTTTAAGAAGTGAGAGATGAACACATTATTTTATAATTAAAAAATTAAACCAATGAAAAAGGAATTTGCAATGATGGGTCTCGCCATGATGGGACTCATGATGTTCACTGCCTGCAGTAGCAGTGACGACAAAAAGAACGACGAACCCCAGACGGCTGAGGTGACGATTCAGGATGCTGAGTATGATGCCATCATCAATCAGTATGTGGACCAGGTGGTTCTGCCGACCTACAACGACCTGAAGGCTAAGAACAGTGACCTCTATCAGGCTGTGGTTGACTTCGGTAATGCACCCTCGGACGGTAATTTCCAGAAGATCTGCGATGCCTGGTTGGTGGCCCGTGAGCCATGGGAGTCGAGTGAGGCATTCCTCTTCGGTCCCGTTGCCGACTATGGTCTTGATCCTAACATGGACTCTTGGCCCCTCGATCAGGAGGCCATCGTGAAGATGCTGGAGTCACAGAAGTGGAACGAGATGAAGTGGACTGGTGATTATGATGAGGACGACGAGGCTATTGCTGCCGCTCAGAACGTACGTGGTTTCCACACACTGGAGTTCCTGGCATTCCGTGACGGTAAGGCTCGTACGCTGAATGACAAGGCTACCGACGATGAGGCTGCCAATGCCGTCTATAACGCTGGTAACGCCACTGCCTGGGCACAGTATATGAGAAACACCGCCCAGTTGCTGGTTGACGACGTGACGACCCTCTGCGATGCCTGGAACAACGGCTATGCTGCCAAGTTCAAGTCGCACAACGGTGGTGAGTTCACCAGTGGACTGAGTTGTATCGAGCAGTTGATCGACGGTTGTATCGACATTGCCGGTGAGGTGGGTCAGGCTAAGATCGGCGATCCCTACGACCTCTATGTGTCAGGTAAGACCAATGAGGCCCTCTATGCTGTAGAGTCTTGGTACAGCTGGCACTCTCGTGATGACTATACCAACAATATCTATTCGATCCGTAATGCATATTATGGCTCTCGTGACGGCAAGGTGAATAAGAACTCCCTGTCGAAACTGGTTGAAAAGTACAATGCAGAACTTGATGCCGAGGTGAAGGCTGCCATTACGAATGCCGCCAATGCCATCCAGGCGATCCCGCAGCCCTTCCGTAACAACATCAACTCCAAGGAGGCGCAGGCTGCTATGGAGGCTTGTGCAGACCTGAGCGACATTCTGGAACAAGAGCTTAAGCCCTTCCTGATCAACCACACCAAGTAAAGTTGGTGTTGCCTATGAACAAATACGTGAATTTTCTACTCCTTCTGACTGGTATCTTTGGCCTGGTGGCCTGTGACGACAGCGACCAGTTGGATGTGGAGGACATCAATATTCCCAGAGGCTATGCGCTATCTGCTGGTACATCGACAGGATTCTATAACTCCTCTGTCGCGTACGACCAGGCAGCCGCATGGCTCTCTGGCACTTATGCCTCCAGGTTTAATGTGGGCGACCGCCTATATGACAATGTGAAGACCTCGAATGAGAACGGGCATGGGGGAGGACTCGGACCCGTCTATGCCGGTTACAGTTGTGGCAGTTGTCATCGAAACGCGGGACGTACGGAACCGACCTACTGGACCAGTTTCAAACAGGGCGGTGACGACGGTTCGGGCCCTTACGGCTTTACGGCGTCGCTGATCTACATCACCCGTAAGAACGGCACGTTCTTCCCCAACTACGGCCGCGTGATCCATGATCAGGCGATCTATGGCGTGCATCCTGAGGGTAAGTTGAAGGTGAAGATCGATTCGATGACCTATTCCTTCCCCGACGGTGAGAAATATACGCTCTGCGTGCCCCGATGGTCAATCACCGAATGGTATGCCGACTCCATCAGTCCCGACGACCTGTTCTGTACGGTCCGTGTGCCGCTGCGCCATGTCGGTATGGGACAGATGATGGCGCTCGATCCCGATGAGATCGAGGCGCTGGCCAGAAAGAGCAACTATCCCGAGTGGGGCATCAGCGGACGGTGTAACTATATCAACGAACGGGGTAAGTTACAACTCGGCCTGTCGGGTAACAAGGCACAACATGCCGACCTGACGGTGGAACTCGGTTTCTCCAGTGATATGGGTATGACCAACAGCCGTTACCCCGAGGAGATCTGCGAGGGACAGTTGCAGATGGAAGAAGGCTCGATGATGGGACTCTCCTATGATATGCTCGACGTGCCAGCACAGGATATGGAGGACGTGGATCTCTATATGCAAGGTCTTGCCGTCCCGGCGCGTCGCAATGTGAACAATGACGACGTGAAGGCGGGTGAACAACTGTTCTATCAGGCAGGTTGTCACCTCTGTCATGTGACCACCCTCCATACGAAGCCCCGTGGCTCCACCTTGCTGATGGGTACGAACCTGCCCTGGTTGGGTGGGCAGACGATTCATCCCTACTCAGACTATCTGCTTCATGATATGGGCTCTGAGATTATGGGTGTGGGCCTGAACGACAATTTCGTGAGTGGTCTGGCCCGTGGCAACGAATGGCGCACCACACCGCTCTGGGGTATCGGTCTGCAGAAGAAGGTAAACGGACATACCTACTTCCTGCACGACGGACGTGCCCGCAACTTCGTGGAAGCCATCATGTGGCATGGGGGTGAGGGAGAAGCCTCCAAGAATAAGTTTAAGAACATGAGTAAGAAAGAGCGTGATCAGCTGGTGCAGTTCCTGTGGTCACTCTAAATAATAAAAATATGAATAGAAAGATATTCGCCATTGTGATGGCAAGCATGGTCTCAGCAACGGTTTGGGCTGATGACGATAACAAATATAATATGGACAACGGTGTGATTCCTATCGCCGACGACCGTGGGTTTACCCTCCAGTCGAACGACGGGAGTTTCGTGTTCAAACCCTATCTCTATCTGCAGAGCACGTTGAATTATCGCTATTACGATGACGAGGGACTCGACAAAGCCTATAATCAGGACAATGTGGCCAACTCGGGTTTCGCCATGAACTATGCCATCATCGGCTTTACGGGTAAGGCGTTCGGTAAGATCGACTATAACGTCAGTGTCAATGCGGCTGCCTCGGGGGGTAATATCCTGCAGCAGGCCTGGATCGACTATGCTCCTATGCCTGAACTGCGTTTCCGTGTGGGTAAGTTTAAGACGCCGTTCACCCATGCCTATCTGACTACCCTCGGTGAGACGCTCTTCTCGTCGTTGCCTACGTCGCTGACGGCGTCTGCCATCCTGCCTTATTCCCTGAATGCCGTGACACCTGGTATCGGCACAGGTTTCGATCTCGGTGTGGAGATTCATGGACTGATCGGTGGTAAGTTTGGTTATGAAGTTGGTCTCTGGAACGGTACGGGTTCTGCCCAGAACGGGGCTACGAAAGGTATCAGCGACGACAACCATCTGCCGTCACTCCTGTATGCAGGTCGTATCACCTATCAGCCGAAGGGTGCGATGCCCCTGACGCAGGGTAATCCCAAACTGCTGCATGAGGATAAGCTGCTGTTCGGCCTGAGTGCGAACTATAACAACGAGGCTGAAAGTGAATCGACGAATGATTTCCGTGCCGGCTTTGAATTTGCCATGCTAAAGAACCGCTGGTATATCGGTGCTGAAGCCTACTATATGCACATCGGCTTCACGAAGCGTCAGAAGATCGACGACAGTTATAATTACTGGGGCGGCTATGCCCAGGTGGGTTACTTCGTGCATCGTCAGGTGCAGTTGGGTCTGCGTTATGACTTCTTCGATCGCAACGGCACCAGTAAGGACGGTATCCTGAACATGCCTGCCGTCAGCGTGAACTACTTCATCCCGAAGACCAATATCAAACTCGCTGCCATGTACCAATATACTGGTCGTACGGGCCATGCGACACAATTGGATCGGGACCTCGACGACCTGGGCATCTGTACCCATCTGGCGCAGGTGATGTTACAATACGCATTCTAAGAGCAAAGCCCATGAAAAGACTTGTTTCAAAAACGCTGATCGGTGTCAGTCTGCTTTCTCTCTGTGCCTGTGACGACGGACGTATCTATCCGGAAACCAACACTTCCGCAGATGGTAAGACGGTGGTGCTGGAAGGGGTGCTGGAAGGCTTCGACAGTTGGTCGAGTAACTATCGGGTCTCTATTGCAGGCTTTGAACAGGCTGACGACGAATATGCCAGTGTGTCGAAAGTCATCACGGCGAGCGACATCCAGGATGGGAAGGCGCTGGTGGAGTTGTCGGGTATCAAGGACAATGTGACGCTGGTGCGCCTCTGTGTCCTGGACCGTCTGAGAAGACATATCGTCGGGTTTAAGGAGGTGGATATCTCGGATGCCACAGAACCCGTAAAGATGGATGTCGGCACCATCGACATCAGTATGTTTAATGCCATCCAGCAGAGTTTCTTCAATACCACCTGTGCCAACTGCCACGGCGCATCTAACAGGGCTGCTGCGGGGCTCTTCCTGACGGAAGGCAAGAGTTATCAGGCACTGGTGGATGTGGATTCGAAAAGGGTGGAAAACAAGAAACTGGTTGAGACCAACAATGCTGCCAACAGCGTGCTCCACATGGTGTTGAACCAACAGACGGTTGAGGGTATCTCGATGGCGCATCGTGACCTGGTGTCGGAGAAGAATGAAGAGACACTTCTGCCCTTGATCGACAGTTGGATTAATAATGGAGCAAAAGATAAATAAAAGAATGAATGGATAAGAAATTACAGAATTTGCAATTTGAGAATGCATTTGCGGATATCTTCCAGTTTGAAAACGGGACGGAGGTAAGCGAGTATCACGTGATGATTCATGCCACATCCCCACGCCTCTCTTTTGAACAGCAGTTGGAAGCGATTCTCAATGCCTATAATCAGCTGCTTGAAGGTCCGCTGCAAGGGGCTCAGGCAGTATTCAAACGTTACTTCCTCAGCGACGCTGCCAATCAGGCCGACGATGTGATCGTGGCTGATGTGACGGATTGTGCCAAGAGTATCATCCAACAGGCACCGCTTGACGGGACGAAGATCGCCCTCTGGGTGTATCTGATGACGAATGTGCAGACAGGTATCGGTAAGAGTGGTCTGTATGAAGTGCGTCATGGGGGCTTCCGTCATCTCTGGAACGGTTCGGCACATAATATGGCCGCCAACTCGGAGTACCAGACGCGTCTGCTCTTCAATGAGTATAACATGCAACTGATTCAGGAGGGCTGTACGTTGGAGGCCAACTGTATCCGGACGTGGTTCTTTGTGAATGACGTGGATCTGAACTATGGTGGGGTGGTGAGAGCCCGTAACCAGTTCTTCTTCACACAAGGACTGACGGTGAACACCCATTTCATCGCCTCGACAGGTATCGGAGGCCGTCAACAGGATCCGAATGTACTCTCCCAGATGGATAACTATGCCATCGCAGGGGTCAGGAAAGAACAGATCCATTATCTCTATGCCTCTACCCACCTGAACCGCACCAGTGACTATGGTGTGAGTTTTGAACGGGGTACGCAAGTGAACTATGCCGATCGTCGTCATGTGTTTATCTCTGGTACTGCGTCTATCAACAACAAGGGTGAGGTGATGTATCCCAAGGATATCGTGAAACAGACGCATCGCATGTGGGAGAATGTGGAGGCGCTGTTGGCTGAGGCTGACTGCAACTTCAACGATGTGGCTGAGATGGTGGTCTATCTGCGTGATACTGCCGACTATGAGTTGGTTAGGGAACTTTATGAGGAGCGCTTTGCAGGCAAGCCGTATGTGATCGTGCATGCCCCCGTGTGTCGTCCGGGGTGGTTGATTGAGATGGAGTGTATGGCGGTGAAGGCCGTTGACCTGCCAACCATGCCGAAGTTCTGAGAAAGGTAAAAAGGTAAAAAAGTAAAAGGGTAAAATGATATGATGACAAGCATGAATCTGAGACGTTTGACTTTGCTTCTATTTTTCACCTTTTCACCTTTTTACTTTTTTACTTTTACTTCTGCCCGTAGCATCCAGACGATCAATGCTGACAGGGCGAGGGAGGTGGCTCGTGAACAGATCGTATGGAACGGTCGGCTCTGTCCCTTCTCCACCTTTGCCTTGGATTTTCTGGAGTCGGTGTATGGTGAAAATCGATATAAAGGACTGTCCCCAGAACAAGTGGTCTGCGGGTGGATCATGCGCCCGGAAGTGTGGAAAGAAGAGCCGATGATCCGGATTCCTGACGAAAACCTTCGGGCACAACTGCACATCAAAGGCGACTATGCCAAGTTCGCAGAACTCTTTGACGATACCCTCGGCTATAAGTTGAATTCGCTTGGGGCAGACCTCCCCGAACGCCTGCGTCAGATGGCGCGGGAGACACCGGCAGCCATCAGTCTCGACGAGAAAGTGGGGCAGATCATCCTCCTGACGAAAGGCGAATTGTTCCAGTCCCGTCCTGCCGATATGGAGCCATTACCCGCCTGGCGCGTAGAGGTCGAGATATTCTGGAACAACACCCCGTGGTGGGTGTTGCTGATCCTTATAGCAGTGGTTATCGCTATTGGCCTTGAAGTTTTACGATGGCGTAAGAAGTGGCTGGCATATGGATCGTCATGTCGCCACTGTTCTTGTTGTGAGTAATACTGAAACGGTCGCCTGCTAAAAGTCTGGTTTTCTTGAACTTAACATTGATGTTGAATGTAGCGTCAGAGGCCTTCGCCCGTGGGTTCAACATCACTAGGACTACATCGTTGCCTGCGGCTCGTGCATAGACGAAGGGGTAGGGATCGGATGCTTCCTGACTGGGATAGATGGGTACGAACTCGGCATAGTTGGCGAGGGCTGGTTCACTGTGTCGCAGGGCAATCAGACGGCGCGTCTTATTCAGCAGGGAGTTGGGATTGTTCTCCTGTGCAGCCACGTTGGGGGCATCGGGCGCAGGATCCACTGGCAGATACAGACTGGCGGCATCGCCTGTTGAGAATCCGAGATTCTTGTCTGCACTCCATTGCATCGGGGTACGGGCTCCGTTACGGGGCTGATAGGCGCCCTCTACCTGTGGCCAGTCTGTAGGCAACTGACGCATGCCAATCTCATTGCCATAATAGAGGAACGGCACACCAGGCATCGTGAAGCCGAAGGCATAGATGATCTCCAGTTCCTTGTCAGTTCGCTTGTTGCCCAAGCGGGCATTATCGTGATTACCCAGAGGCAGGGAGATATAACCCTTGCCAACGGTCTTCTGATATTGGTCCATATAACTCGTCAGGAAGTCGGAGATGCTGCCTTTGCCCTCTGCATCGAAGTAACTGTGTCCCTCGCTCACACCGTTGAGGATGCGCCAACTCTCCTTTTGGAACAGGTCGTTGTAGCCCTTGAACCAATGGAAGAAATCCACGTGGAAGCAGTTGTCGAGTGCATCAGCGGGGTAAGACCATTCTGCCACCATGAATCCTTGTGGGTACTCTTTCTCGAGCAGTTGACGGATTTCGCGCCAGAAGAGTTTTGTCTCGTTCTCGTTGGTGTTGAAGAACTGTTCATTACCTCGAACCCGACGTGTCTTCACCAGTGCACCAGCCATATCGGCACGGAAGCCGTCGGCACCCATATCCATCCAGAAGCGCAGCACGTTTTTCAGGTCTTCACGCATCGCCATCACGTCGGGGTGGTCGGTAGGCAACTGCCATTTCTGATCGGGGTCGGGGTTGGCAAATCCGAAGTTCAGGGCTGGCTGACACCAATAGAAGTTACGCATGAACTGTCCGTTACGCTGTCCATAGCCTTTTACAAACTGTCCTGCAAACTCCATGGGAGGATCCGCCCAGTTGGTCTCCGTCCAGATATAATAATTGGAATATTTGTTGGGCGTCTGTTGCTGGGAGGCCACAAACCATGGGTGATCGATAGCGGTATAACTGATCACATAGTCGAAGATGACATGCATCCCCCGTTTGTGGGCTTCCTCGAAGAGTTGTCTGGCATCCTCGTTGGTACCATAGCGTGGGGCTATCTTGTAATAGTCGCGGATGTCATAGCCGGCATCGTGGAAAGGGGAGTCGAAGAAGGGATTAAACCAGATGGCATCCACGCCGAGGCTCTTCACATAGTCGAGTTTGCTGATGATGCCCTGGATATCGCCGATACCATCGCCGTCAGAGTCGCAGAAGGTCTGTGGATAGATCTGGTAGAATACCGCATTCTTCGCCCAATCGGGCACCTTGGGTATCTCATACTTACCAGTGATGGTCTGTGCAGAGGCAAGCGACACCATCATCGTCACTACAAATAGCGTTAATTGTCTTGTGTTCATAAGTCCATTCAAATTGTTAGTAATAAGTGATTTACTGGGTGCAAAGTTAATAAAATTGCCCAAGAACGCCAAATTTTCCCCATTTTTTTTGTTCGTTTGCAAAATAGTTCGTATATTTGTCGCTGAATAGTAATTATCTAGGGACATGCTACGAACGAAGATATACCTGATCCTCTGCCTCTTGCAGCTGCTGTTGCTCCCCGCAATGGCAGAACGTTCTTCGAGATTGTTTGAGGTTTACAATGCCTCAAACGGTCTGGCAGACAACAGTGCCCAGGTCATCAAATGTACAAGGACGGGCCGTATCGTGACGGCGACGATGGGTCAGATCAACTTCTTCGACGGACAGTCGTTTACGTTTATCGATGCTACCGAAGAGAATGTCTATCCCTTGGATAAATATCGTGGCAACTACCATCTCTATTTTGATAAGTATCACCACCTGTGGCTGAAGAACAGGCAGACGGTGACCTGTGTGAACCTGACAACGGAGAAGTTTGTGACCTCTGTCAAGGACGAGTTCCTGAAGTTCGGCTTCACGAAGACTGTTGACGACCTGTTCGTTGGTGATAACGGGGTGGTGTGGCTGCTCAATGGCTACGACCTCTACTCCGTGGCGTCGAAGAAGACCTATCGCACCCGTGCCGACAAGAACCTGCAGGATGTGGATACCTATCGTGACCGTTTCCTGCTGCTGTTCTACGACGACGGTCTCATGGAGGCCAAGGATCTGGAGACTGGCAAGACCCAGTTTCAGTTGAATGCCTATGATGATAGTATGAAGGAGCGCTATAAGAGTTCCTCTGTACTCTATAACGACAGTAACTATATCTATCAGATCCGTAACGGTGAACAGGAGGCGATCCTGCTCCGTCTCGACGTGGCAAAGCGTCAGTTCTCCACGATCTATCAGTCGGATACGCATTTGAACAATATCGCCAAACGGGACTCGCTGTTCTATATCCCCACATCGTTCGGTTATATGACCTATAACCCGCAGACGGGTTCGAAGGCTTTCTACGACGAACTGGAACTGTTGGATGGTCGGATGCTGAAAACGGATATCAATGTGATTGCCTTCGACAAACAAGGTGGCATGTGGGCCGGTACGGAGCGTCGTGGACTGCTCTATTCCCGTCCTTTTAACGTCCCCTTCAGGTCGTATGGCTGGGATAATCCCCGTTCCCGTGAACTCTATGATGTGATGGATAGATACCGCACGTCGGAATCGACCTTCGAGGGGCGGTATGTGAACTGTGCCTTCCGTGACTCTCGTGGCTGGACCTGGGTGGGAACGAACCAGGGTCTGCAACTCTTCCGCAAGGAGTCGGACAAGTTGCCGCAGATGATTACCTGTCGTGACGGTTTGCTGAACGATGTGGTCCATTCGATCACGGAGGATCTGGATCACCAGATCTGGATCGGTACGAGTTATGGTATCTCGTGTATCGTGCTCAAGGATAACAATGTGGATTTCGTGGCCAGTTATAATACTTACGACCAGGTGCCCCCTGAGTCGTTTGCCAATAATGGTGCTGCCTGTACGCCCGACGGTATGGTGGTGATGCAGATGCTCGATCACATGCTGATGTTCTATCCCCGTCAGATGAAGACCATCGGCGGTAACATGCGCTTTGAGATCTTCCCCAAGCTGATCCGTTTGTTCGTCAATGGTAACGAACTCAAGGCGGGTGATATGATAGACGGTAAGGTGATCCTTGAGAAAGCCGTTTCACGTGTGCAGGAGATCGATGTGAACTACGACCAGAACTCCCTGACGCTGATGTTCTCTGCCTTGAATTACTTCCGTCCGCAACATACCTATTATCGGGTTCGTGTCTCGGGATTGGACGACCAGTGGCATATCTATTCCAGTTTCGAGCCTAATGCCCTCGTGGATAAGAGCGGCCGTCTGCGTCTGCAGTTGATGGCGCTGGCGCCTGGTACCTATGATATCGAGATCCAGGCCTCGATGAATCCTAACGAGTGGACGACTACTCCCTATAAGTGGACCATCAATGTGAATGAGCCTTGGTGGCGTTCTTCGGGTGTATATTGGCTCCTCGGTCTGGTGCTGCTCATCCTGGTAGCCATCAATGCCTATTTCTATCTGCGCAACGACCGTATGTTCGCCCGGCGTGCTGCCCAAGAGCGTCCGCTGCTGAAGAATATCCGTCACTTTGCCGAGCGTTGTACGATGCGTGGCAGTGAACTGTTGGAGCCGTCGATTGACGAGATCCACGGACGCTATGATCGTAACCAGATGTCGGAACTCACCCCTGAGTTTATCGAGATGATGATCAAACTGATGCCTTACGTGATGTCGAAACCCGAATCCTCGCTGACGATGCGTGACCTCGGACGGGAGTCGGGTATGGAAATCTCGGAGTTCTATAAGCTCATCACGGCGAATATCTATAAGAATCCGCGTCCGATGGCGCTCTCCCTCCTCTTGGATAAGGGTATCGAGATGATGCGTACGACGAATAAGGATGTGGAGGAGATTGCGTCAGAGTTAGGCTTCGTATCACCCAACTACTTCGTGGCTGCCTTCTATCAGAGGATGCATAAGACGCCAGAGGAATACCGTCAGCGTCATAAGGTGAAGTCGGTTGTCAAGGATTACAAGAAGAAAAAGCAGAAGCCTTAGTGCATGATGATCTGACCGTAGGCGGTCAGGCGCCATGTGCGTTCCCCCGTACCTTTATAATATACCAGCACCTGGTAACGGTTCTCCGTCTCGTAGAAGTTGCCTTCCGAGGGAAGGGGCTCTCTGGTGCCGTCCTCCTTCAGCCAGAGATACTGATAGGAGTAGTAGCCCAGTTTCTGTAGGATATTGGCTGTGTAGAGTCCTTGTGTAGCGTCATAGTCCATCAGATAGGTCGAAGGCGTTTCTGTGGTCCATCGGCCCTCGATGACGATGCGTCCAGAGGGGAGTTGAGGCGCTTTCAGCCGATAGTTCACCCAGACGTAGTCGCTGGTGAAGTCGTTCTCGATGTTGTCGCTGTTGCGGATATAGAAGGCACCGTCGGCATCCTCGTCGTAGAGGTAGTTCAGGCGGGGTTCTGCGATATAAGGCTGTGCCTGATAGTTCGTGCCGTCCCAGTTCACGTGTTCGATGCCGAGTGTGGGGTGTCTGGGATCGAGGATCTCGAACTTTCGGTATTCGTTGCCACCGTCGAAGATCAGTCGTCGCTGGTGCTGCCACTGGAGTCCGTTCTGACTGATATAACTGGGTCGTACGTTCCTGCGCCAGTTGTCCTCCCGTGCATTCTGCATCACCACCGTCTGGATATGATCCTCAGGACTGGTCACCAGTTGGTTGTTGTAGTTCAGGTTGAAACTCACCTGCTGGTGACACTCATTGGTGTCGATGTCGGTATTTGTGGTGACAGCGATCGAGAGTCCCATCGTCTGTTCCGTCACCATAAACTCCACCGTGGCGATATCCTCATCCGTGCCGTCCTCCATGATGTGCAGGCGGTAGTTGCCGCTCATGATCAGCCGACATCTGTCGTTGGGGATCTGCAGACCGTAGTGGGTATAGGGAACGGTGGTGTTGATGCTGCGCTCATACTGTTCGATCACATTGTGGTTGAACCCCTGCAGCCAGTCACTCTCAAAGAGTTCCTGAGAGGTGGTCCAGTCAGCCTCACAGCGTTCCAGACGATACACGTAGCGATGATAGTCGTGTGACAGTTCGTCGAAGCCGATATACAGCACGTCATCCCCCTTGAGTTGCATCACGGCAGGCGAGAGCCAGTCTTGGTTCACGACGGCCTGCAGCGATTTCACCTCAGGCCTGTAGGTCCTGTTCTCTGCTGGTGCAACAGTGGTCAGCAGCAGTGCGGTGAGACTAAGGATGAGTTGTTTCATACGCAGTGGTTTTATTCGTGGTGATAGGGTTCGCCCTTGATGATGGTACAGGCCCGATACACCTGTTCGGTAAACACCAGTCTGATCATCTGGTGGGAGAACGTCATTTTCGAGAGCGACAGTTGTTCGTTGGCACGGGCATAGACGGCAGGGGAGAAGCCGTAAGGGCCTCCGATGACGAAGATCAGTCTGCGGGCAGTGTTGCGTTTCTGTTCCAGCCAACGGGCAAACTCTATACTGCGCCATTCCTTTCCGTGTTCATCCAACAGCACGACGGTATCCGACGGCTGGATCTGTTTCAGAATCAGTTCGCCTTCGGCAGTCTTCTGCTGTTCCTCCGACAAACTCTTGGTGTTCTTGAGTTCTGGGATCGTCACGAGTTCAAAGGGCATATAGTGTCCGATGCGCTCCACGTAGTCCGTGATGCCAGCCTGGAAATGCTTGTCTGTGGTCTTGCCGACGAGAATGAGAAGCGTTTTCATACCTTATTGGATCGTTTCGTTAGCGATAAACTCATCAAACTGACTCTGGTAGCCGTTGAACACGTTGATGTCCACCTCTCCCTGGATGCCAGCCACCCGTCCGTCGGGACAGAGTTGCCAGTAGGTCAGACGCACGTCGGGCTTATACTCGCTGTAGCGGGCAATCCACACACGGTAGTCACGCTTCAGTTCGGGCTGGTCTGCGAGGTAGTTGTTCACGAACATCTGGTTCACATAGAGCACAGGCTTCACACCCGTCCAACGCTCCACCTCATCGAGCCACACGCGGATATGACGGAACATCGCCTCGGGACCGCCCATCTGCTGGATCTGCGCCTTGCTGGGCTCCACATCGAGCACAGGGGGCAGGTCGCCTGAACGGAACAGGGTGTTACGGATGAAGTGCTTGGCCTGGGCAGCACCAGAGGTCTTCGTCGAGAAGAAATGATAGGCCCCTGTACGGATGCCGTGCTTACGGGCCTGGGCATAGTCGTTCACATAGAACTTATTTCGTACAGAGGTGCCCTCTGTCGATTTGATATACACGAACGAGACGGGGTAGTCGGCCTTGCCCCTCACATTCTGGCTGCCGTTCTTTCCCACATGGGTGATACGCAACTGATCCCAGAGGATCGGAGCCGGCTTGCGCCCCTTACCATGCTGATAACGGGCGATATCGATGCCGTAGATGCGTTCTGAAGTGTATCTCATACGTTCGCCCATGAAACGGTTCTTACGCCATTCACCAACTCTCAGACGGGGATTATCCTTGTCGGTGACCAACATCTCCAGACCGAAACCCTGTCGCCGGTCCTGTTCCCAACGTCCTTCGTAATAACTGCCGTCGGCAGCGAGATACGAACCGTGTCCGCTGGCACCCGTCTGGGAGAAGTCGCCCTGATAGGTACCTGTCGAGTCTGCCCGGATAGCCGTCACGATGGTGTCGGCCTGACAGAAGGCGAGGAGGGTGCGTCCCAAGGTGTCGAGGGTGATGGCAGTGCCCTCACGCTCATAATCCTTCCAGGTTCCTACGTTACGGAGGGTCACATGCGGATTGATCTCGATATGATGGCGCTTGCCTTCAATGAAGCCCACCACCACCTCGTAGCCCTCATCCTGTACGTTATGACGATCCATATAATATTTGATCTCCGCCAGGATCTTCGGATCCCCCTCCAGGCTAGTATCTCTAGTCATGCTTGTCATGCTAGAAATGCTTGTTATGCTAGCCAGGCTATTCCCCTTCACCGCAGGGCGGGGGAGTGCATAGGTGGCACCTATCAGTGCCACAAAGGGTAAGGTAATATATAATAATGTCTTTTTCATCTTTCTGGGTGCAAAGATAATATAAATAATTAGAAAAAGCATGGCAGAAAGAATTTTTTTTCGTACCTTTGCCCGCACAACTAGATATTATAATAAGATATGAAGGATTTTAATTTCTATGCACCGACACGGGTTGTGTTCGGACGCGAGTCGGAAGAGAAACTTCCACAGTTGATTCAGCAGTATGGCGGCGGAAAGGTACTGGTACACTATGGTGGTGGCAGTGCCCGTCGCTCAGGTTTGTTAGATAAGGTCGAGAAGATGCTCACAGAGGCAGGTATTGCCTTTGTGGAGTTGGGTGGCGTCGTGCCTAATCCCTTACTGTCGAAGGTAAAGGAGGGTATCGAACTCTGTCGCAAGGAGCACGTGGATTTCATCCTGGCAGTCGGTGGCGGTAGTGTGATCGACTCTGCCAAGGCCATCGGCTATGGTGTGGGGTATCCAGGTGACGTGTGGGACTTCTGGGACGGGAAGGCTACACCTCAGTCGTGTCTCCCCATCGGTGTGATGCTCACGATCCCCGCTGCAGGCTCGGAGATGTCGTCGAGTTGTGTCGTCACCAACGATGAGGGGATGCTGAAGCGAGGCTTTAACAGTGACCTCTGTCGTTGTAAGTTTGCCATCATGAACCCGGAGCGCACCTATACCTTACCAGATTACCAGACGGCTGCAGGTGCCACCGACATCATGATGCACACGATGGAACGTTACTTCTCGAAATACGAGGATGCCCTGTTGACGGATGCCATTGCCGAGGCTTTGTTGAAGACGGTCATGGCGGCTGCCAAGGAAGTGTTGATCTCGCCAGATGACTATACCTATCGGGCTGCCATCATGTGGGCCAGTTCGCTGTCGCATAACGACCTGACGGAGTGTGGTACGGAGAAGGACTTCGCCAGTCATCGACTGGAGCACGAACTCTCAGGACTCTTCGGTGTCACCCATGGTGCAGGCTTAGCCGCTATCTGGGGTTCCTGGGCACGTTATGTGATGGAGAAGCATTTGACACGTTTCGAGAAGTTCGCCGTCAACGTGATGGGTGTGCTTCAGGATTTTACCAATCCCCGTATGACTGCCCTGCGTGGTATCGAGGCGATGGAGGCCTTCTTCGTGGAGATCGGTATGCCGACAAGTATCCCAGAACTGATCGGTCGGAAGGCGACTGATGAGGAGATTGCCATCATGGCGGATAAGTGCAGTCGTGGTGGGACGATCACCATCGGTGCGATGGAGGTACTCGAACAAGACGATATGACGGAGATTTATCAGTTGGCAAACGAGTAAAATGACAAAATGATAGCATTTTCAACAAAAAAGTGACGAAAAATTTGTTTGTTACGAAGAATATGTTTACTTTTGCAGCCGAATTAATAAGAAACGACAAGTATGAAGAGTCTGAATCTAATTAACGCCATTATTATTATTCGACTGCAGGGCGCGGCCGGAAGTGATAAGGTGTGGAGTTAGATTAAACAAAGATTAATCATTAATTATTAAGATAACGAGCCTTTCTCACTTCCGAGTGTGAAAGGCTTTAATTTTTATTAGAGTTATGAGTGACAGATTGTTTATTTTCGACACAACGCTTCGCGACGGTGAACAGGTGCCCGGCTGCCAGTTGAACACCGTAGAGAAGATTCAGGTGGCAAAAGCACTTGAACAACTCGGCGTGGATGTGATCGAAGCAGGATTCCCTATTTCGTCGCCTGGCGACTTCAACTCCGTGATTGAAATCTCTAAAGCCGTCACATGGCCCGTCATCTGTGCCTTGACACGTGCTGTGGAACGCGACATCGATGTGGCCTTCGAGGCGCTGAAGTATGCCAAGCACAAGCGTATCCACACAGGTATCGGCACCAGCGACGAACACATCAAGTACAAGTTCAACTCCACCCGTGAGGAGATTCTGGAGCGTGCTGTGGCTGCCACGAAGTATGCCAAGCGCTTCGTCGATGATGTGGAGTTCTATTGTGAGGATGCAGGTCGCACCGACAATGCGTATCTCGCCCAGGTGGTGGAGGCAGTGATCAAGGCTGGTGCCACCGTTGTGAATATCCCTGATACCACAGGCTACTGTCTGCCCCAGGAATATTTCGAGAAGATCAAGTATCTGAAGGAGCATGTCGATCATATCGATCAGGCCATCCTCTCTACCCATTGTCACAACGACTTAGGTATGGCGACAGCCAACACTCTGAATGGTGTGCTGGCAGGTGCGCGACAGGTGGAGGTGACCATCAACGGCATCGGCGAACGGGCTGGTAACACCTCCCTCGAGGAGATCGCCATGATTCTGAAATGTCATAAGAGCATCGGCATCGAGACGAACATCAACACCACGAAGATCTATCCCACGAGTCGCATGGTGTCGTCGCTGATGAACATGCCCGTACAACCCAATAAGGCTATCGTGGGACGAAATGCCTTCGCCCATTCCAGCGGCATCCATCAGGATGGCGTGCTGAAGAATGTCCACACCTATGAGATCATGGACCCCAAGGATGTGGGAATCGACGACAACTCGATCGTACTGACAGCCCGCAGCGGACGCGCTGCCCTGAAGCACCGTCTGCATGTGAACGGTGTGGATCTCGAAGAAGAGAAACTCGACAAGGTCTATGAGAAGTTCCTGATCCTGGCCGATCAGAAGAAGGAGGTGACGGATGCCGATGCCCTGATGCTGGCTGGTGCCGACACCGCTGACACCCATGCCGTACGTCTCGACTTCCTACAGGTCACCACAGGTAAGGGTGTGAAGAGTGTCGCCTCTATCGGTCTCGACATCTCAGGTCAGAAGTTTGAGGCAGCAGCCTCAGGTAATGGTCCTGTAGATGCTGCCATCAAGGCTTTGAAGAAGATTATCATGAAACAGATGACGCTGAAGGAGTTTACGATCCAGGCCATCTCGAAAGGCTCCGACGATGTGGGTAAGGTCCACATGCAGGTGGAGTACGATGGCTCCCTCTACTATGGCTTCGGTGCCAATACCGACATCGTGACGGCATCCGTCGAAGCCTATATCGACTGTATCAACAAATTTAAAAAACTAGACGAATGAACACATTATTTGATAAGATATGGGATGCACACGTGGTGCAGCAGGTACCCGACGGACCTACCCAGTTGTATATCGATCGCCTCTACTGTCATGAGGTCACCTCACCCCAGGCCTTCGATGGTATGCGGGCACGTGGCCTGAAGTGCTTCCGTCCTGCACAGATCTATTGCATGCCGGATCACAACACCCCGACGCATGATCAGGACAAACCCATCGCCGATCCTGTCTCAAAGAAACAGGTGGATACTTTAGCCAAGAATGCTCATGACTTCGGACTGACGCACTATGGCATGATGTCTCCTGATAACGGTATCATCCACGTGGTGGGTCCTGAGAAGGGACTGTCCCTACCGGGAATGACCATCGTCTGTGGCGACTCCCACACCTCGACACATGGCGCGATGGGTGCTGTGGCCTTTGGTATCGGTACCTCTGAGGTGGAGATGGTGATGGCCTCGCAGTGTATCCTCCAGCAGAAACCCAAGTCGATGCGGATCACTATCAACGGTCAGCTCGGCAAGGGTGTCACCGCCAAGGATGTCGCCCTCTATCTCATGGCGCAACTCACCACCTCAGGTGCAACAGGCTATTTTGTTGAGTATGCGGGCGATGTCATTACCGCTTTATCCATGGAGGGCCGACTGACGCTCTGTAACCTCTCTATTGAGATGGGTGCCCGTGGCGGTTTCATCGCCCCTGACGAGACCACTTTTGCCTATCTTCAGGGGCGGCCGTTTGCACCCAAGGGAGACGACTGGGACAAGGCGGTGGCATATTGGAAGACGCTTCAGAGCGGACCCGACGCCGTGTTTGATAAGGAACTCACCTTCGACGCTGCTGACATTGAACCCCGTATCACCTATGGCACCAACCCGGGCATGGGTATCGGCATCACGGAAACGGTCCCTTCTGCCGAACCCCCTAAGTTAGGGGGCAGGGGGTCTGAACAAGCAGGTCTGGAAAAAGCCCTTAAATACATGCAATTCCAGCCTGGCCAGTCACTCTTAGGTACAAAGGTGGATTACGTCTTCCTCGGTGCCTGTACCAACGGACGCATCGAAGACTTCCGTGCCTTTGCCTCCATCGTTCAGGGACGTCAGAAGGCAGCCGATGTCATCGCCTGGCTCGTACCTGGTTCCTGGGCTGTTGACAAGCAGATCCGTGAAGAAGGACTCGACAAGATACTGGAAGCAGCAGGCTTCGAGATCCGTCAGCCAGGCTGTTCGGCTTGTCTGGCGATGAACGACGACAAGATCCCCGCTGGCAAACTCAGTGTCTCAACCTCTAATCGCAACTTCGAAGGTCGCCAGGGCCCTGGTGCCCGCACGATCCTCGCATCCCCTCTCACCGCCGCTGCCGCTGCAGTCACTGGAAAAATCACTGATCCGCGAGAATTAATTTAGCAACGGACTACACGACTAACAGGACTGATTATCAACTGAAAAAAAGTCCTTAAGTCCTGAAGTCCGTTGCAAAAAAGAAAAAGAATATGAAGCAAAAGTTTAATATCATAACTAGTACTTGCGTGCCACTTCCTTTGGAGAATGTGGATACTGACCAGATCATCCCGGCACGCTTTCTCAAGGCAACCACCCGTGAGGAGAAATTCTTTGGCGATAATCTCTTCCGCGACTGGCGTTATCAGGCCGACGGCACACCCAACAAGGACTTTGTGCTCAACGATCCCACCTACGGCGGATGCATCCTCGTGGCAGGTAAGAACTTCGGATCGGGTTCCTCTCGCGAACATGCTGCCTGGGCGATTGCAGGCTATGGTTTCCGCGTGGTCATCAGTTCATTCTTTGCTGATATCCACAAGAACAACGAACTCAACAACTTCGTACTTCCCGTACAGGTCAGCGAGTCGTTCCTCTCAAAACTCTTCCAGTCGATCCGCGAGAACCCTACGATGCAGGTGACAGTTGATCTCCCCAACCAGACCGTTACGAATACGGCTACTGGTACCAGTGAGCACTTCGACATCAACGGCTATAAGAAACACTGCCTGATGAACGGACTCGACGACATCGACTTCCTCGTACAGAATCAAGATAAGACAATACAATGGGAACAGCAGAACAAGTAGGAAAATACAAAGGCATGCGCCCCTTCGTGGAGATCATGGACTCCACCTTGCGCGACGGTGAGCAGACCAGTGGCGTCAGTTTCCTGCCCCATGAGAAACTCATCATAGCCCGTATGCTGCTCAACGATCTGAATGTCGATCGTATCGAGGTGGCATCGGCCCGCGTCTCCGAAGGCGAGAAAGAGGCCGTCGGCATGATCTGCCGTTATGCGGCGAAGATCGACAAACTCGAACATGTCGAGGTACTCGGCTTCGTGGATGGCGGACAGAGTGTTGACTGGATCCTCAGTTGTGGCGGTAAGACCATCAACCTCCTGGCGAAGGGCTCCCTGCGCCATTGTCAGGAACAGTTGCAGAAGACACCCGAGGCCCATATCGACGATATCCTCCGTGAGGTGCAGTATGCCCGTCAGAAGGGCCTCACCGTCAACCTCTACCTCGAGGACTGGTCGAACGGCATGAAGGATTCGCCCTTCTATGTCTATCAACTGATGGATGCCCTCTGCGACTGCGGTATCCGTCGATTCATGCTGCCCGACACACTGGGTATCATGAACCCCCTGCAGTGTATCGAGTACTTCCGTAAAATGATCAAGCGTTATCCCGATACCCACTTCGACTTCCACGCCCACAACGACTACGATCTGGCGGTGTCCAACTCGTTGGCTGCCGTTCTCAGTGGTGCTAAGGGTCTGCATGTCACCGTCAATGGACTAGGGGAGCGCTGTGGTAATGCCCCGCTGTCGAGTGTGCAGGTGATCCTCAAGGATCAGTTCCATGCCAAGACCAACATCCATGAGGACAAACTCAACGACATCTCGCGCCTCGTGGAGAGTTATAGTGGTATCGCCGTCGCCCCCAATCAGCCCATCATTGGTGATAATGTGTTCACCCAGGTGGCTGGTGTCCATGCCGATGGCGACAAGAAGAACGGCCTCTACCAGAACGAACTGGTGCCAGAGCGCTTCGGACGTCGTCGTGAGTATGCCTTGGGTAAGAACAGCGGTAAGGCGAATATTGCCAAAAATCTTGAAGAACTCGGACTGGAACTCACCCCCGAACAGACCCGTCGCGTCACGCAGCGTATCACCGAACTGGGTGATAAGAAAGAGCGAGTCACCATCGACGATCTGCCCTTCATCGTGAGTGATGTGCTGAAGCACGATGCCCCCGAGGACAAGGTCAAACTGCTCAGTTATGTGGTCTCCACCGCCTACGGTCTGAAGCCCGGTGCGAATATCAAGGTCGAGATCAACGGACAGGCCTACGAGGCGAGTGCCACGGGTGACGGTCAGTATGATGCCTTCGTGAAATCCTTGCGTTACATCTACCGCAAGTACCTCGACCGCACGTTCCCGTTGCTGCAGAACTATCAGGTGAGCATCCCCCCGGGAGGTCGTACCGATGCCTTGGTGCAGACCGTCATCACCTGGAACGACAACGGGCGCATCTTCCGCACCCGCGGACTCGATGCCGACCAGACCGAAGCCGCCATCAAGGCCACCTTCAAAATGCTGAATATTTACGAAAACGATAAAACGAACGAATTATGAAACTGAAAATTGCGATTCTCGAGGGCGATGGTATCGGACCTGAGATCATGAAACAAGGAGTAGCCGTGCTCGACGCCATTGCCGAGAAGTGCGGACATGAGTTTGAATACGAGACCGCCATCTGTGGCGCCCATGCCATCGATGTCTGTGGTGATCCCTATCCCGACAGCACCCATGAGGTGTGTATGCGTGCCGATGCCGTCTTCTTCGCTGCCGTCGGCGACCTGCGTTTCGACAACGACCCCACGCTGCCGATCCGTCCTGAGACGGGTCTGCTCGCCATGCGTAAGAAGCTGGGCCTCTTCGCCAATGTGCGCCCCGTGGCCACTTTCGACTGTCTGCTGCATAAGTCGCCCCTGAAGGATGAACTCCTGCGCGGTGCCGACTTTGTGGTGCTCCGCGAGCTCACGGGCGGTATGTACTTCGGTGAGAAATATCAGGACAATGATAAGGCTTACGATACCGACATCTACACCCGTCCTGAGATTGAGCGCATCCTCAAGGTGGGCTTCGAGATGGCGATGAAGCGCCAGCGTCACCTCACGGTGGTTGACAAGGCCAACGTTCTCGCCTCCAGTCGTCTGTGGCGTCAGATTGCCCAGGAGATGGAACCGCAGTATCCCGACGTGAAGACCGACTACATGTTTATCGACAACGCCTCGATGCGTGTCCTCACCGAACCCCGTTTCTTCGACGTCATCGTGACGGAGAACACCTTCGGCGACATCCTCACCGACGAGACATCGTGCATCACGGGGTCGATGGGTCTGCAGCCCTCCAGTTCCCTGGGAGAGCACACGCCGCTCTTCGAGCCCGTTCACGGCTCTTGGCCGCAGGCAGCGGGTCAGAACCTCGCCAACCCCTTGGCACAGATCCTCTCTGGTGCGATGCTGCTTGAGCACTTCGGACTGGAGAAAGAAGGCGCCCTCGTGCGCGAGGCTGTCAACGCCTCCCTCGATGCCAACGTGCGCACCCCTGAGATCCAGGTTGAGGGTGGTAAGAAATATGGTACGCGTGAAGTCGGCGCGTGGATCGTCAACTATATCAAGAATGCATAGATTGTTAATAATGAGCCTGTTGTTGATGGCGGTCTGCGCGCAGGCGCAGACGCCCCAACAATGGCGCGACTCCGTCAGTGTCCTGATGGAGCAGGTACGCCTGCACCCCAGCGACATCGACCTCCGTCTGAGAAAGGCTGAGGCGAACATCAACCTGGAGCAGTGGGACTATGCCATCGCCGAATATGGCGACGTGCTGCGTCTCGACCCGAAGAATCTCGCCGCCCTTTATTTCCGTGCCTACTGCCATTCGCGCCAGCAGCACTACGATCTGGCGAAGGTCGATTACGAAACCTTCATCCAGCTCGATCCCTCCTTTCTCGAAGCCCATCTCGGACTGGCCCACACCCTTCAGAAAATGGGACGTAAGAACGACACTTTCGATCAGCTCAACCGCTGCGTGCAACTCTTCCCCGACAGTGCCGATGCCTATGCAGCCCGTGCTGCCTACGAGACCGAACAGCAGCTCTACGATGTGGCGATCTTCGACTGGGATGAGGCCTTCCGCCTGAAGCCCAAGAAGGTGGAGTTTGCCGTCTCTAAGATCGATGTCCTCCTGCGTCAGGGGCGCATCCTCGATGCCCGTCTCGCCCTCGATGCCCTCGTACGCCAAGGCACCCCTCGTGCGGCCCTCAAGGAGTGGTACGACCGTTGTCGATAGATATTTTTCCCCAAAAGTTTGGCTGAATCGTAATTTTGTGCTAACTTTGCCCACAAAAATTGAAACAAGATGAAAAAGATATTTCTGATGGCGCTGTCAGTCCTGTTTTTCGGGACGGTGGCCAATGCAAAGGGAAATGGTGCTGAGGGCGACGCTAAAACGCCCAACGGTGTCGAGGCAGTCGATTTAGGACTGAGTGTGAAATGGGCTAACATGAACGTGGGCGCCCAGAAGGACTCCGGTTTCGGATCCTACTTCGCCTGGGGTGAGATCAAGCCGAAAGACTATTACTCTTGGGACACCTATGTCTGGAGCAAGGGCAACACCCAGTTCCTGGTCAAATACTCCGTTGCCGACCGAAAGACTCAGCTGGTGCCCTCCGACGATGCAGCCCGTGCCACCTGGGGTGGCGACTGGCGCATGCCCACTGTCGATGAATATGAAGAGCTGCTCGACCCCGATAAATGCAAATGGGAGTGGACCACAAAAGATGGCGTCAACGGCTATAAGATCACGGGTAAGAAGACTGGCAAATCCATCTTCATGCCGATCACGGGTTTCCGCTTCTACGAGGGGGTACAGTTCCGTGCCATTAAGGGCATCTACTGGACCTCAACCGTCTATGGCGGCAATCCTGTCAAATCCTGGTGCTTGGAATTCGACTTCCAGAAAGCCGATCTCACTCCCGGCAATCTCTCCGCCAATCGTTTCAGTGGCCGCTGCATCCGCGCCGTCCGCTAAAACCCTATGAACAACGTCCGTCGCCGCCTTCTCGCGCTGCTGCTGTTCCTCGTCCCCGCCGTCGGCCTCCAGGCTCAGATCCCCGACGAGGTCACTTACCTGTTGCGGAAATGTGCTCAGGCGATGGGGCATCCTGATGGTGTCGAATACGAGATGACCATTAAGGCCAAATATACCGTCGTCATCGTTATGAAAGGCCAGATCAACGCCTTTGCCAAAGACAACAAAAACAAATTCTTCCTCACCATGCGGATCCTCGACCAGCACACCAAGTCGGCGGGTGGCTTCGACGGTGTCCGCCAGTGGAAATACCTCCAAGGCGCTGAGCGCGACACCATCTTCATCAGACAGACCGATGAGAAGTCGAAGAACGATTACGACCTCAACTTCCACATCGACCTCGAATACCGCAAGGCCACGCTCACCGAGCGTTTCGGCAACTATGTCATCACCTTCACCCAACCCAAGACGGCCGGCTCCCCCAAGAAGGTCACGATGACCATCAGCGGCAAGGACTATCTCTTCCGTGAGATGGAGACCAGCAACGAGGGCACCATCATGACCATGCGGCTCACTCACTTCCGTGTCGGTGTCCCCGACGACATCTTCTCCTTCGATCCCCGTCAATACCCCGACGCCGTCATTGTCAACTCCAACCCTTAATTGTTGACAGCAAAAAGGCTCGCTGTCTCAGCGAACCCTGTATGCGAGTCTGCTCACGCAGCCCTCAATTTTTACATTTTACTCGTTACCAGCCTCTGCCTGAGCTTGTGCCTGGTTCACACGCATTTGCATGATGAAGTTCTGAACGAACTGGAGCAGCTGGCGAACGGTGATGATGGAACCAGCCATAGGCTCTGCTGCATGGTCAACGATGTTGATGGCATACTCAACAGACTCCTTGTCGAGCAACTCGGTGAAAGGTACATAGCCCTTCTCGTCGGCGAAGTTGAAGGCAGGCATTGCCCAGTAGTCAACACCGAATTTCTCGGTCTGCAACTTCATCGGGATCACCTGATTCACACACTTGCAAGTCATCTTGGCACTCACGAGCTCGTTCAGCTGCTTGGTGTATTCCTCAATCGTAGCCTGATCGGCATAGTTGCGGCGTGCGTGAGCCATCTCATGCTGCAGCTGCATTGCCTTACCGCAGTCGCTGATAGAAAAGTCGGTCGTCAGGTCGTCATTCAGGGTAAGAGTACCCTCAAAGCTGCCGCCTGAGACCAGAGCAACCAGCATATCGAGGATGCTCCTTGAAGAAGTGAACTGTGAGAAGTCAATATCCTTATCAATATATTCACTAGTAGCTTCCAGCTCTACCATACTCTTGTCGTTATGTCCAAAAGAGAACTTCATACTGCTTTCGTTAGCAACGGGATCGTTAGCAATTTCGAAGAAGAGATCGGTAGCATCAGCAGCATGCTGTCCGTCTGGAGATCCAGGCACTCCAGTCGTGAGGACACCTGTGATGCTGACAGCATCGGTTTTAGGATTAATAAACTCAGATTCACCGCTCAACTCAAACACATTCGTGAAGACACCCTTGAAGGCATCCTTCCAACTTCCAGGAACCATACTAGCTATAGAGAATGAGAAGCCAGAGGGAACGAGGATTACGACTGCCGTTTCTTCATTGCCCAACCGCTTGGCAAGCTGCTTATAGGTGTCACCACTTGCTTTCAGCGTCAACTTGCGCACACCTTTTTCTACTTGTTGGGTTGTAGGATTGAAACCATTGATAATCATCTCAAAGTCATCAGCCTCCTCTACGTCGAAGCCAGAGCCATCCTCCTTCATCGTGAAACGGTAGTTGAATGCCGTCAGGTCGATGGTGGCATACTGCTTGTAGCCCATCGCTGCCAGTTCGCTACCCTCTTCAACGGGCTGGATGCCCTCACGAATCTTCTGGATAAACAGGGGGATGATCGCCTTCTCGAACTCAGGGTTGTTCAGCACTGTTGTATTGAACTCCTGATTAATCTTGTTGGTAAGATCCCACGAACGGAAGTTCAGGTTCTCAGCCAAATACTTCAGGTTCTCACGGGTGTGCTGGATAAACTCCTTGCGGTCCTTCTTGGCCTGCTCCTGCGAGGGGTTGTCCTCGCTGTTCGAACATGAGGTGAACGTTGTTGCGCCGCAGATCATGGTGGCGGCCATCACCCATTGTATTAATCTCTTCATAATTTATATTGCTTTAGTCAGAAAATGTATTTATGACTGCAAAGATACTATTCATAGATTGTTGACAAAGAGGGGTTCGCAGTGAATGATCTGAACCCCGAAAGTTAGACAAAAAACTTTCGGGGTTTATTATGTCAAAAAGAAAGAAACATGGTTTGGCAGAATGTTTGAAGTACATGCATATGATTGAAGAAGGAATATCCATTCATTCT